>Ga0222668_1000036_pt1 | contig 103225 bp, 93 predicted proteins | sample AntAcemetagen728_FD_179823 | JGI IMG/M metagenome (GOLD analysis project Ga0222668, IMG submission 179823) | Saline water microbial communities from Ace Lake, Antarctica - #728 | ecosystem: Environmental > Aquatic > Non-marine Saline and Alkaline > Saline | place: Antarctica: Ace Lake...
GGCGAATCCCGTCCCAGAGCTGATTCCAGACCTTGGCAGTGAGAACCAAATAATTCAAATATCAAACAATCACCCTCGAATTGAAACGGTTTCCAATAAAAATGGAATATTTAGAGGGTGCCTAAAGCGTTACATGATTCTAAGCCACTCAACATTTCTTCCACGACGCCCAACGGTGACAATATCAGTCGCAAGAAAAAACAGATGATGTATGAGCAGATTTGTGAACTGCATCAAGGTAGAATGTCCATACGTAAAATCGCCAGTCAGCTTCGGATAAGTCGGAGAACTGTTCGACGCTATTTACGCGCTGACTCCTTTCCAGAACGGGCAAACCGATCTTGGACGAGTTGTCTTGATCCTCACTTGGATGAATTAAAATCAATGTGGGATACGGGAGTGACCAACGCAACCGTTTTGTGGAGACGGTTGAAAGATCAGGGATTCGAAGGTTCTTACTCTGTCGTGAGTCGAAAAGTCGCTCTCTGGAGAAAGAAATTGCCGGCTTCGGGAAATAGAAAAACTATTCTACAAGATCTGCAAACAGCAGTACTCCCCTCTTCAAAGCGTCTTTCCTGGTTACTTTGGAAACCCGTTGATGAACTGGCGCGTAACGAGAAAAAACTGGTGAAAGAACTTTTGCGAACATCGAAGATTTTTCAAGCAACCCAACTGATTCATGAATTTCAAGCATTCATTCAACAGCAAAACAGTACAGGCTGGGAAAATTGGTTGGAGCGAGCTTGTTCTGAAAATGCTCCCATTGATATTCGTCGTTTCGGAAAGAGTTTAATGCGGGATGAAGAGGCTGTAAAAGCAGCGATGGAGTCAAAATGGAGTAATGGCCAGGTGGAAGGTCAGGTCAATCGTCTGAAAATGATCAAACGACAAATGTATGGGCGGGCAAACTTTGATTTACTGCGAGCCCGGTTTCTGAATACCGCCTGATCATCAAAAGTGCGGGAGAACCCGCTTTCCAAGCCAATCTCCATCCCACCTTTGTTTCTCCCGCGCAAGCTGTAGATATTGGAACGTGGTCTGTCGCAAAGAAGGGTCGCGACAGGTATACTGGCGGCTGCGGAACGAGATCACTGCGAGAGAACCGACCAACTGAGCAATGCCGGATAAAATCAGGACTGATCGCCCATGTATTACCTCTACGCCTCCAAGCCGGGAGTCAGTCGGACGCTCGTGGCCACGTTCGATTCCGAACGGCAACTGCTGGCCTACGTCAACTGGGCCACGCTCAGCAAAAAAACCGACGGCACCTCGAAGTTCGAGCAGGGGAGCGCGCTGGCAAGCTATCACCGCTGGGAGAAATCATCCACGCCGCTAACCGGCGACGACCCCACAGAAGTCATGCACAACCCATCTCCAAGCATGTTGTGAATTGGCACCGCTGAAACCCGATCCCCGCCTGTGCGGCCTCCTTGACGAAGCGCCGCTCAGACCTCTTCCACGAACAACTCGTCCGCCAAAAACTCTTGGCCGAACGCTTCGTCGTACCGACGGCTTTTTCCGGGAGCGGCTTGCGCCCCCAGCCGCCAGCGCGGGCGCAGGTCGCGGTCGAACGCGGTCAAGAACGGCCGCCCGAGTGCCGCTTCGGCCGCGCCTGTCGTGCGAATGATGAGCGCCGGCCGTTCCTGGCGCGTCCACTCGGCGAATTGTTGGGCCAGTGGCGACGGGTGCGTCACGCGCGCCGCGCGAAGTCTGTTCGCGATCGTCCCGTCGTGTAGAGAAACACAAAATCGTCCGCCGCCCGCCGTGCGTCTTCCAGTGCGACAACTCCCGGCCGCTCCGCGCCCGGCAATTCCGCGGCCGAAACTCCGCGAATCGGTAACGTCTCCAGCACCGCGAGGCACCGGCGGTACACGTCTTCGCTGGCAAAACACCGCCAGCGATACAAATTTCGCAGGCGACCCTCGGCCACCGACCAGTGAACGCCACGTACGAAAACAGGGCGTGCGATCCACTTCGCCGTCCACTTTCAAAATTCCCAGCAGCCGATCCAGAAACAGGCCCAGGCCCAGTTCGCGCAGTTCGGTCGGCTGTTCCAGTTCCGCGAGACAAAGTTGCCACACGGATTTCACGTCCGGCCGCAGCAGCGATTCCGCCGGCTCATTGTCGAACAGCGTTTTGCAGCGCTGCCGCGGATCGACGATCTGCCCGTCCGCCACTCGCTGAAAAGGCTCCGGCAGCACGCGTTGATTTTCGCCGATCGACGTTGGCGAATCCGGCACGCGGTGCCCTTCGTAGCGCTTTCGTAGCAGCCACGCCTGTCGGAGCGATCGGCGGCTGTGCCGCTTGCAATCTTGCTGCGTTTCGTGGTCGGCCGGCGAGGGCAGGAATTCCTCGGGGTGCTGTTCCGCCAATTCGAGCAGCAGTTTCAGCAGGGCATCGAGCAAGTACGCATCCGGGTAATTCTCGCCAAAGTTGTGAAACGTCACCAGATCGTAGACGGTCAAGTGTCGCACCAGTAAACGGAACATATAACCCACGTCGCCAACGACAGGCTGCGGCCCCGTCAAATCCGTCGACGCCAATTGCCGCAACCATTCGGCCAGATTCGGCACAAGTCGTGTGGCTGGAGTCAGCGCGAGCCCGTGAAAAACTTGACGGCAGGTCGTCGAAATCAGCGCGGGTGGAGCAGCACTGCGGCGAACTGCAGCCACGTGCATTTTGGCCACTCGGCCAAGATCCCGTCCGTCGAGGCTTCGCAGCACAAGTTCCACCGCCTGGGGATGAAACAACAGCGGTTCTGCCGTGAGCAGCTTCGCCACGTCGGTGTGCGGCGACGCGGCTGGCTCGGCCCCGTGGAAATACATGATCTGCCCCAACGAAAATGCGGGCAGCGGCGTTTCCAGCGACGTGATGGGTAACTTGCTGGTTCCCAACATCGCGAACGCCAGATACTTGCCAATCTCGTCGCGCAGATTCTCGCCGTCGTCTCGCGCCGCCAAATCGATTGTGCCCACCAGTTCCACCGCCCACTTTTGAACTGGCCGGCTGTCAATGACATCGGCGGTTGGTTCGTAGGCTTCCCGGGCGTGGACCAGAATATTGCGAATGACAAACAGCCGGCGGTCGGTGGCGTCGAACTTGAGTGAGATGAGCGGGGCGGCGGGGGCGACGGCGGAGCCAGCCCTCACCCCGGTCCTCTCGCGGAGGGAGAGAGAATCGGAGTCGCTGTCCTCGGCCGCCGATTCGTGGAACATGTGCCACGCTTCAAAAGTCTTCCGTTCGCGCGTCTTCGAACCATCGAGCAAGTGCCCGCGAAAAACATCCCACGTAATCGTCTCGCGTGGCACATGTTCGACCCGCAGCCGCCACGCCGGCGCGACAAAGAAATGATGTGGCCGCAGCACGTCGTCGATGGCGGCTCGCCATTCGTTCTCGTTCATGAAAAAGCTCCGTCCCGCGCACTTCCGCACATTCCTTGTTGCCTGCCCGCGAGCCCGTAATGGTTCGTGTGCTTCACCGCGACCCAGCCGGTGCACGCCTGATCCGCCCCACCGACAGCATGCCGACATACGACCGCAACCGCGCGATGCCGTGCGAGTCGATCCCGCGCAGGTCGCTCAGCACCAGAATGTCCGCTGCCTGCTCGACGTCTTGTGGCGGAATGCCAAAATGCTGAAACACGCGCGAAGCGAATTCATGTAGACGTTCAGAAGCAAAGAAGTTTGGCATCATCGGTCTTTTGTACTTTGTCTGTCATGATGAGTAACTCACTTGGGGGATCGGGCACGATGGAAAGACGACTTCGACAGGTGGCATCGGCTCGTCGTGCCCAACCCTTGGCGGTTCGTCGGCCACTTTATTGGCGAATCGGATCAGTCGTGTCAGATTCCAACCCAGCCAATCCGCACTGTCTGGATGAGCCGACAGTGACTCAGCCACTTGGCGAAACAGTCGCCCAGCGCGGCGCGCGTGAGACGCGACTCCAGCGGCCTTCCCTTCGCGCACTTTCACGCCGGCGGCGGCGAGCGCGATGAGGCCCTTGAGGAAATCGGCGATCGGTCCCGTTCGGCCCGCTGCGTGCCAGAGGGATTCCCAGACTTCGTGAGATTCCCAGTAGTAGCCGTGGTTGAAGAGCTCGATGCCGCGCAGGTACTCGGCGGAAGCTTGCCAGTTCGCCGGGTCGAGGGGGGCTGCCTGATGCGGTTCCGCGCCAAAGCTGTGTCCGGCAGGATCGCTGATCGGGTGTGGGAAGCGGCCGGGGACGAAGGCATACGGCAGGAATGCGGCCGGCTCGGAAATCTCCGCTTCTCGGTCACCGATCTTCATGCTGCATTTCCCTGGCTCAACGATCGCCGCCTTAGCTGGCATTCAACTCGACCAGCGGAACTCATTCGCTCTGGATTTGTCGAGCCTGCTCGGCGTACGTGCGTACATCCTGCGATATCTTCATTGAACAGAAATGGGGGCCGCACATCGTGCAGAAATGCGCGGACTTGGCACCTTCCTGCGGCAGCGTTTCATCATGGAATTCGCGCGCCGTGTCCGAATCGAGACCGAGATTGAACTGGTCTCGCCAACGGAACTCGAAGCGTGCCTTGGACAAGGCGTTGTCGCGGATTTGAGCGCCGGGGTGGCCCTTGGCAAGGTCGGCCGCATGGGCCGCGATCTTGTACGTGATGACACCCGTCTTGACGTCATCCTTGTCTGGCAGGCCGAGGTGTTCCTTGGGCGTGACGTAGCACAGCATGGCGGTGCCGTACCAGCCTATCATCGCCGCGCCGATGCCGGAGGTGATGTGGTCATAGCCGGGTGCGATGTCAGTGGTCAGCGGCCCGAGCGTGTAGAACGGTGCTTCGTAGCACTTGTCTAACTGCAATTCCATGTTTTCCTTGATCATGTGCATCGGCACGTGACCGGGGCCTTCGATCATGACTTGCACGTCGTGCTTCCATGCGATCTGAGTCAGCTCACCCAGCGTTTTCAATTCGCTGAACTGCGCTTCGTCATTGGCGTCATAGATCGAACCGGGACGCAGACCATCACCCAGACTAAAGCTGACGTCATAAGCCTTCATGATCTCGCAGATGTCTTCGAAATGGGTGTACAGGAATGACTCCTGGTTATGCGTCATGCACCACTTAGCCATGATCGAGCCGCCGCGCGAAACGATGCCGGTCATGCGATTGGCACACATCGGCACATAGGCCAGCAACACGCCGGCGTGGATGGTGAAGTAATCGACGCCCTGCTCGGCTTGCTCGATCAGCGTGTCACGGTAGATTTCCCAGGTCAGGTCTTCGGCCTTGCCGTTGACCTTTTCCAGTGCCTGATAGATCGGCACCGTGCCGATCGGAACTGGCGAGTTGCGGATGATCCATTCCCGCGTCTCGTGGATATTCTTGCCGGTTGACAGGTCCATCACGTTGTCGGCACCCCAGCGGATCGCCCATGTCAGCTTGTCGACTTCCTCGCAGATGCTGGAGGTGGTGGCCGAGTTGCCGATGTTGGCGTTGATTTTCACCAGGAAATTGCGGCCGATGATCATCGGCTCGATTTCCGGATGGTTGATGTTGACCGGGATGATGGCGCGGCCACGGGCAATTTCCGAGCGCACAAACTCGGGCGTGATTTCGGCAGGCATGCTGGCGCCGAACGACTGCCCGGCATGTTGGCGGCCCATCATATCGGCCAATTTATTTCCCGACGGACCGGACGCTTTCAATTCTGCGAGATACTCCTTACGGCGCATGTTTTCGCGAATCGCGACGTACTCCATCTCCGCCGTGATGATGCCTTGCCTGGCGTAGTGCATTTGCGAGACGTTTTTGCCTGGCAATGCGCGACGCGGCTTGCGCGTGAGGTTAAAACGCATTTCGGCCAGCTTCGGGTCATTCATGCGATCGATGCCGTAAACCGAACTCGGGCCGGATAACTCCTCGCTGTCGCCACGATCAATAATCCATGGCGTGCGCGGCGTTTGCAGGCCGGAACTGATGTCGATTCTGACATGGGGATCGGTGTACGGCCCGGAGCAGTCATAGACATAAATCGGCGGGTTCTTTTCCACGTCGTAGGGGGCTTCGGTATCCGACTGGCTGATTTCGCGCATCGCTACCTGGATATCGGGGCGCGAGCCTTCGACATAGATTTTGCGGGAATTCGGCAGCGGCAGGATGGCGCGTTCATCCACCGTGGCGGTGGCGGCGAGGAATTTCGGTTTGGCGTTCATTTGGTTCCTTTGTGGGCTTAACTTCAGGTCGGGCGGCAGCAGTGATGTGCAGGTAGGGCTTGACGACAGTGTAGCCCTTCAGAAATGATAGCATTCCAGCCTCGGAATGTCATCGCGGGCATAGGATTCCGGTCTGCGAACGAACTCGCGACCATCCCGCTCCCACCGCGTTCGACTACCATCCATGATCAGACACTTCTCGTGCCCATAGAGTTTGAAGGTCCAAAACGCATAACAAGCCCACCAATTGTTCTTGTCGCCATTGAACACGACGTTCGTGTCGTTCGCAATGCCTTTCGAGGCGCACAGCTCCTCAAACCGCTGCTGGCCCAGGTAATCACGAACCACGGAGTCCTGCAAGTCGGTGTGCCAGTCGATCTTGACGGCTCCGGGAATATGCCCTTGGTTGTAGAGCAGTACATCCGGGTGAGCATATTCCGCTGACATGGTTTGATTCTCCTTGTGTTTGTTGGTTTTGATACTCTGGAAACTCTGGAAAACTAATGTGGGAACACCCGGCTCGAAATCGCGCCGGGCGTGTTCGTTGAGCAGGCCATCCTCGTCCGCAGTTCAGCAGCGCTCAAAACATTCCCAAATGATCGCGTGCTTCGTCGGTCATTCGATCGAGGCTCCACGCCGGGTCCATCGTGAGCTTGATCTCGGCCGCATCCACACCGTCTAGCCTCTCCAGCGATCTCTTGGCGTCCGACATGATCTGTGGTCCGTTGGGACAGGCCGGACTGGTCAGCGTCATCAAGATCACGACCTGGCGGTCCGTGTGGTTGATCGAATAGACGAGGCCCAGGTCGATGATGTTGATCATCAAGTCGGGATCGAGCACTTGGCGCAGAGCATCGGTCAACGCGGCATCATCCACGGTGGATGCCTCCGCCGCACGACTCGTATCTGTCGGCGCGGGCGACGCTGCGGCCGCAGCAGGCACCACGTCGTCGTGGGAGGAACCCGGTTCCGGTTCCGTCACGATGGACATCGTGTCCACGAGGCCCGGGTTTTGTGCTGCGGCAACTGTGTTCGTGTCGTCTGTCGTCATGATACGTCTCTCCATTCGGGTGTGTCGGATTTCGGGTATGTCGGATGGTAACAAAAATGTCAGGAAACCTTTCCACCTTTGTTTCTCTGTGTTGATTCCCAGCCTGATTTGGGTGCGGGTACACTGGGCGGTTCGATGACGAATTTAAGCTGGACATGGGCGGCCCGCAGCGCCGCTTCGACTTTCTCGGGTGCCTCGCCGCGCGCGAATAGATAGTAGGAAGCCCAGGTAGAGCCCGCCCTCGGGCAGCGGAACCAGCTCTTGCCCAACGCGCGAGGAGATAGTTACGTCTTCGATGCCGGCCACGTCCCGCGCTGCCGCCAGTCCGCGGACTTCGCGCAGCACGCCCGCCCGAGGAATGGGGATCATCATCACCCCAGACGCTTGGCCTTCGCGTGCCGGCGGGGAAAATGTGGGATGGAGTGCGTGACGGATGATCAACTCTTCCAGGGAGATTCCGGTGCCGAATCGCAGCACGCGCGAGCACAGGCCACCGATCGACCTGGCATTCACTTCGATGACGCACGGGCCACCGGACTGCTGAGCGGTGCGAGGTAAGTCGTGAGTGGTTTTCGTGCTGACCCGTAGCTCGGCATGCACCGGGCCTTCCGCCAGCCCAATCGCCTGGCACGCCCGCTCGGCGACTTCGTGTTGGACGAGTGTCGGCAAGCGCGACGGAGTGACGTAGATGGTCTCTTCGAAAAACGGGCCATCCAGCGGGTCGGGCTTGACGAACAGGGCCAGCACGCGTAGTCGCCCACGACTGAGAAGACCTTCCAGAGCAACTTCTGGCCCCGCCAGGAAATTTTCGACAAGAAACCCATCCGCAGTTGCCGAGTTCTGAGTCCTGAACGCTGACCGCGGATGGCGGACGGCTTCTGTCCGGCCTCAACGGGCTGGTTTCACGCGCAGGCCGACGATTTTCGTGCATCCCGAACGCCAGATCTCGCACGCGTTGGAAAGTGTCCGCCGCATCCTCGCCCACCCGACTGGCTTCTTCGACCAGCGCCGAGACGTTCTCGTACAGACGGTGCATTATAGGATCGGGATGCGTCCAGCGATAGGTCAACGCTGTCTGATCGAGTCCCGTGAGAAACGGCTGGATCGCTGGTCTCGACAGCAGCCCACTCCCCGGCGGGACCAACAAGCGGATCGTGTAGTGTACGGGATCCACGCAGTCGATCAGCCCCTGCGCATCCACAAAGTCCAGCACGTCGAGGTAATCATCCAGGGTCGTCCACGGCGTGAACGAGACCAGCGATGGGCGCAGCGGGATTCCGCACGAGCGGAGTATCTCCAGTGCCCGGAACACATCCGCTCGGTTGTGTCCCTTTTCCAGGTGAGCCAGCACCATGTCGCTGAGCGACTCGACGGCCGATACGACAAAGGCACAACCTTGTGCGACCAACTCAGGCATGATCGCAGCATGTTTCAGGATGTGCTCGACTTTCGTCGTGATGTCAAAGCTCAGATCGGGAAACTCGTCGTGCATGGCCCGAACGATGCCCAGCGAGTGCTTCGGTCCATTCAAAAAGTCAGGATCGCCGTAGGTGATGTGTTCCGCCCCGGCGCGCACCAAGCCACGGATGTCCTCCAAGACGATCGGCTTGGGAACGACAAAGAACCGTCCCCCATAGACCGACGGGATCGGGCAATGCAGGCACAGGTGCAAGCAGCCCCGGCTCGCTTCCACGTAGCCTGTCAGCCGTTCGTGGCCGTCCCGCTGGAGGCAGGCATATTTTTCCAGCGGAGGCAATGCGATCATAAATTTATAATACAATGACATAAAAGAGACTTTTTCAGGACGACTACTTACAATTCGACTCAATAAATTGACCTTACGGGCATGCATGGACTGAAACACTCAAGTATTGTTCGCCACTTTCAATTGTAATTACCGTTGGGGTGACGCGGTGCCGGATCAGAGGCTATGTGCCGCAGAATGTCTTGTAGCAGGCCGTGAAGTCTTGCGACGCAGGTTGAGTGTAGCTCGCAAGTTCCGGGCACTCAACGTAGGGATGTGTGATCACAGCAAGCAATCGCACGAACGGTTTTAGGTCGGCGTCGTTCGTTGCTGCGGCCAATGCTTCTTCCACAAGGTGGTTTCGCGGGATATAGATCGGGTTGACGGAACGCATCCTCGCGGCTGTCGCGGTTACTGACTGCTGAGCGATTCGTTGATACCATCGTTCAAGCCAATCTGCGAGTATCTCGCTGGAAGGAAACAACGCTTCCAGAGATTCCGAATTCCCGTCAGCGGCGTCCGCCAGACGTCGCCAAGCGAGCGTGTAGTCAACTGAATGCTCTTCTAGCAGATCGAGCCAATCCCGCACGAGCAACTTGTCACTGTCGATATCCGCTGTGGGATCCTCCAATCCCAGCTTCGCTTGTGCCCCGGATAACCACAGCTCTTCATAGTGAGGAATGAAGCCGTTGATGATCGCTTCCACTTTCGGTATGACACGCTCGGGATCGTCCTCGTCGATCAGCGGAATCAATGTCTCAGCGAAGCGAGCCAGATTCCACTGTGCGATCTGCGGCTGATTCTCGTAGGCGTAACGCCCAGATCTGTCGATCGAGCTGAACACTGCCTGAGGGCTGAACGATTCCATGTAAGCGCACGGACCATAGTCGATCGTCTCGCCAGAGATCGCCATGTTGTCCGTATTCATGACGCCGTGGATGAACCCGATCAGCATCCACCTGGCGACTAACGCGGCTTGCCGTTCAGCCACGATCTTCAGTAGCAAGAGATAGCGGTCGTCGTCGCTGCTGAGGTGCGGATGGTGACGCTCGATGACATAGTCGGCCAGTTGACGGACCTTATCCCACCGCCGTCGCGCCGCAAAGAACTGAAAAGTTCCAACGCGGATATGACTGGCGGCGACGCGAGTGAGGATGGCGCCTGGCAATGCACGCTCGCGATACACCGATTCTCCTGTGGCAACAGCGGCCAAGGCACGGGTCGTTGGAATGCCGAGAGAGTGCATCGCTTCGCCGATCAGATATTCACGCAGCACGGGTCCGATTGCCGCTTTGCCGTCGCCGCCACGAGAAAACGGTGTTCTTCCCGATCCTTTCAACGCGATATCGCGGCGACTTCCGTGAGGATCGGTCACCTCACCCAACAGCAAGGCGCGTCCGTCACCCAACTGCGGCGAGAATCGGCCAAACTGATGCCCGGCGTATGCTTGCGCCAGAGGGCGAGAGCCATCCAGCCGTTTCTGCCCAGCGAAAATCTGCGCCAACTCTTGCGAAGACAAACTAGCAACATCCAGCCCAAGTTCGTTGGCAAGCGGACTGTTGAATTGCAGCAAGTCCGTCGTCTCGACAGCCATCGGATCACACTCAACGTAGAAGTCTGGCAATTGCTCAGCGTAACTGTTGCCAAAACGGAATGGAGCGGTCGGTTCTTGCATCACTTGTTCCTCGAAACGGCTGGGGTAGTTTGCGGCTGTTGATGGTGTTCGTCAAAGGTAGTTTCACGCACCCTGACCGAAGCCACTGGTGCTGCTGGGCGGAAAGACTCTCATGGAGCTTTCGTAGTTGTGTACGGCCAAACCGATTTGCTTCAGGTTGTTCTTACATTGAGTTCGACGAGCGGCCTCTCTGGCCTGTTGAACGGCTGGCAACAACAACGCAATCAGGATCGCGATAATCGCAATGACCACAAGAAGTTCAATCAGAGTAAACCCACGGTGAGAGTGAAGCGGACGATTCATTGATAATAACTTTCAGGAAATCAGGGAGGGAGAGATCTGTGTTCGCCGGACAGATCGATCGATGATCCGTCGGCGTGTTCACTTTCGTAATGACGACCGTTGGGAATCTGTCAGTGGCCCGTTAATGATTGCGATTTCGCCATCGCGTCTTCTGCCATTTGTATGTACTTGTGTTCGTCGGTTTCCGCGAACGCACGCTGGTATGTGACACTCAGCGCAGTCCAACTGAACGAATCATTCGGCTCCAATTCACTCACACGGACACCATGTTCGATCGCCTTGTCATGCTGATTCACTTTTCCATAGACGACAGCGAGTGCTGAATGCGCCAAGACGTAGCCGTCATTGACCGTCAACAGTTCGTTCAGTTTCTCGATCGCCCTTTCATACTGGCCGTCGTCTTTCAGTCGATCCGCATCATCGTAAAGTTTGCTTGTCGTTGTCATTTGTCTTTTGACTCCGCTAGAGGTGTCTTCTGTTCTGTGATGACCTCGCACTGCTCTGCCTTTTCTGCGTTCAGTTCCGTGTATGATGCCCATTCCTCGGGCAGGTTATCCTCGTGGTAAATGGCTTCAACAGGGCATTCCGGCACGCAGGCCTCGCAGTCGATGCACTCGTCCGGATGGATATACAGCATCTGCTCGCCCTCTTAGAAGCATTCCACCTCTCCTACTAAGTTGAACCGAAACAAACATTCTTTCTCTATTCCGTGCTGATAGGCGCCTGCTTCTTCTCATTCAACGCGGCTTCCAGCGTGTGCCACGCCAGCGTGGCGCACTTCACTCGCACCGGAAACTGCTGCACGCCGGCCAGTACACAGAGTTTTCCAAGTCGTGATGTGTCGACAGTTTCACTGTCCTCTGTGTCACGCAACTTGCCGGTGACCAGATCGCGAAAGTCCTGCGATACCGCTTCGGCTTCGGCTCGCGTTTTTCCGGTCAATGCTTCAGTCATCAACGAAGCGGATGCTGTGGAAATCGCACACCCGGCACCGGTAAAACTCACCTGCCGAATTCGATCACCGTCCATATCCAGCTCAATCCGAATGCGATCGCCGCACAGGGGGTTGAAGCCTTCGGCGTGATGCGTCGTGTTCTCCAGCACACCGAAGTTGCGAGGATCCTGCTGATGATCAAGGATGACATCCTGATAGAGTTCGCGTAGTTCGTCGTCTAGCATCGGAACATCTCCTTCACTTTGGCAATCGCCCGGACGGCGGCGTCGATGTCTTCGCGTGTGTTGTACAGACCCAGCGAAAGGCGCGTCGTTGCGGGGATGCCGAAGCGTTCCATGACCGGTTGGGCGCAGTGATGTCCGGTGCGGACCGCGATGCCCTGGTGATCCAAAATCGTACCGATGTCGTGAGGATGAGCGCCGTCGAGCACGAACGACAGCACCGCCTTTTTCTCACTCGCGGTGCCGATGATTCGCAGTCCATCGATCGTCGAAAGTGCGTCGGTGGCATACTCCAGCAATTCGTCTTCGTGATCACAAACTGCGGGCCAGTCAAACTGTCCGAGGTAGTCGATGGCGGCTCCCAGGCCAATAGCTCCCGCAATGTCGGGCGTGCCTGCTTCGAACTTGTTCGGCAGAGAATTGTAAGTCGTGCGCTCGAAGGTGACCGAGCTGATCATATCGCCGCCAGTCTGGTAAGGTGGCATCGCTTCCAATAGCTCGCGTTTTCCGTACAGCACACCGATGCCGGTCGGCCCGTACAGCTTGTGACCAGAGATAACGTAGAAGTCACAGCCCAGCTCCTGCACGTCGACTGTCGTATGCGCGGCGGCCTGAGCCCCGTCGACTATGACGACAGCACCATGCCGGTGGGAAAGTTCGACGATTTCCCGGACAGGATTGACGGTGCCCAGCGCATTCGAGACGTGGCTCACCGCCACCAGCTTCGTCCGCTCGCTCACAAGTCTTTCGAAGTCGTCCCATCGCAACTGGCCGCAATCATCCATCGGAACCACTCGCAGAGTCGCACCTTGCTGTTCGCAGAGCACTTGCCACGGCACGATGTTCGAATGATGTTCCATCGCCGTGATGAGAACTTCGTCGCCCGGCCCCACGTGCTGCCGCCCGAACGTATTTGCAACGAGGTTGATTCCCTCGGTCGCTCCACGAACGAAAATGATCTCCGCGACGTCGCCGGCATTCAAAAACGATTTCACTTGCGCGCGGGCGTTGTCGTGCAACAGCGTGGCATCGACGCTCAGTTGGTGAACGCCACGATGAATGTTTGCGTTTGTCGACGTGTAATAGTCGACGATGGCGTCAATCACGGCCTGCGGCTTTTGGGTGGTGGCCGCGTTGTCGAGATACACCAGCGGATGGCCATGGACGTGACGTTCCAGAATGGGAAAGTCCCGACGCACGGCATCAACGTCGAAGTGCCTTTGGTTCATTTTGGTTGGAGTGAGTGTTGTGTTCATTGTTGTGTCCGGCTCAAGCATCGGGCAAACCCCGTTCCGCCAACAGAATGGATTCAAGGTGTCGCCGTACGGCCGGAACTTCAACACTCTGCACGACATCATTGGCAAAAGCGAATATCAACATTGTGCGTGCGAAGTCGGCGGGAATTCCGCGAGAACGCAGATAGTAAAGTGCCTGCTCATCCAGTGCGCCGACTGTCGCACCGTGCGTGCAACGGACATCGTCGGCATAGATTTCCAGTTGCGGCTTGGTGTCGATGACGGCGTCATCGGATAGCAGAATCGCCTGGTTACTCTGTTTCGCGTCGGTCTTTTGAGCGTCCTGGTGAACGTAGATCTTGCCGTTGAAGACTCCCTTGGCACGATCATCAAGGATTCCCTTGTACAACTCGAAACTGTTGCAATGCGGTTGAGCGTGATCAATCCGAGTCCGGCAATCCATGAGTTGATCACCGGTGGGCATGTATAGACCATTCAACATGCATTCGATCCCTTCACCGTCAAGTTGGCAGTTCAACTCGTTGCGAGCAAGGTCACCGCCGAACGAGAAATAGTGCGATCGGAATTTGCTACCCGACTGCTGACGGACGCGAGTCGTGGCCACGTGCAAGGCGTTGGGTTGCTCTTGCTGTAGCTTGTGGTGATCCAAGTCAGCCGAATCGCCGAGTTCGATTTCTGTGACTGCGTTCGTAAAGTAAGCGGTCCCTTCGACTCCCAGATAACTTTCGACAATGGTCGCCCGGCTGTTCTTTCCGAGAGACACGATGTTATGGGGATGAGAAACGGACGGCTCATCGTTGACGGAAAGAAAGATCAGATGGATCGGCCGGTCAACCGCCACGCCGTCCGGTACGGAGATGTTGGCTCCGTCTTCAATGAAGGCCGTGTTGAGGGCAAGGAAGGCCGAGTGTTCCAACTCAGCATCAGCGGTAAGCCGACGCTCGATTGAATCCGGATTCTGCCGAATCGATTCCGCCAGACTTTCGACGACGACTCCCGGCGGCAGTTCGTGAAGCACAGACCACTGTTCGGCTAAGCGACCATTCACAAACACCAGGCGGTGAAAGTCGTCGTCCAGCGCCGCCTGCTGTACCAACTCATCGATCTGCGATCCGACAAGTGTCGCACCGTCGGCGACTTTGAAGGGCTTCTTGAGCAGGGGAGCGATATTCGTGAATCGCCATTCTTCATCTCGCGTGGTGGGAATGCCGAGTTCCGTGAACCGGTTCAGACCACGCTCGCGAAGTTCGCGCAGCCACGTCGAAACGATTGACGACTGTTCTTCGCGGAATCGCGCGTGCTCGATTTGATAGGTGTCTGTTTCTGTGGCAATCATTGATTGTGTCTCGTGCTTTCCATGTTCAATGTCCGTGGCTTCGTTCGTCTTCGAGTCACCGTGTCACGCGGAACACGTCTCCAGAAACGCATAACCGTTTGCTTCCAATTCCAGCGCCAGGCTCTTGTCACCGGAACGAGCGATCCTGCCCTCGGCCAGAACGTGAACTTTGTCAGGGACGATGTAATCCAGCAGTCGTTGATAATGAGTCACGACGATGATGGCCCGCTCGGGACTTCGCAGCGTGTTTACTCCGTCGGCGACAATTCGCAAAGCGTCAATGTCTAGGCCGGAATCTGTTTCGTCCAACACGGCCAGTTTCGGCTGCAGCATGGCCATTTGCAGGATCTCGTTGCGTTTCTTCTCGCCACCGGAGAATCCCTCGTTGACCGACCGCTCCATCATGTTCTTTTCCATGCCGAGCAGCTTCATTTTCTCTTTGAGCAACGCCAGGAAGTCCATCGTGTCGATCAACGGCTGCTTGTGATACTTGCGGAGCGAATTCATCGCCGCTTTAAGGAAGTATTTATTGCTCACGCCGGGGATCTCGACCGGATACTGGTAAGCCATGAACAGCCCGTTGGCGGCCCGTTCCTCGATCTCCATTTCCAGCAGGTCTTTTCCCTGGTACAGAACCTCGCCTTCGGTGACCTCGTAGTCTTCGCGACCGGCAAGCACATGCGCAAGCGTACTCTTGCCTGAACCGTTTGGCCCCATGATCGCGTGGACTTCGCCGGCGCTGACCTGTAAGTTGATCCCACGTAGAATTTCGGTGTCGTCGGATCGAGCGTGTAAGTTTTTGATTTCGAGCATCATTGTTCCTTCTAGTGTTTTGTCTTCTTGGTAACTTGAGTTACGCATTGGATCGGACGAGTCATCCGACGCTTCCTTCGAGGCTGACGCTCAACAACTTCCTCGCCTCAACGGCGAACTCCATTGGCAACTCCGCATAAACTTCCTTGCAGAAACCGTTCACGATCATGTTGACCGCGTCTTCGGTCGGTAGCCCACGCTGCCGGCAATAATAGATTTGATCTTCGCCGACCTTCGACGTCGAAGCTTCATGTTCCACCTTCGACGTCGTGTTGCGAACTTCGATGTAGGGAAACGTATGAGCCCCGCAGCGATCGCCGATCAACAGTGAATCGCATTGCGAAAAATTACGAGCGTTCGTTGCTCCCTTTTGAATCTTCACCAGACCGCGATAGTTGTTCTGTCCCTGGCCAGCTGAGATACCCTTGGAGATGATCGTGCTCTTTGTGTTCTTACCAATGTGAATCATCTTCGTGCCGGTGTCGGCTTGCTGATGGTTCGCCGTCACAGCGACGGAATAGAATTCGCCAACCGAATGGTCGCCCTGCAGGATCACGCTGGGATATTTCCAGGTGATCGCTGAACCCGTTTCAACCTGCGTCCACGAAATCTTGGAGTTGTCACCACGGCACGCACCGCGTTTGGTCACGAAGTTGTAGATGCCGCCTTTGCCGTCGGCATCACCGGGATACCAGTTCTGCACGGTGGAGTATTTGATCTGGGCGTCTTTCATTGCGACCAGTTCCACGACCGCCGCATGCAATTGATTCTCATCGCGTTTGGGAGCCGAGCATCCTTCCAGATAGCTGACGTAACTGCCTTCCTCGGCAATGATCAACGTACGTTCAAACTGCCCGGTGTTCTGAGCATTGATCCGGAAGTAAGTTGATAACTCCAGCGGGCAACGAACACCCTTGGGGATATAGCAAAACGAACCGTCACTGAAGACGGCGGAGTTGAGCGTGGCGAAGAAATTGTCCGAATACGGCACGACAGAACCCAGATACTTCTTCACGAGTTCCGGATATCTGTGAACGGCCTCGGAGAACGGGCCGAAGATGACTCCTTCTTTCTCAAGCGTCTCCTTGTACGTCGTCGCGACGGAAACACTATCGAAGACAGCGTCCACCGCAACGCCAGCCAGCACCTTTTGTTCTTCCAGCGGAATGCCCAGCTTCTCGTACGTCTCCAACAGGGCCGGATCAACCTCGTCGAGGCTCTTTAGCTTCGGTTGTTGCTTCGGCGCGGAGTAGTAAACCGAATTCTGGTAGTTGATCGCGGGATATTTGACGTTGTGCCACGTCGGTTCTTCCAGCTTCAGCCAATGGCGGTACGCTTTCAGTCGCCAGTCGAGTAACCACTCGGGCTCGTCTTTCTTCTGCGAGATCAGGCGCACGACATCCTCACTCAAACCGGGCGCGATCGCGTCGGCTTCGATGTCGGTGACGAAACCGTGCTTATATTCTTGCTGCGAAACTTCTTTCAGCAACGCATTGTCAGTAGACATAACTATCTCCTAGGGACCGAACGGCGTATGACAGTATCAGGCCGAAAACGAACTACCGCAGCCGCACGATTTTGTCGCATTCGGGTTGTTGAAGACGAAGCCTCGCTTGTCGAGACCCTCGTGAAAGTCAATCTCAGTACCGTCGAGATATAGCGAGCTCTTTTTATCCACTGCGACGCGCACGCCATGAATTTCGCGAACGGAGTCGGTTCCGTCGTTCACGTTTTCGTCAAAGCCCAGCTTGTATTCAAGTCCGCTACAGCCTCCGCCCGCCACACCGATGCGTAACGCCGCGGTTTCCGGCATTTCCTGCTCGGTCATCACTTTCTTGATTTCTCGTGCCGCCGTTTCGGTCAACTGAAGTGTCATCGACATTTTTCCTTGTTGAGAGTTGAACGTGCGTAAACTTCCAGCTTGCCTTGACCTTCGAGGTATCAATCGCAAACTGCACGCGTACGCCACGTGTTATCAGTTATTCGCCACGCTTAGAGGGTCAATTAAAGCAAACAGTGTGCCAGATTCGGCGGTATAATTTATAAACAGGGTGTAAGGTGTTCTATTAAAGCAGTTTACATTTTTATTAATCAACCAGTCGCCCGAACAAAATAACCATATATGGTCATATTTTTTCCAATCCGCCTTGACATCGAGTGAAATCAAGATACCTTGATGGCTGGTAAACGCTGCAATACACGTGAATAAAGGCGTTCCATCCAGTCCTGTCCTTCCATACAAGAGCGAATGGTCCGCATTACGTTGAATGACGATATCTCGATGAATTACGCTGAGGCAGTCGATGTGTCGCCAGGTTCATACGATATGCTCATCGAGCGGATGCTCGAACAGCTCAATATGGGATACTGCTTCGAAGAGCTTTTCGACTCGGTCTATGACCAATTGCACGGGATCGTGCCGTACAAAAGAATCGCGGTCGCCCTGCTCGAAGAAGAGACCAATCTTCTGCGGCTCACGTCTTGTCGCTCCGATGGCAAGATCGCACTCAAGGTCGGATACGTGGCCCGTTTGGAAGGCTCGACGCTTTCGACATTGCTGCAGACAGGACAGCCTCGCATCATCGACGACCTCGAGGAATACCTGGCAAGCAAGAAGGATTCCGTTTCGACGGCGCTGATTGTTCGCGAAGGCATGGGGGCGAGTTTAACGCTGCCGTTGGTCTCGGACGGCAAACCGATTGGGGTGATCGTTTTCTCCAGCCGCGAGAAAAACATCTATACCCAAGACCACGCTGCTTTGCTCCGTCGACTGGCCGGGCACATCACAATCAGTGTCGAGAAGGCGCGACGGATTGAGGATCTACTGAAAGTAAACGCCGAGTTAGCCGAAGCGAATAAGACGAAGGACCAGTTCCTTGACCTGCTGAAATCGGAAGTCGAAAAGCAGACAGAGCAGCTTCGCCACTCGGAGAACCGTTATCGGCTGCTCATTCAACCCGCATTTCCCATTTGACTCCCCACACTTTGGCACGCGATTTGCGCCAACCCCTTGAAAAGCAGGGCTACGGACGATCAACATGCCAAGGTGACAGGGGAACCCAATGGGTGACACGAAAAACGACGATTTGCGGGTTGGTTTTGACAGTCGCGTGAAGCTGAAATTCTGCGGCAGCCAGGTCACCAGTGATGCCGGACTGCTGGCTTATCGCGAACTCGATGAATCGCTGGGACTCACTGAAATGGGCGCGGACCTACTGACCGATTCCCGATTGGGCACGAACAAGCAGCACTTGCTCGTACCGCTATTGCGACAATCAATCTACAGCCGACTGGCAGGCTACGAAGACGTGAACGATGCTGAGCGATTGGCGGTCGATCCCGCCATGCGTCATGTCGTGGGCGGCCGAGCATCGGAGGCGGACAACGAAGCCGCTTCGTGAATTGATCCTCGACATGGACAGTTCCGTCAGCGAGACACTACGACATCCCCAAGTTCTTTCGTGGCGATGCTGCCTTTGCCAATTCGGCACTGTACCGGCTACTGGAGAAGGAAGGCTACCGGTACGCCATCCGCATTAAGTCCAACGCCGTGCTGGAGCGGGAAATCGAGCATCTTCTGACTCGCCCCGTGGGTCGTACCTCGCACAAGCCGAAGGTCTTCTATCACCGTTTCCAGTATCAAGCGAAGTCATGGCAGCGGGCGCGGCGCGTGGTTGCGAAGATCGAATGGCACGCGGGTAAGTTGTTCCCCCGCGTCGAGTTTATCGTGACCAACTTGAATAAGCACTCGAAGAACGTCGTGAAGTTTTACAACGGTCGCGGTACTGCGGAGCAGTGGATCAAGGATGGCAAGAACGCCGTCAAATGGACGAAGCTCTCCTGCCGCACGTTCAAAGACAATCAGACGCGGTTGCAACTGTTTGCCCTGGCGTACAACCTGGGCAACTTTCTGTGGCGGCTGGCTTTGCCGAAACCAGTGCGGCATTGGTCGCTGACGACGCTGCGGGAGAAACTCATCAAGATCGGTGCCAAGGTGACGCGGCACGCCAAGTACGTCACGTTCCAACTGGCCGAAGTGGCGGTAACGCGGCGGTTGTTTGCGTCGATTCTCGACCGGATCGCCCAGTTGGCGATTCCACCACCGAGCATGTCTGGATGTGTGAATTGAACAACTCAACCGGGGAAAATGGGGCCTATGTGACGAAATTATGCGCCGAAATCGGTTGTCGGGCCCCTCAGGCCCGTTTGACGGGGCGCAACCGAGCGCCGGACATCAGCAGCGGCGAGAAATTCACCAAATGATAGACGCGGGGGGCGCGCGATGTTACGATGGCGAGCGATTTAGGCTTGGAGCGGTTCCAGGCACAACCCAAATGGGAAATCCCGGATTAATGAACATGGTCATGATTCAAGTGCATCCTGCGAAGAAACACGTATCTGGCAAAAACAGGGTGGTGAATGGCAACACGTCCATTTCCACCGCTCAATCATTTAAACAATTGGCTTAACCCATGCATGAAGCTGCATCAGCATCCCAGATTATCATTCTCTGCTCTGACATGCTGTTTTTGAGTAAAATCACTGGAGTTGCTGATCAACTGGAGTTTTCATCCAGCACCACAGACAGCTGCAAAAAAGCTGCAGAGTATCTGACGAATGAAGCCAGACAGTTGATTCTGATTGACCTGAATCTTCCCAATCTGGATTGGGAACTGCTGGCTTCGATTCATCGCCCTGATTCCAATCTGGTGAGCATTGCATTCGGGCCACATGTCGATACAGAACGTTTTGAAAAAGCAAAAGTAGCGGGGTGTACTCAAGTCCTTCCGCGCAGTCAATTTTCAGCTCAGCTCCCACAGCTTCTGCAAGCGGTACTTGCAAAGGAATCGTAGTCTGGATCATCCTAACTGAATTTTTTCAATTTAACCAGAAAAAACCAGATTGCATTACCATCCCTTATACTCACCAAACAACAAAAGCACTCGCGCGCGATTCGGAGCAAGCGCCATACACCCAAATAAGCCGATGAAACAGGTCAGCCCCGTAACACAACCCAATATGATCTTTGGGGTATTTTCAGAGCTGACTCCGCTCACAAACAAGTACAAAGCCAGAACCAGTCCCCCCAGACACACGGCTAACGGAAACCAACCCGCGATCGGGTGATATATTCTCTCATCGGACATCATCTTGCTCCTTGATTGCATGTTGATCTCGTAATCACTCTTTCCGAAAACGAAAAAGCGTTCTCAACAGATCAAAGAAAATAGTAAATTCGAGAGAAATTCGAAACTATTCCGGTCGCTTTAATTGATCCAGAGAAACAAAATCAGGAGACTTGGCAGCGCCCGCATCACAGCCTGTACATGATCCACCGCCACACCCGGATCGCTGCTTAAAGAAACGCACGATGCGGCGGACCAGAAAATAGACCGCTCCCGCAACGACAATGAGAGTTCCTGCTAATTGACCATCAATCTGATTCATAACATGGACTCATTCTTTAAACGGAATGATGTGTTACTGCATTCCCAATGATTGACTGCACTAAAAGAATAACATACCCGCCTGATAGGAAATAAACGCACCCAGATAGGCCAGAGCGGTCATGTATGAAAACGATACTACTGGCCAGAACCAACTGTTGGTTTCACGCCGAATTACCATCAACGTCGCCGCACACTGGGCACATAACGCGAAAAATACCATTATCGAAATCGCCACGGGAATATTGAAGACCTTCCTGCCATCAGGCCAGGTGGCAGCACGTATTGATCCGATCAAACCATTTTCATCTTCGGCATCTCCTCCCAGACTGTAAATCGTCCCTAACGTCGAGATGATTACTTCACGCGCAGGGAAAGAAGCAATCACCCCCACACCAATTTTCCAGTCCCACCCCAACGGTTTCACAACCGGCTCAATCCAATGCCCGGCCATACCCAGAAAACTGGATTCAATTAACTGGCTGCTGACCTGATTTTGTTTCTCCTGCAATTCAGCCTGTTCGCTGGCCAGCAGCGATTTTTGATTCTGTAATTCCTGAAGCGATACCGGATCGTCTACTGCAATAGAAATAAACTGATCTTCGATTTGACCCAGTGAAGCGTCTATCGTTTCAATCTGCCTCTGGTTCTGAAATTGTTCGCTGTGATCTCCAGGAAAATAACCTGCAGCCCAGATAATAATGGAGGTCGCAAAAATCAAAGTACCCGCTTTGACCACAAACGATTTCGCACGACGATAAACACGCAATATCACATTCCGTGGAGAAGGCCATTTATAATCCGGTAATTCCATCACAAACGGCGCCACATCTCCTTTAAAGCAAACTCGCTTCAGAAACCAGGCCACAGGAATCGCGACCAATGCACCAATCGATGACATGCCAAATAATACTAGTCCCTGCAAAGTCACAAATGGACTTCCGGCAATTGAAACATAAGCAATATTCGGAATGAATGCGGCAATAAACAGCGTATACACGGGCCAGCGGGCCGAACAACTCATTAAGGGGGCAACCAATATTGTCGTCAGCCGCTCATGTCGATTTTCAATCACACGCGTCGCCATAATCCCCGGCACTGCACAGGCAAACGATGACATCAGCGGTATGAACGACTTTCCGCTTAGCCCCAGGCTGCGCATTAAACGATCCATAATATATGCAGCCCGTGCCATATAACCGCTGTCTTCCAGGACGGCGATGAAAAAATACAGAATCACAATTTGAGGCAGAAAGATCAGCACCCCACCCACGCCGGCAACCACGCCATCCACCACCAGGCTTCTTAAAGGTCCAGGGGAAATTATGGATTCGATTGCCCCATCCACAAATCCCTGACCAGATTCAATCAAATCCATAGTAGGGCCAGCCCATGTGAAAACGGACTGAAAGACAAAAAACATCAGCAGGAAAAAGAACAAAAAGCCAAACACACGATGCGTCATCCAGCGGTCAATTCGATCAGAAACCGTCACCCGTTGCTCGGACGGATGTTGCACAACATCCTGCAATAGATCGCCAGCCCAACGATAGCGTAAACGAGCCTCTATCGCCGGCACAGAACAATTTGCTGCTTTCAGTCGCGAACGTGCCTGAATCAACTCATCCATCAAACCATTAGATGTATAATGCTCGAAGTAAGATTCGACATACCCGCCAACATCAAGCAGTAATCGATCGACCAGAAAGTCAGGCGGCCCCTGCTTCTGTTCGTCCTGTAGTTTTTCCTTGAGCAGATTTCGTTCTTTATAAAATACTTCCGGAAACAGAACCAATGGTTGATGCTCTGCTCCTACACCGATCTTTAAGATAGCCGCTTTAAGTTCATTGATGCCTTTACCATGATGGGCCTCCGTGCAGACCACCGGCAGTTTCAGTTTGGTTGATAACGCTTCTGAGTCAATTTCAATCCCACGTGATCGGGCAAGATCACACATATTGAGAACCAGCACGACGGGAATCGATAAATCAAGAACCTGACTGAACAGGTAGAGGTTTCGTTCCAGATTGGATGCATCCGCAATACAGATAATGGCATCGGGTAAGGCTACGCTTTTTTGCCTCCCCAGCAAAATATCCACAGCCAGCATTTCATCAATCGAACGGGGCGCCAGACTATACGTACCCGGCAAATCAACCAGATCAATCTGGCGGCCTTCCCAGGTCACACTGCCGACTTTCTTTTCCACTGTCACGCCGGGAAAATTCCCGATATGTGCATTCCCACCAGAGAGTACGTTGAATAACGTGCTCTTTCCTGTATTCGGATTGCCGATAATTGCAATCGTCATTTTAGTCGGTGACTCGGTGGAATTATTGATCATGGAACTTGAAGATCTGAAAGCGTGGCTCTTATTCGGCAGGACTTTTTGACAACCTGTAACTTCAGGAAGACACTTTCGTTATACAATTTCAACTTCAACGCACTTTGCTTCATTCAATCGCAAAGACAAACGGTAACCTCGTACTGCAAACTCCAGTGGGTCACCTAGTGGCGCTTTACCCAGTAATTGAATCTGCTCGCCATCAATTAAGCCCATCTCCATCAATCGCATGGAAATGGCATCTTCACCAATAATTTGAGTAATCCAAGCAGTCTGGCCTTTAACAATCTCGTTTAGCGTCATCACTCTAAATCTCAGCACCAAAATACTGTTTAAACCTGCGTTTTGTTGATCTGTATGAACGACATATCATCACTGCCTCAATATAAGGACATTGAGACTCAGTTTCAATGTCCCACTGGGCAATTATTCCGTGAACACTTGAGGTAGCCTGCCTCATCAGCATCTGCTGTTAAATCAGGATGCCATTATGGAAGTGATCTATTTCATTGACCTGTAATAATAAAATGCAGCGCCCGGTTCTGAATGACCAGCGGTTTCTAATGTGTACCTAATAATTGTGTACAGAATAATTTATTAGTTTTCATTCCTATTTAAAGACTTATACAAATTACATATTTGGTTGTGTTTCTTTTTTGGAATTTCATTGAATGGTCCCTATAACCGAGATTTCCCATATGGATCAGTCTGGATCGGTTCCAGGCTCAACCCATATGGGAAATCCCGGGTAGTGAAAGCAAATCTTCACGACATTGACCGGATATGGTTAAACTTCATGAACCGTCTATTGCTGCACTGCAGGTAGAAAATTTCTACAGGAATACTTGAATGGCACGTCTGACACAGGCCGATTTATCAGATCTCAACGAATCATTTGAAGAACGAACGCCCTCGGAACTAATTCACTGGGCCCAGGAAATGTTTGGAACGCGCCTGGCGGCGTTATCTTCAATGCAGAGAGCAGGCTGCGTGGTTGGCCATATGATGAGTCAGATGAAAGTCGATATCCCCATTCTGTTTGTTGATACCGGTGTGTTATACCAGGAAACATTGGATACACGGGATCGGTTGATTAAAGAATACGGATTGAACATTGTTACTTTAGAGCCTGCAAAGACAATGTCGGAACAGACAGAAGAATTGGGAGTATTGTATCTGTCAGTAGAAGGTCAGGAAACGTGCTGTGATTTGCGTAAGACACAGCCTTTGTTACAAGTTGCTGATCAGTATGATGCTCTGATTGGTAGCCTGTGGAGAGCCGATGGTGGGCAACGTGCTAACGTGCCTATACTGGCGATTGACCCGGCGATGAACTCTCTGCGTGTAAATATTCTGGCGAGTTTATCCAAGGAAGAGTTTCAAGATTATCTCAAAGACAATCAGGTCATCACAAACCCACTGCATGAGCAGGGGTTTCCTACGATCGGCTGTAATCGATGTACAACTCCTGTGATGGAAAGCGAACCCAATCGTGCTGGACGTTGGCGGCACTTAGGTCCCTGGTCACAGTATTGTGGAATCAATCCGACGGATGTTTCCGGAAAACAGTCGCCTGCCATCGATTTATCACAGGATCTGGTGGATCGGATTCTGGGACGCGAAACAGACTTTATGATTTAGTCGAGTTCACTTATTCTGTGATTCCCTGCGTCAACTCTTGATGTAGCTTCCTGGAAGAACTGGCCCAGGCGGGGATAAATCCCGCAGCGCGGCTCTTCTGAAAGAACTGTGCTCGATTTGCTTTGGTGTCTGCATATCCCAGAGTGAAGACCGAAGTGAATCCATTTTTATGGATCTGAATCATTTCTCGCTCTTTTCCTTCAATCCACTCACCTGAATGAGCGTAAGCCGTTTCCCACAGCAAACCGTCCGGGTTATGCGGATTAATAGTACCGGACACCAGTCACAATTAATACTCTGATAGCTAAAAAAAGGGATAGCGGGCCACCACTGTAGGTGGTCCGCTATCCAATATCATTTCTGTTTGCAATTCTCAAATATGTCAGCCTGTTTTAATCTTCATTTTACGCAGGTTTCACCAGCAAGAAGATTGAGGGTAGTATCAAAGTCAACAGGAATATCTCGCAGCCAACGGCTCAATTGATGAACCATGATTCCCGCTGCTATACTGGCTGCATAGATTGTGCTACGGGACGTACAGCTGCCGGTTTGAGCTTCAGCCTGTGGGAACAAAGTTTCTGAATACCGCCTGAAGTCGTTTGTAGATGAAACTGCCAGGACGCGAATGATTTCGCCCAACATTCTACCGTCCGTCCAGAATTCACACTTTTTGCTGACTGATCGCCAGATTGCGGACCGTGCGGAAATAGAATCGACACAGCAGAAGACGACTTCACCGATGGGCATTGTTGCTCGATAGCGGTCATTGTAAGTTATTACCTGAATTGATTCATCAAGCTCTTGGATGGCTCTGGCTGTCACCTCTACTTTAAGCTGCCCCAGATCTTGGCCTCGATATCCTTGAGTCGTGATATTGGTAGATTCCACAGTGTCAAAATCAATCAACTGAATCCGCGGCGTCCCAATCGCCGCCAGTTGCAGGGCCACCTGACGGCCAATCGCTCCTACACCGATGACGGTTGTCGTCACATGGGAAAGCCGTTCCGCCGGAATCAGGTCACTCTGTCTCTGGAAACGATCCGTAGTAACTTTTAATGTATTCAAATCAAACCTCCTTTCAATTCGTTCTCAGCAAAGAGCCAGTCCGCTTCCCCATCAAAGTCTGTGACCAGATCAATATCAGACTGGAGTAGACGACTGTTATATTGCGGATGCACATGGTCTAAATACTCATCCTCCCAAAGCTCTGGATCACATCCCGCAAATGTTTGAGAATAATCCCGTTTCACTGGGATTTCGAACTCAGCAGTGGGACCCACATTAAATTTTAACCGAGCATATGTTTGACCTGTCCGTGCCAGGATGAACATCACGGCCCAATTAGATCGACCAAAGACACGCTCAAAGGTTTCTTCATCAGTCGGACTGGGTAACGGACAGTCTCCGGGATGTGTATGAATCCAGATCCGGCCAAACTGTTCAGGACGCAGACCAGCATCAACCTGATCGTCAAAGAAATTCGCAACCGCCTCATCGTCGAAAGCCACATGGGCTAACGAGCAAGCCTGTTCCACTAGTTGCAGGTCTTGCACCAGCAATAGATCGTCCTGCGAAACAATCCCGAAGCCACCAACTTCGGTCTCTCCATAATCACGCAGGTACAACAGTTTCGCCCAGGCAGTCGGGCTGAACCGCAGTTGCGGGAACCGGGTTTGCTGCTGAGTCAGGGGTTTCCTGTAATTCTTCATTCGTTTCTTCGGTTTCTTCTGCATCACAATCAGAGCACCTTTCATCTTCTAGTAAACAGCGTTGACAACAGTCGGCACTACATTGAATGCACTGTTGCATACAGGACGAACAGCAGTCGCCATGACAGGTATTACAGCGCGACAAACATTCATGACAAAACGGACAATCACAGTCCGTACAATCCTTGGCACACTCCATGCAGAGTGTGATTTCACAGTTTTCACAGCGTGTCTGTTCATTAGCTGCGATCACGACAGCGCACTCGGTACATTCAACGCTGTCCCAATCACTGAGCGCCACATAAGGACTGTCGGGGTTATAAGTCCGCAACAGGCTGGCCACCATCGTGAAAAAATCAAACAGACGTCCTTGTTCCAGTGACCGGTGTATTACCATCTGTCCCTCTCCTTCACAGACGACTTCCGACTGAACGTGCGGATGTGTGACACTGTCATTGGTAATTGCCGGATTGGGTTCTCTGGCGATCACCCGGTAATGGAGTGATCCATCAGTGTTCTGGTTTCCAAAGTCAAGGCAAATCTCAAACGGTCCCAGATAGACGCCTTCCAGTTCAATCGGTTCAGTGCTGACTGAGATGGTCTGTGCACGTAGATCCAACTTCACTTCTCCAAATTCTTCCTCTAAAGCCAGCAGCTCTGCATAGAGTTCTCTAACGAAAGAGATCTGCTGTGGTAAACCAGAAGACAATTCACCATGTAAAGTGGTCAGTTGCTTGATCAACTGAGCAACACCTGTTTGCAGTTCTCGTTCCAGCCTTAAGACAGCCAAATCCCAACCTCTACGTTGTGCCTGCTGACGTTTCCGAATCAATCGATCACAGTGCCACCAGTCTTCGAAAGGCAGTTTCAATTGTGACGGAGGTTCTTCTGATACCAGACGGTGATGAATTCGACTGGCAGCCCGCCAGAATCGTTTTTGTGGATGTTTCATTGTCTCCTCTTTCAAAAAAGTGATTCCAGAGCAGGCTGTCGGTTACAAAACCCCGACAGCCTGTGGAAATACAAAAGCTAGGACCGCGCTCCCTCAATCTTCGTGGGCGTGATCGAAATTCGGTCCCCGTCTTGTAACCGCTGGTTCGGGGGACAGGGCTGGCGATTCACGCGAATCAGATAATCGCGTGCTTTAGCATCCCCCATTTTCTGTTCGAAGAGTTGTGCCACCGTCGTTTCTGCGGGGACCTCGATATAATCAGCGAAACCACCGCCATCGTTGTTGATCAATAAAAGTTTCATAAAAGTCTTTCCGTTTCTGTTTGAATTTGGTTAAAAAACATATTGATTGTTTATGTGGCAGTCTGTAGTTTGCGACGTCGTTTCCTGCGGCGTACATTCACTTTCACACCACGTCGTCCCTTTAAGCGACCGGCGTGCATCGTTTGCCGCAGGACTGACTGCGCGTTCGATCGTGCACTGAGGTCACAGGAAACTGTTCGACAGCATTCGCACGGTTGAAGATCAGGCCACCACTGGTTCATGGTGCGCCCCTTGTCGTTCGGAATTCAGTCGATTGGTTTCCAACTCATCCCAGTCGATCACAAAAGGCCCCGATTCTTCTGCTGCCGGATCAATGAGCTCATTGGGCTCCGCCAGTAAAAAACCCAGGCGTTTCACAGTCGACATGCTTTCGCCGGTTGCCAGGGCAACGGCCCGATTTAAGTCTGCCTGTTTCATCTGTCGTCTCCTTGAAAATGTAAGCGTTAAAACAAAAAAGCCCCGGTCTTGCAGGCAACAAACCTGCAAGACCGGGGCAAACCAGTCGTTAATTAAGTAGTCAGTTCTCAGGAACTGGAATCTTTCGGCAACCAATGTTGCTCTAGCCAGTCCGTTTCTGATTTCAGGGCAGCACTCCGTTGCGCGAATGGTCCCAGTTGCGGCCCGTTCACGGGGGACAAGTCCACTAGCCACTGACCGTCTGCATTCGGTTCGACATATGAGCCACGTGAGATGGCCAGTCGACCGATGCTTGCCAGATCAATGGCTTCTGAGTAAACGCAATGCACCGTCCCCTGTGGTGAGATTAAAAGTTTCAAGTTGATCACCTCATTTGGGGGTTCGGATAATCTGACGACGCGGTCGATCGATTAACAGTCCATCTAAGGCGGCCTGGACTCCCGATAGCTCGGATGCCACCTGCTGACGGAGTTCACCACGTTTTCGCAGTTCCTGGGGCTGAATACCCTGCACAATTCCCTGACACTGCGCTACCAGCACATCCAGTTGCTCATTGGAACGTACATTCAGGGACCGGAACCGTTCAAAGAACTCGTGCAGGTTTCCAATGGCGGAATCTCGAAAGACTTTGGGCCGACCATCGGCCTGACCACTGAGACGGTCTGTCAGATGTGACACCAGCTGTGACAATTCGCCCAGAAAGGCATCTTCTGCCAGCCTGACCGCTTCCTCAAATCGCGATTGTACGCGCAGACATTCCTGCTCATACAGTTCGGGGTTGAGCTGTCTCAGGTAATCCGGCGGTTCGACACTGGGAAAGTCCCAAGTCACTTCGAACAAACCAGTCAGAGTTATGGGATAATCATCGTCGTTGAAGAGACTCCCCAGTCGTTCTTCGGCCACAGATTTTAGGGACAGGTATTGTTCATCCAGTTGAGAAACAGCTTCGTTAAGTTCTACCACAAACAGGTTCATCTGATCCTGAAATGCAGTCAGAGCATCCTGGCGCAGTAACCGTATTCCCGATTCCGGAAAGGGTAGGCTGATTGAAGTCCAGTATGAACGCACCCGCTGCCGGACCGCATTCACGGCTCGGAACCGGGGGTGTCCCGTATCCAGCAGTTTCTTGCCTGCACTCAGGAAGGCCCCTTCCGCCCCAAACGATTCGGCGGCCTGTGTCTTCTGGTCGCGTGTCAGGGATTTGCGTGTGCCGAACCATTCAAAACTGATGCGTGTGGCACACATCGTTGATCGCAGTCGCTTGATGGGATCGATGCGGGTATTTACTTCTTCGATGGCAGTCATGGTCATAGATTCTCCTTAAATAGAGTGTGGTTTAGTTTCTGTGGGGATCGCGTGAGAGGTTCCGACGCGAATGCGAACCGGAACGCTCGTCGTTGCTAAAAACGCCTGGCTGTTCCGCTGACAGGCAGCGTTTGCTGGCCCAGCGTCGTAAACGGGCCACCGATTCGGCGGCGGTAACGGCCACGGGAACCACGTTTTCAGCGGCCTTGATTAAAGGGACTTCGAGCAATGCCGCCAGACGGCAGCAGGCCCGGATTTCAGAACCAGTCCAGTGCCGGTCGTCCGGCAAAGGCTGATCTGGCGTAAGACCAAACAGCTCACGGTACAGACTCCAGATGGCCTGCTTCTGATCATCTCCTGGTAGGTCCAGAAAGAACAAAGCATCAAAGCGTTCGGCTCGCACAAACTCCGGTGGCAGTTTCGAAATGTCGTTGGCCGTACAGACCACGAACACGTCCGAAGTATGATCGTTCAACCAGCTGAGCAGCGTCCCTAACATCCGCGTAGAAACACCGCTGTCTGACTGACCAGAGGAGGCTGCGCCTCCAAGGCCTTTTTCGACTTCGTCAATAAACAGGATAGCTGGCTGCATCGCATCCACGATCCGGAGTGCCCTGCGGGTACGCTCCTCGGTCTGACCCAAAAGCGAACCCATCAAAGCTCCGACGTCGAGTGTCAGTGTGGGACGCCCGGTCTCTTTTCCGAGTGCTTTCGCAAACGCACTCTTACCGGTTCCGGGAACTCCCAGTAACAAAATGCCTCTTGGACGAACGACCGTTGAATCCTGTACTCGTGGCCGGAGTACACGCCGGCAAAAAGCTTTGAGTGCTTCCAGACCTCCCAGTCTTTCGAACGACTCTGATCCCTGGTGCAGTGATAACAGCCCGCTTTTCAATAACGTCTGAGATTTCAGCTCCAGTACGACAGAGGCTTCGATACGCTCATGTCGTACGAGCGACAGACTGAAGGCACCTTCCGCTTCATAACGGGTTAGCCCCGAAGCGGCATCCAGGACACGCTCCAGCTCAGGTCCCTCCGGCAATTCTCCCGATTCCGTAGCGATACTGCGGGCAATTTCCAGCAGTTGATCGCGATCGGGAAGGTCATGTTCCAGGCAGACAAACAGTTTTTCCAACTCCGTGGGAATCTGAACCAGACTGGAAAGCACAACAATAAACGTTCGCGCCTGTTTCCCCACGTTGATCTGTTGTGTTAGTGCCTGAATGATTTCGGGAGAATTGATGAACCGATGGAAATTTTTTAGAACAAGCAGCGTGGGGCGGTCCGGATCGGCCTGACTACTCAGACTGTGGATGGCTGCCAGGGGATCGGGGAGTGAAGTGTTGCCGTCCTCAGCGAGTTCCGGCCCCTGCAGACCCCGGTCAATATCCCAGGAGAATAACCGCCAGTCTTCGCTGTGGCAGAGCCGAGCCATCTCCAGCAATGCCTCATCGTGTTCATGGCTCTGAATCCAGATGCCGGTAAAGCAGGCGCGTACGTTCTCCGCAAGGCGTTCGGATAGTAACATATGTGTTTCCTTGGTGGTTTAAAGATAAAAAATGTGTGAAGTATGCTTAAGAGATTTCAGTCAATTGGCTGATCGACTCCAACCACGAAATGATTTCCCCATCAGGATCGCGTTCCTGCAGCAGGGGAATCGTCATATGTTCGACGGCGCTGGTATTAAGCCAGTGCTTGACGCGATTCGTTAGTCGCACCCGGGCACGCCGTGTGAGCTGTTTCCAGGAGTAGTCATCATGCTTGCTGTCGAATATCTGTTGCGCCGCAACAGTTGCCACGCAATCATGGTCGCCATATTCCAGTGCCACACCGGCAACTGCCTGAATGGCACTGGGATGCAGATAATTCTCCAGACTCCGTTTCTTCGTCAGCACGGCACGGCAATGGATTCGTCGATTGATCTGAGCAACAATCTCTTCCCGCTGCTCAGTCTCAGGGGGCGATTCCCCGTCATAGAGATAAAACTCGGGGAGTTGGAGCGAGGCCAGCCGCCTGATCCAGGCTCGGGGATGTCCGCCGATGGGCAGAAAGATGAGTTCCCTGTTCCGCTCCATCGCGGCAAGGTCCGGTAGAGCGGGATGCTCAGAATGGATGAGAGACGAGATGCGTGTCAGAAATTTGATGTCATGCGTCCCTTCGACTACCACCAGAACACGTACTTCTGCGGGACCTTCGTGAATAAGGTCCGGTAAGACCTGAATGTGTTGATTTGCGAAAGCTAGTTCTCCTGTTTCAAATGGTTGGATTGATGCTGATCAGTCTTGTGATATTCAGCCGTCAGTTGTTCGGATGCTGTCGCACCCAGCGCTATTTCCAGAAACCGACTGGCGTCTCGGCACTGGGAACCCGAAAAACCGCGAGTTTCAATCCGGGACTGACCGTCGGATGAAAAAATGATGTTGATTGTTTTCATTGGCCCTCTCCAATTTGTATCGTGAGTTTGATGGAACCGTCGCTCAGCTGGTTTTCCAGAACGGAATATCCCTTCCTGCGTGCTTCCAGTCGGCATTTTTCAACACCATAAAATTGCAGTAGTCGATTGAGCTGAGCTGGTTCACCCCAGCGGCCCTCAAAGTTGTCGTATCGAACCTGGCCCTGATCGACGTCGAAGACGACGGGATACCGCCAGTCCGGTAGACGGACGCAATAGCCGCTGGCTTTACCGCTAAACAGCGGGACGGTTTCGTGAACGGGCTCCCCCAGTTCTAGCCGACGACATGCCAGGCCCAGTGCCTCGGCGTCGCGGACTTCTGTTTGGATGGTAACAATATGTGACATTTTATTCGCTCCTTTCTGTAGGATGGGTGGGATCGGGCTGACGTGGTAAATCAGGCAGCCGTGGTTTGTCTGGATCTGTTCTCCCTGGCAGCATCAGCTGCGGTTTCGTTGAGACCAGGTCTTCCAGCAGCAACTCTGTCATTTGTTGTTCGTCTGCCGGTTCGATTTTCTGACTGAGCAGCAACCAGCAGATCAGCAGGGGAAGCAGGCTGACCACCACAAAGGCCACTCTGGTGATCGCTGCTACAATGATCGGATCACGGTTTCTACTGTCGGCTATTTCACGGCGTTCTGCCTCCAGTTGATCCCGCTGATGCCCGATTTCGCTTCGCTCGGTCTGAATCTCACGCTGCTGGGTCACCATCTCTTGTCTGGCTTTGGCGTCTGCCTCCACCAGCTCACGCGAGCCCGAGGCGACTTCCTGCTGCAGTTCCGACATCCGGCGGTTTTGGTCGGCCTGACGTTCCAGTTGCTGCGTGGCCAGTTCAGCCACTCGACTGTTTTCGTCTGAATTACAACTGGCCCCGGTCAGCAGGATCAGCATCAGCGTGATTCGAAGTGTCTGTTTTTCCATGTGTCCTCCAGCGATGAATCAGGTGTCTGAGAATGCCCTGTAGCGCCAGCCGCAATCGTCGTTCTTTGATAAACGCGATGATTGCCAGCAACAGCGCGACAGAAATAAACGTTAAAACAATGTATTCCAAGCAATACTCCTTTCTATTGAGGTTTCGGAGTGAAAAGAAAAACGCCTCGCATTCCTGTGAAATGCGAGGCGTTTTAACTGATGATATATTTGAATTTGGGATCGACGGCGAGAGACGATAGCTAATCCGTACTCTTATTTATCATGACATGTTTTAGGCCAGAATTTAGCTCTCACCAGTTTGCAAAGCAAGATTTTTAGATTCATTTCAGCGAGATTCTCTCCGAAACACCCGTGTGATACCGAGCACACACGGTTCTCATAGCTAAGGATTCCAGCAAGTATCTTGCCCCGTTTTTGTACGATATTTAGGTCATTGACAGAAAGTGGCGATCAAAAACGTGATCCTGAAAGCTAAGCGCCCCCGCGGAAGTAAAGATTCCACAGAATCAACCCCAGCCCGTCCTCGCCCATATTCAAATAGGGCGGGGATGGTGCTGGGGATTTGAGGTGAAGGTATTAGGTATGAGCTTGCCTCTTTCTCTTATCATTCAGTGTCCCGAATGTCCTTATTTCGGTTTCTCTAACGGGACCGTCGATAGCAAGTCAATTACTTGTTCCTGATCAGCGTACCAGTTCCAAGAACTTGAAGGGGTACTCGATTTCCAAGCATTTTTCGCAACCCAAAAAAGTATAGCCTTAGGATGCAATACAGGAGGTGAATCATCGGCGGGAGTAGACCGCCTCAGCACACGTTCCGCCAAGATCGAGATATTGAAGTTCTGTAAATCGACAAGCGTCCCAGTATTGAAGGCAATAACCGCACCCCTGTTCTTTAAAATAAGTGGACCGCCACTGTTGCCTGGATTGATCGGAGCAGTGGTAGCGAGAGTATCGTTGCCGATTTTTGAAACGATGCCTTCGGTTGTTACAAAGTCAATACCTTCAGGATTACCCAAGGCCACAACCTCGTCACCTTGTTCGATCGAATGAAAGGAGGCGACTCGGACTGCTCCCTTTGATGCGAATCGTTTTCGCACAGTAAGGATCGCAAGATCGAGGTCCTTGTGAATCGCAGCAACTTTGGCTTCGTACCATTCATCTTCAGATGCCAGGCTGATTTCGCAGCGAACAGCAATGACGTTTTCCGCCGCGCCTGCGAAAACCGCATCGACAACATGCCGGTTGGTCACAATGATGCCAAGATCACGATCATTGGCAATCAGCAGGCCAGACCCGGTTCCACCACCGCTGTTAACCGTTGAACCGAACAGTCCTTTACTCTCGCTACTAAAAACAAGGCGAATATGAGCGACACGATCACGATATTCGCGTGTGATTTCTTTTGCCGTCGCGTTTGCAGAAAGGACGGGGACATCGAAACTGTGGCTACCAATCCAGTTCCAAAATCCAAAGGCAATGACCGCAGCCACTCCTGATCCGACCAACCAGTCCTTACGCTGTGACTGGGAAGTGTCCGGACTCATCGCACATAGCAAGCATCCAAGAACAGCAAGGATAGAGACACCCAAGACCGCCCACAGGACGACAGCAAACCAGAAGTAGCAGATGGCCAAAACTGCGATTCCGAGCCCGAACAAGACAGTGTAGATCAATGGCTCCTGTTCGTCGCTTTTGACTTTATTTTGAGTCTGTTTGGCTCCGATGGGGTCTGGTGGATCAGGCAGGCTCGCTTGAATGCCTGAGGAATTCACGGTGGGCAAGGGGGGCGGAATTGGAAGTACTTCCTCTGATTCCTTGACACCGAGAACGTCAGCCCATTCTGACAACGGCTTCCATTCATCCCCTCCAACCGGACAGGCAAGTTGTTCTTCGTTCAGGTCAGAACTGTTTAATCTCTCTCTGAGTTGAGCCACAGGAAACGGACCAGTATGTGCGTCACCTTGTGCGACCCACCAGTTTTCATATGTAACGATATTCTTCATTTCTGATTTACCCCTTCTGATTCTTGCCCCAAAGGATAGGTTCGAATCATCTCTTCAAAGTCTTCGATGGCTTGTTTTTGCCTGGAGACCTTTTGGTAGATTTCGATTGCCTTCTCAGCACTCTCACGCGCCAAATCCATGTTGCCCGCTAACTTATGTGCCTTCGCTTTTGACCGGTAGAAATCGGCGAAAAATACTAACGGGGTATATCCCGGAGATTCTTCATTTACGGATTCCGCCAAATGAATAGTGCTCGCCATTGCATCAGCAGCTTCCTCGTAACTCTGTAGTTTCATCAGGCAGTTGGCGAGACAAAGAGCGGCATTCAAAGCCTTCATACGCTGAGTGAGGTCATCACTATCTTCATTTTTGAGAAGGATTTCTCGATAAATATCCGCCGCTTCAGAAGTCTTACCCTGTGAGATTAGGGATTTAGCGCGTTCCGCTGGAGATTGGGAACCACAACCATAAATCCCCAGCAATGTCATAAGCAGAATGAGTTGCAAGTATTTCATTGATCTCCCTTTCCATATTTCTGATTTAACTTTTCACGAACGCGATGCCGTGCCTCGTGATGGGATTCTTCAACATAGCCATCCTGCTCAGCCTGTTCGATGGCCTTTTGATAGTACTTTTCTGCTTCATGCAGATCACCTTTCTCCTCAGCCTGCTCTGCTACTTTAAAGTATGCAGCACGCGCTATATCGGAAGTCTGCTTGACTTCACTGTCGTCACTCCCACATCCAGCCAGCATCTCCGATGTGACAAAAATCATGCAGATCGCAAATAGTGTTTGTTTTTTCATCTCTCTCCCCAATCAATGGAATTCATTTTCAGGACATGTTGATTTTTCATTGCATCAAACTGCTCGTGACGAGCGGATGGGGTGCAGCGCATAGAAAAAGGGCGCTGAACCAGCACCGCTCCAGACAACCCCCGCCAAGGGGCACCAAAGAACAGCACATGGCCAGCGCCCCTTTCGGGGCGCGGCTCAAGGGCTGCTTCTTTGGTTTTGAGCAAAAGCTCAGTTTGGCGGTATTTGTCTGGAAGCAGACTTGACGCTCGCGCGTCGCTCAAATTGTCTCATAAGCCGGTCAAACCGGCGATCTTCTCCTGTGAAAAACAATCCTCATTAAAATTTCGCTGAATGGACCAAGTTTCCAGCGTGCTCGCATCTTACCGCTGTGAACGATTGATTTCAAGAAGTTATAATATTAATCACATGAAGGCTACTCAGACACTTCAGGATTCAATGCTTCGTCGTAGCTTCAGCATGCGATCCGCGATTTCACAGAGGATCATGGGACGACATTTAACCCTCTTTGTCTTGAGGCAGGCCCGAAAATCCAGCAGACCCCAGAAATCGATAAAATTCGCCAGTACCAGAAGCGATGGTGTGCCAGCAGTGGAAATGGTAGCCAGCGCCCGTACCGCACTGAGGGGGTATGAGTGCCGATGAAGGGGACCTTTCTGAACGGTGAGAAAAAGGATGAGGACAAGATTGGAAATGCTAATCTCTTCAACAAGGATCTTGCCCCGTTTTTGCTCGAAATTTAGTTGGACGAGATTTATTGTTTAAGTGATGAGGCGTCCCTGTGACTTTCTTGTGGTCGTTTTCTTTCAATTTGTCGACAACCAGCTTTGCCAGCAGGCGAACGAATTGCCGAGTCGATTCATTGACATCACTTATGGTTGCCTGTTTGTTATATTTTTTCATTTGTCTCCTGTTTGGTGGGTCCGTAAAAAAACGTCACCGACCAAGAAGGCAGGTGACGTTTTCCGTATAAAAAGTAAAAGTTAAGTTTTTCGTCTCAATACTCTCCTGCATTTGATAGAGGCTGGAACTGATACCTTGGATGAAGATGCCGTCTGAGTTTACCTTCTGAGGGTGGATCGGTAATGGTGAGATAAGGATCATCAATGCCCAACGCATCCATTTTTCGCTGGAGTGCTGCCGCACGCTGAGTTGCCGTTACCGTCAATCCAAGTTGTTCTGCAATCTCCTTTTCAGTCAACTTTTTGTGATTTCCCTCTGGATTACGTAATTCGAGGATTCTGCTGCGAAACACTTCACGCTGCGGAGGATTGAAGAAATCGACCTTTAGAAGTTGCTCTAACGGTTCGCAGAGTGCCTGTTTAGCGACAGAGTTCTCTAATAAGTTCCCCAGTTGCAATCGAAAACGGCCTCTTAATACAATACCTCCCCCATCACAAAGTTGATGCGGAAACACGGTGATCTTAGGAATCAGTTTTTGAATCAATATACGGAACTCCCAGCTCTCGATCGCATGCTTGTTAAGACAATTGATCGCAAGACTTTTGAGTTCTTCAATAGTGGGGATCAAAAGCTTGGTTTGAGCAGGTTTCTGCAATCGTTTCAGACATTTCCGTTGATCCGTCAGTTCTGATTCAATCCGATTGAGCTCTCGCGGAACCGCCTCACTTTTATTCCCTTCTCGAATAAAGTCCACGAAATTGTCCTGTTCTCGCTTCAATTTCTCGATGCTTTGCTGACAACGAATCCGCTCGTCAGGAACCCCTGACTCGATTTGATTAATCTCTTTACGAATTTCAGCAAGGAAAACATCATCAAAATCTGGAAGAGATTGAATCTTCTGAAACACAGCAGCCATGATATTTTCAGCGGCCAGGGGGCCATCTACGGATGCTCCATTCCAGCACACATGCGATCGCGCGCCATCACACATAAGGTGATGTTTTTGTCCGTGACCACCAAACACATAATTGCGACCACAGATTCCACAGAAAATCATTTGACCAGGAAAACGTGTCCGTTTCTTAGAAACATTCTTCCGAGTATCACGACCATTGATTCCATTCCGGGCATAGTTGGCGTTTCGATCTCGTAACAGCGAAAGAACCTGGTCATATCGTTCCGGATCGATAAATGCCAAGTTGGGACACTCTCTGTCATTCCATTCGTCGGGTGATGTTCTGACAGATTTACGCCGGCCTGTTTTGTTGATCCGAACAGACTTTTGTCGGCTGCCCTCGCGAACCCCCTTCAGCTTGGCATTTTTAGTCACGCGAGCAACCATTCGCCCATCCCATTTTTTGCTTCGGGCGTAAGGGCCAACAGGGACTCCAGAAACATTTAACCAGTCAGCCACGTCGGAATAGTTGGCTCCCTTCTCCAACATGGAAAACCACTCGTCGTAAATTCCTTCTGCTGCAGGATCTTTCGTGATTTCCTGATCCGACTTCGCCCCGACTGGCACGATGTAACCGTATGGCATACGTTCTAAGGCACCGCCGTTTATCCAGCGATTTTTCAACGATCGCCTGATTCGATCTGAGGTGTCACGGTTGCTTCGCTCGTGATGCCAAGTTGACATCGTTGCATTATCCCGCCAGTTGGCATCAATGGTATCGACGCGATCGTTGATCGCGATCAACCGAGTATAAGAATCCTCGCAACTTTCGCACAGATAGATCGCGTGAAATCGGCGACATAATCGGCTCAAATCTTCCGCAATGACGAGATCGTATTCCCCGGATTCAATGCATGCCTCAAGCTGCAGTATTTCTTTCCGGTCAAGATATTCCCCGCTGCCCTGACTCTTGATGACTGTCCAATTTACTGAACCTACATAGTTATCAGAGACGTACTTTCTGACTAATGCTTCCTGATCATCCAAGCTTTTTTCATCTTGATGCACAGTGCTGATACGACAGACTGCTATAACTTGAAGAACCGAACCATTTTGGGGAGTCAGTGGCTCATTTAAAGACATGTGACACCTCCCTTCAGGCTTCCTTCTGCCTTGACTTCCAGAAAGGACTGACACACATAATCATTGGCAGAGGACACCGAATGGTGGACCACAAATATTTGCTGGAGCGCGTCTAATAGCTGCTCAATTCCCACATAGCCATCTTCCGGACCAGTCAGAAACGCAATTCGATGAGCGATTCTATTTTTGTCCCGGTTTTGTCCCTGTCCAGCACCTGAATAACCGGGAACAAAGGGAACTAAACAGGAACAACCAGAATGGCCTAAATCTTGACCAGTAAAAGGGATACACGTAAGTGCTGGTTTACAATTACTTTCCTTCAGAAGGGGTGGTGAGATTCCCCCTCTCTCCGCTTTTTACCAATGCGGTTCTTAAAAACTGTGTTGGTTTATGTTGGTAACATCATTATTTTCTCCCTTTCGGAAAATGTGTTTCCATTCTGATTCCTGCCTGCCTGCTGTGTTTTAGTTGGCAGGTATTTCTTTTAAACGCAGCCTTCACGGATCGCTTCTGCCTCTCGACTCCCCTGCTTTTCTCCAGGAAACAGCCCCCCTTCTATCAATTTTACTGTCAGTCTTCACTGTCTATTTTCGACTTGACCGCATCGCGCCATTCAAAATGATGTGCTTTTACCTGCGTCGCGCGCGAGAACATTACCGGTTCAGCTGAAGCCCTTGAACTTCTGAGGAAATCAGCACTATAAAATCCGCTCGTTTCAGCAAGATTTTCAAAAACGCTGCTCACCTGCACCTCAGTTATCAAACGACATCGCACGCCCATCGCACGACCTCACCCCGCCTTCCCATAGCTTCATGAAGGCTTCCCAAACTATCACGTGTCGTTCGCAAGAAAAAATCGCTACTTCCCATTGACGGCCCCACGCCGTTAACGATGATCTGCAGCACCAACGTTATATTTTTATCCCAGCCACGGGTAGGCCAGGATACACATCCGGGCCGAGCGCAGCGAGCAGGAAACTGACGGATCGACTCACAAAAACAAAGCATGAAACCATTTTCACAAAAGTAGGGGCGGGACCCATGTGTCCGCCCGCAAACCAACCAGTATCCTGATCAGAAGATATACAATGCCATCAAATCGGATCGAATCAGCGAGAGCCCCCGTTTAAAATAGGAAACAATAAAACCAAAGCAACCCAACGGCAAGCAAATTCTATCAGATACCACCGCCCCCACGCAGATGAACAATCAGCAGCATTCCTGCTACGACTCTCCACAGAAGCATACCCTGACATCATTCTGAGAAAAACGGTGACGAATAAATTGCCACTCGCATTGTTTCCTTCCTGAGTTTGTGATCTGTTAGGATCTTTTCGACCACGAACCACACGAAAGCAATTCGGGGTTGGCACTTCCAACAGAAGGTGCGAGAGAACGCGAGCAAATTCACAACAACGGGACAAATCGCTATTTTTGTAGGGGCGAGACCCATGTGTCCGCCCGCCTGGCGACGTCCAATCCCAAATCACTCCTGAAAGGGAACCCGAGAGAACCCCCACGCGATGAGAAACAAACAACACCGATACCGCAGGTAGCAACTTAGAGCTACCCCAACATCATACTACTAACAATCGATCTTGAACAAAGTCGTGACCCGCGTTGAGTGCCACCGAACGCGACCAGACGGAGCCGTACTCGGAAAACTGAATCGGCAGCAGATCGCAAAGCTCGTCGGTCTGGCTCCACTGGTTCGGGACAACGGCAAGTTCAAAGGACAAAGAAGGACATGTGCTGGCAGGAGTCATATACGGCGCGTGCTTTACATGGCAACATTAGTAGCCACCCGCTGGAACAGTCGCATCAAAGCGTTTTATCTTTCCTAATTGGAAAGATAAAACCGAAGAAGCTTGCCATTACAGCCTGCATGAGAAAGTTTCTCACCATCCTGAATTCGATGATGAAAAATAACCAGACGTGGAATCAAAATCGGATTACCTTTCGACACAGTCGCTGTCCCCTTTTACTCCACCTCAACCTATTCTGTCTTACTCCTTAGTCCAAGTACGATCAAACAACGTGCCATCTGACAACCTGATTTTATAAATAAAGCCATAAAATGTTTGTCCATGTATATAATCGCAAGACTCATCGACATAGTCCTGATACTCTTTTTTTGAGCAAATGATCTTATCACGTCCCCAAATTCCAATAAATCCATCTGTGGCGTTTCCAAAATTATATTGCCCCTGACTCTCTACTCGCCAAATGGGCAGTCCATCATTATCTACCATGAATACATTTCGACCAATCCCTTCCTTATCCAGTTCCTTTATTACGCTGGTATACGGATCATCTGGTCGCATGAATTCAGGATCCCAGGCATTAAAAAGAAGAACCGACCCACAGTTAGCTACTTGTATTCGACGTTGAGATAGAGATAAATCAGGTATATACATCATTACGCTCCTACAAAATAGATAATTATTAAGGAAGAATAGAACCTAAAGGGATTGGGTCACCAAAATACTCTGAAATACCAAATTCCAAGCGCTTGAATTGAAGGCCTCCATTTTGATTAACACCAAAATTGGGTTGTGGCCCAACTTGTCCCGCACGTAACGGATAGTTAACTGGAAGGACATTATAGGGGTCAGGAGTCATTTACTAGGCGAGGTCTTCCGCGGGGGCGGGTGGTGCTTTCCAGTGAGAGTTTCACAGCCGTGTTGCTGGTCCATTTTTCATTGCCGAAGGGGGTGCCTCTCACGATACATTTTCTGATGGCGGACAGCTCTGCGTCGGACTGGGGTTTATTCACCAGCGCCCGCCATTGTCGCGGCAGCCGTGGATTCTTCACCGTCGCCAGCCATTCCGGCGTGGCCTGTTTCTGCTGCCGGGCCCAGGCGGAACCGTACTCCCACTCCTCTGCCTGCTTGACCAGATTCGCCCGCAACGGGTTGCGTTCCACATAACGCACACGGTCAGTAAATGGTCGTCTGATTGAATCGGGAACGACTTGAAGCGTCCCTGGTAGAGGTGACCGGTGCCGCCGGTTGCATAGTGAGCGTGCCAGCGCATGGTGTGGGTAACGGTGAGCAATCGGAAGAAGTCCGTCAACTGGGTATCCGTCGTGGGACGTACAACAAAGTGCCAGTGATTGGGCATCACCGACCTCGCAAAGATCGGCAGCGGATTCTTCTGCCACGTCTCCACCACCAACCGCATGAACGCAGCATAATCGTCCGGCTTCTCAAACAGAGTCAGCCGCGCAACAGACCGGTTCAGCACATGAAACACCTCACCGGCAGGACAAATTCGTTTGGATCTAGGCATGCCCCAAGTCTAGCAGAAACCAGTGAGAATGACAAGAGAAAAGAGTCCTGACCCCGTTTATACACTCATAGCCTAACGTAAATGGAAATCGGAAAATGACAGTGCCATTCAGTCCTGCCCCTTTTTTAGTCTGTAATTATTGAAACTGTAGTCCATAGCAGTAATTCTGAAGTTTGTAAATAAGTAGTAAAGCTCGGATATGACCAAGATTCACTTATCATCCAATTCAGAAGTGTTTGGGACTGGTATAGAGATAATTGAGAAAGGTCATTAAGAAGATGATCAAAATCTCCAGCTTTTTTAAAGTCTCTCGAAAGAAGCTTAGAGGCATGACCAACGATTGAATCACATCGAATTTCGGCCTCGCCAAGTATGGATGCAGCATTATCACTCTCCCATTCAAGTTTATGTAAAACTGAGCGATCTTGTTTACAAGCCTGATATAAAGATGGAATTTCATCTAAAAGAAATTCAAGAAAGTTTATATTTTGCTTATCCACCTGAGACTTTATCCTTCGCCGTAAGTAACAATTTTACCATACCTTTCAATCAAGAATTCACCATTTTTTCGAGTCCATTGTTGCATGTCTGTATACACCCTTGTCCCCTGCTGCTTCAGAAATCAGAACTCTCGACTATCAAGAGTTTGACTCATGAATCAGCCGGTGATCATCTGGGCGCTACGTTTTTAAAACAATTTACCACTCACCGGCAGGCGCTACGTTTTCTGGCCGGTGTTTATAATGTGGATCGGAGTCTGAAATTCGCTGCTTGTCGATGTTTTCTTTTAGTGGTGACGCCCTCATTTTGCAGCTCTGGATGTGAGCCGCTAGTTGCCTGTCGGTCTCACTCCTCTGTTCTCAGCTTTGGGTGGATGGGTAGCGTAGGGATTCAGTGACGGTTGTGTCTCGATCATAATCTCGGCTGTGCTACAAGGTCAGCAGGCGTGCCTTCAAAATGATTCACACCAAATGACCACATCAAACACCAAGTTGCTGTAAAGCTGTTGAAGTCTGCTGGACGATAAAAAGCAAATACTTTCAGATTCGTTTTGTGGTCACTTTGATCACACTTACCGATAAGTGATCCACGGAAAAAAACGAAACCTTACAGTCATCAATTGTCGTTACGAATTGAGTTTGAGATTCAGATGAAGCTGATTCGCCTGTTTTTGATCGCCTTGTTGCTGCTACCATGCCCTGTCTGCTGGGGACATGGATTCGCCGCGATGGGGGATGCGGCAGATGACGAATTGGAAACGCAACTTGTGGCTCCTGCCTGTTGTGCGCACTGCTCTCATGCACGACAGACTCCAGAAAATGAGCCAGTACAAAAACATCACGAACAGCATGATTGCCCCTGTTCCTGCCATATTTCAGAGAATGTTTTCGCGCAAACGACGCCTGCGGTGCACCTGCGTGGCATCACGCTGCCTCTGAGTATCGTCGTTGATCTTTGTTGTCATTCAACGCAAACCGTTGTTTCTAAATACAGCAACACTGCTGCCGCCAATGTGCCCATGACACGACCGTTGCGCATATAGCCATTGCTTACCGAGCCGCGCTGGCCCACTGCGTGACCTGCTCACGTCAGAATCCCTTTTTCTGCTCGTCTTTCCACATTGGTATGCAGTTTGCATTGAAGAACCGGTACCACAATTTCGTCGTTCATCCATGTGTTGCATGAGCAAGCGACTCTGACTTCCAGGACAAATCAGAGGAAAAGAATCACAGCCATCAGCAATGTGCAGACTCTGGCACGTGCGAGTCAGTCAATCGTCGACAGTAGAGCATATTGAAAAAAATACAATTCCAGAATACATAGAAGGAGTATCAATCTCATGTTCAAGTTCTCAGCAAGCGTTTTGCACAAGCGAAAAGGAATTCCACTATTAGTGATCTGTGCCTTCGCCACCACATTCACAGGTGTCGGCACGGCACAGGAAGTCCAGCGGGTTGCCTCACTCAGCAAGGTGGAAACTTCTCGGGCTGCTGCGTCGAAGCAGAACAAATATACGTTCATCATGTTCTGGAAGAATCAGGATGATGCGACCAAGGCGATGTGGAACAACTTACAGCAGAATTTGTCGGATAAAACAGATAAGACCACGGTCGTTGCCGTCAACACCAATGATCCTGCGGAAGCGAATCTGGTCAAAGAGTACGGCGTTTCCCGGGCACCGATGCCTTTAACGCTTGCCTTGGCACCGAATGGCGCCATCACCGGATCGTTCGTGAAACAGATCAACGCCGACTACATCGATCAATCGTTCGTCTCACCCGCAAAATCGCGTTGCATGTTGACATTGCAGAGCCGAAAAATGGTCCTGTTGTGTGTGAGTCCGGCAGCAAACGCTCAAATGCCAAAAGGTGTAGAGAATTTCAAATCGATCCCCTGTTATAAAGATGTCGTCGAAGTGGTCACATTGTCTGCGGGAGAGTCTGCAGAGGCTTCGTTTCTGAAAGAACTGGAAGTTCCGCAGCAGAATAATTACACCACCGTTGTGTTCATGGCGCCTCCCGGAGTGATGGTGGGTAAATACACGGGAAGTGTGACGCAGGATCAGTTGATCGCGGAATTGAAGAAGGCGGGAAAAAGCTGCGGCGTCGATGGATGTAAACACTGTAAATAGCACATCACACCAGGTAAGGAGAATTATCTCATGACTATGAGATCGATCATATGGAAAGAACTGCGGGAGCGTCCGACCGCAATGATTGCCAGCCTGCTGGCGATCGTGTTGAGTGTGACCGCTCTGGTTGCCATTCGCAACGTGACGATTTTCTCGGAAAAAGAAGTCGCCGGCAAGCTCGATAAGCTGGGCGCGAACGTGCTGATTCTACCCAAGGGTGTCACGCTGCAGGATTACTATTCTGCGGACATGCAAGCGGAAACCATTCCGGAAGAACACGTCGCTGAGTTGGCGCTTTCCGGCCTGACGGGAGTCGAAGCCATTTCACCCAAGCTGTGCGTTCCGATTACCATTGAAGGGCGCAATGTCATCCTGACGGGAATCCTTCCCCAGGCTGAGGTCCAGAAAATGGCATCGTGGCAGGGAGGCATGCTCTTCAAGAAGCACGAAGGCTGCAAAGCAAAAATAAACGTGGTGGATGAAAAGTCCGATGCGCCGGAAGCACTGGCGGAACGTCGTTCACTGCAGGATCTAGGCGAAAACGAAGTTATTCTCGGCTCTGACTATGCAGCCACGAATGGACTGGCTCCCGGCGATTCCCTGGAGTTACTGGGTGAGAAGTTTGCGGTACTGACCACACTGCCTGAAACAGGGACAGTGGATGATGGACGCGTCTTTGCGCATTTGCATACGGTGCAACGGCTCACAAAATCAGGTGAAGTGGTCAATATCATCGAAGTGGTGGGTTGCTGTGAAGATGTGGCGAACGGTCTGGTTTCTAAGATGCAGACCATTCTGCCGGATACCAAAATTGTCACCATTGCAAATGTGGTGGAGACACAGATTTCGATTAACCGCATGATGACCAACTTGTCGTATCTGTTCCTGGCGATCCTGATTGCTGTTGGCGGAGCGAGTATGGCCAGTGCCAGCTTTGCGAACGTGATCGAACGTCGTCGTGAAATCGGCACACTGATGGCATTGGGCGCGACGCCGCGTTTCGTGACACAGCTCTTCCTCGCGAAAGCAGTTTTGCTTGGCCTCGCAGGCGGATTGACGGGTTACATCGTGGGCAGCGTGCTCGCCGTGTTTCTGGGACCCGCTTTTGCAGACGTGTCCGTTCTGCCCATTCCCAGCTTAGCGTTGGTGGCTGCGGGAACGGCGGTTCTGGTCACACTGATTGCCAGTTATTTCCCGGCGCGTCAAGCGGCTAAGCTTGATCCCTGTATTTGCTTCAAGGAGGTCTAATCAGATGTTACAGTTAGAATCGGTTCGTAAAGTATATCGTAAGAAGCAAGACGAAGTGGTCGCGTTGGATACCGCAAACCTGGAAATTCCGCGTGGCGATTACGTCGCCATCATTGGGCCCAGCGGCAGTGGAAAAACCACGCTGCTGTCTATTCTGGGCGCGATGTCGGCTCCCTCGGAAGGTCGCATTCTGCTCGACGGCGAATCGGTTTACGATTTGCCCATCAACGCACGTGCTGAGTTACGGCAGAATAAAATCGGGTTTGTGTTTCAGACGTTCAACCTGATTCCCTATCTGACCGCGATGGAAAATGTGCAAATTCCGATGCTGCTGGCAAATAAGCATCAAGGGCAGCAGCAGCAAAAGGCGGAAGAATTGCTTCACAAAGTTGGTCTGCAAGATCGCCTGCATCACAAACCGGCGGAATTGAGTGTCGGTCAGCAGCAACGCGTCGCGCTGGCACGCATGCTCGCCAACGATCCGGCGATCATCCTCGCCGATGAGCCAACGGGAAATCTTGACCCTGCGACGAAAGAGCAAGTTATGTCGTTCCTGGCGCAGTTCAACGAGGAAGGCCGGACCATTGTGATGGTGACGCACGATTTATCCGCCGCCGAATGTGCGAAACGAACCCTGACGTTAACCGACGGGACGATTCATTGTGAATCGGAAGACAGTTTACTGATCTCAGCGTAAGCCTGTTTTACCTGTTTCAATTCCACCTCGGGTGTTCTCATGAAATTGAGCGTGCCCGAGGTTTTTTGTTTGCTGAAATAGTTGTGTCGGCACCACTTTTAACCGGCGGTTAGCGTCGTGCCGCTCACTTTGCCTCAACCTGTACCTGCACTTTCATTTCATTTTCCCCCGTTGGAATGGTGACCCGCTGCAGTACGTGATAACTGGTGAGGGAGCAATAATCGTACGTCTGCAATGTCCTCGTCTTTTCATTGATCAGGTCCTTTAATTGTTCCAGACCAACTCCTACGAGGTAATCAGGTTTGTTGAGTTGCGCAGCGATAATTCCCTGACCCGGAATTCCAAGCAGCGTAAATGATCCGTCTGCAGCAGACAGGAATCGCTGGCGCATTGGTCGTACGCTGGAAGAAGAGTCGCCTTGATAACGCAGATATTGAAGGGCGTTTGGATTTGTACGCAGCGGGAAATAATCAAACCGGGCATTCGGAATGGGTTTGCCCGTCTGCTTTTCTGTGATCGTTCCGTGAATCATCACTCCGCGACGTAGTTTCACATCCAGTGATGTCGGCTCCAGTCCTGCAGGCTCTGCCAGGCGAATTTCTGTTCTAAAGTACGGCTGATCTCGTTCAGGGATTACGTTCAGAGTTAACTCACTATTGCGGGGCAGGCCCTCGATACGGTATTTGCCATTGGCGTCCGTCATGCAGTCAAGATCGACGTTGCGGAGATGGCTGATTTCAAACCCAGGTCTCTTAATGCGGGATGCAACCCGAAATACCGTGATGCGTGCTGCAATCGGTGCGCCGGATTCCCGGTCGCTCACAACGCCTTCGACGATGAGATCTGGTTCCGCAACCCGCTTGAAATCGGCACCGTAGTAAGTGGCATCAACGGGGCCACGAATCGCAATGGGTCGTGCTTGAACCGGCTGCATGTTTCTGGTCACCACCGCAATCAGCTGAGTGGCGATGCCGGGGCCTTCAATTTTCAAAATGGCGAGTCGGTCCTCTCCGATGTTCGGAATTTGAAAGCGACCTTCGCGATCTGTTTTGAATCGCGTTGGGATGCCGGGGGTATAGGCGGTCAGATGTGTTTTTTCCGGAAACTGTCCCTGCGTGGAACTATGGCTGTCTTGCAGAATATTGTTTTCGTAAGCGGGTAACTGTCCCTGCTTGCGAAGTTCGGGCAGCTCGTGCAGCCAGCGATCGACGGCGCCCGCTTCCGCAGACCAGAGTGATACCAGCGACACGCTGAGACCAGCGATTCCCAGACCTTCCTGATTTACCAACTGACCACGAATCGGCGACGTGTTTTTCCTGAGAGTGATTTGCAGTGGTTTGTCATGCGGGTCATCAACGGTTGAGATCCATTCTGGCGCGTACCCTGGTGCTGTGGCCACGATGACGGTACCAGGGCTGGAACCGGAAAGACGTCGTGGCTGACGCGCTTTGCGCTCGCGATGATATCGAGTCCACCAGTCATCAAATTCCACACGGAACGTGCCGTCTGCATTTGTACGAACTTTCTTGAGTGATTTGTGAGACGAAATAACGCCGTCAGAATCGACGCTGGAACGTTCATTGCTCGAATGGACGACATTAATTGTGGCACTGTCAATCGGTTGTCCTTGCGAGTCGACAACGCGGCCCGTGTAGACGAAATGTTGATCCGCGGGTGTCTTGGCTGTGCCTGTTTTGTCAGCTACGTCAGCCTTCTGAACGGAGACGCCAGGGGTTTGAGGTTGAGTGGATGTTGCATTCTGCGATACATCATCTTGCTGATTTGATTCGACATGCTCGGCGACCGCCAGTGAGACCGTGCCCAAGGCAGCCGTGATGGCGAGTCCCACCGACACGGCGACGATGAGTGACAGAATAAGTTTACTCAAATGCGTCACTCGACTGCGGTGTTCATCCAGCAGCCCGGCCACACGCTGTTCCAGTTTCCAGCGAGACGTAAACAGGCCGACTGTGCCGGGAATCGCACGCGGAGACTTCAGGAGTTGCGCCAACTTCAGCAGTGTGAGGCTATATGCGGAAGCGTCGGTGGAAGCCAGCACATAGTTGTCGCAGACTTCTTCGCGCGCCCGGGCAACCTGTCGGTTCAATACTCTGACAAACGGATGCATCCAGAACAGGGTACCGATGACGTTTTGCAGCAACACCATCAGTTGATCGCGACGCGCAAGATGAGCCGCTTCGTGGACGAGTATACCACGCAGTTGTTCCGCGTCGATCTCAGTCAATAAGGACTCCGGTAACACAACTTTCGGGAATCTGATCCCCGCAGCAATCGGCCCCGAGATCGTTTTCGAAAATGCCAGTTGCGGAACGCTTCTACTCTGATCAGCGCCCACTGCCAGCCATGCCTGATGAAATAACGCCGCATACTGCTCGTTGGTATTCGGCTGCGTTGATTTCAACAACAGTGACAGGCGATAGCATTTCACAGTCAGTTGAATCAGTAATAGAAGTGCCCCGAACGTCCAGATCATGAGCCCCGGCGGTACAACATACCGCAGGAGTCGCCCCAAAATTGTCAGAGATAGTTCACCCAGTGGCGTCAACGTCTCCGCGGCGACTGATACAGCATTCATTGATTCAACGGGGTTTTGTGGATTGTGTTTTTTGTCCGAATTTAACTTTGCAGAAGATGCTGCAATGTGTGGCGCTTCCTGCAGTCCGAGTTGTGAGGAAGTATTTTGTGCCGAAACGCCGGGGACAATCAACGGGATCTCCGACTGTCCTTGTTCAAGTACAGGAGTCTCGTAAAGCAGCGAAACAGAAATCAGACTCATTCGGGACGACTGAATCGCCGCAGAGAAGAAGGGACACAGCAAGATCAGAATCAACGCAGAACAGAGCCACCAGTAACGGGCTACGGGGGACCGACGTAAAAGGAGACCAATCACTAAGGCACAGGCTGCGATAAAACTGACTTGAATTAACACATTGATGATCCAGAGCAGGACCTGATCACTGGGGCTCCCCATCAAGTGGTTCATGATTTCTTTCCCCGTTTCCTGGTTGGTGTTTGTTTTGCCTCCGCTTGTGCTACCATTTTGCGAATGCGCTCCGACTCATCACTTGTCAGCCCCCGATATTCAATCAACGCGGTGACCAGATCCTCTGGCGAACCGGCAAACAGGCGATCCACCATTTGGCTGACCTTCATTCCCAGTGATGCTGCTTTCGGGCGTGCCGCCGAGTAAACAAAAGTTCGACCCTGATTACGATGCTGCAACCAGCCCCGTTCCTCTAGCCGTACCATCATCGTCAGCACCGTATTTCTCGCCAGCTTACGTTTCTCTTCCAGGATCTCCCGTACTTCCGTAACGGTGACCTCACCTTGCGCCCAGATGATTTCCATGATCTCGCGCTGGGCCGCAGTGAGCGGAGAGGCATCTTTCGCAGCCATTTCATTATTCTCATTCATAAGGGTGATTCTAAGATCAAATTAAACAGATCAACTACATAGTGTAGTTATTGTGACTACTAATTGTAGTTGTGTCAAGCAGATTCCAAATTTCCGAAGTTTTTTTCGAGAGCATGATTCTGTCCGCACTACATCCTGAGTGCCGAGCCGCTCACTTTGGGCAGTCGATATTCGTTATTCTGGTAAAGATCGATGTTCTCTGCGCATTGACTATCGATAGACGTATGACCGTTGAAGGCTACGATTTTTTCATTCCGTCTTGACTACAAAATGATTCCAAATTTCGCTAAGATATTGAGCCGCAGATTATTAACGAAACCAAAGGCACTACAGGATGGCAAAAAAGCAGCAACCGAAGAATCAGCACGAACGCACGCGTGTGGATCATGCCACGGAAATTGCCGAGGATTACGTCGAAGCGATTGCCGAGCTGATCGAAGAGCAAGGCGTCTGCCGCGTGAAAGATCTGTCGGAATATTTTGCCGTGAGTCACGTCACTGTCAATCGTACGGTGGCCCGTCTGCAGCGGGACGGCTATGCCACGACAGAGCCTTACAGTCCGGTGGAATTAACCAGCCGCGGCGCCAAACTGGCGAAAGATTCCCGCCGTCGTCACGAAATTGTGCTGAGTTTCCTGGTAGCGCTGGGCGTGAGTGAAGAAATCGCGTCGACAGACGCCGAAGGGATTGAGCACCATGTCAGCCCCGAAACGCTCAACGTGATGGAAGCCTTCATTTCAAAAACACAGCGTTAGACTGCGGCTGCTTACCCGCGTCCTGAAAAACTCCCGCCGCATTCCGGATTCTTTGCTGAAAACGGTTGCAGCCCCTGTTAGGATGACTTCTATCCATTATTGGGGAGTCACTAAAACACAACGGAGAGAATTCATGATCAACGGCCTCAGACGATCTATTGTATGCGCATTCTGTCTTGTCTTATTTTATCAGTGTACCACGTCAATCTTGTCAGCAGCAGAAACGAAGCCCAATGTTCTGTTTTTGATTTGTGATGATTTGAATTGCGATCTGGGCTGTTACGATCATCCCCAGGTCAAATCTCCCAATATCGACCAACTGGCAAAACAGGGCGTGCGTTTTCAGAATGCCTACTGCCAGTTTCCATTGTGCGGACCCAGCCGGGCATCGTTCATGACGGGCATGTACCCCGATCAAACCTTGATTCACCGCAATGCGATCTATATTCGAGAGCATCTACCCAACGTGCAAACCATGTCGCAGATGTTTCGTAAGCATGGTTACTTTGCAACCCGCGTGGGGAAAATCTATCACTACAACGTTCCTAAAAATATTGGAACCGGCGGACACGATGACCCTTTTTCCTGGAATCAAACCTTCAATCCCCGCGGACGCGATGTGGATGATGAAGACAAAATCTTCAGTCTGACTCCCGGCAGTTTTGGCGGGACGTTAAGCTGGCTGGCCGCTGACGGAACCGACGCCGAACAGACCGATGGCATCGCCGCCGAAATTGCCATCGAGCAACTCAAAAAATTTGCCGCCAACAAGCAACCCTTCTTCCTCGCCGTGGGCTTGTTTCGACCACACACGCCTTATGTCGCTCCCAAAAAATATTTTGACATGTATCCTATCGATCAGATCAACGTTCCCCAAATTCCGGACGGCTATCTCGATACGATCCCCAAGCCGGCCCGTCAATCAGTCACACGCAAAAAGCATCAGGTCAATCTCCCCGACAAACTGTCTCGGCAGGCAATCCAGGCCTATTATGCTTCGATTACTTTCGCCGATACACAGATTGGCCACATTCTGGATTCCCTGAAAGAAACGGGCCTCGATGAAAACACGATCGTCGTCTTCACCTCCGATCATGGATATCATATGGGCGAGCACGGTCATTGGCAGAAAACCACACTTTTTGAAAACGCGGCGCGTGTGCCGTTGATCATCGCCGGTCCCGGTGTCATCGCCAAAGGGCAGACTGCACTCTCCCCTGCGGAAATGGTCGACTTTTATCCCACGCTGGCTGAAATGTGTGAGTTGCCCCCCCCTGCTTCGGCTGCTGGTGTCAGTCAGGTTCCCACTCTGAAAGATCCTTCCGCCGCTTCCCGCGAGTCGGCGTTAACACAGTTTGCGAACGGCTACAGTATTCGTACGCCCCGCTATCGCTATACCGAATGGGGCGACAAAGGAGATCAGGGAGTCGAACTCTATGATCACACGACAGATACCGTTGAAATGAAAAACCAGGCCGATGATCCTGCGACCGAAGCGGTTCGCAAAAAGCTGGCGAAACATCTGCATGAACGCATTGAACAGGCCAACCTGAAACCCAAAGGAGTCAAACAAATCAAATTCGAAAACCGTCGCCGCGTTCCCCGTTAAATCGGAATCCGGCCTTGTAATTCCTGGAACAGTTGTTTTGAATGGAAGGTGCGCGAGAAGTGGACCTTCCTCCAAACAACCCACCCACAGGAATGCATCATGAATTTATCCCGACGCGAATTTTCGAAATCACTGTTCCTAGCCGGACTCGGTTGTGCCGCCAGTCAATGGCCTGCCGGCAACATCAAAGCTGCCGAACCGAATATCAAAGCCGGTACCGGTATCATCGATGTCCACACTCATATTGGCACCTATACCGACCCGAAAAAGAATCTTTCACCCGAAGCGTTATTGAGCTGGATGGACGAGCATCAGATCGAGAAATCCGTCGTCCTGCCACTGACCTCACCGGAATCAACCAAGTATTTACAGACCACCGAATCGGTTCTGGCAGCCGCCAAGGCGTATCCGGATCGCTTGATTCCGTTCTGTTCTGTTGATCCGCGGACAACGCACGCCGGCTCAGTCAAAGCTCTGGTCAGCATGATTCAAGCTTGGGTCGATCAGGGGGCGAAAGGCTTCGGTGAACACAAAGTCGGACTGAATTTCGATGATCCCCTGATGATGCGGGTTTATGAAGCCTGTCAGGAAGTCGGCATTCCTTTATTGTTTCACATCGATAACATTCGCGGCAAAGATGTGCCCGGTCTCAAGCGTTTAGAAAATGCACTCAAGACGTTTCCCGAACTCAATTTCATTGGGCACGGTCCCGGCTGGTGGGCTTCGATCTCCGGCGGTCTCTCCCCGAAAGAGCTAGGCGGCTATCCCAAATCCAAAGTCAAACCGGGCGGCGCCATTGATGACCTAATGACCCGTTACCCGAATATCTATGGCGATCTGTCTGCCGGCTCCGGCGCCAATTCCATCTCCCGCGATCTGGCATTTGGTCAGGAATTCCTGATTCGTCGACAGGATCGAATTCTGTTTGGCACCGATTACCTGGCCCCGGGGCAACAGGTTCCCCAGTTTGAACTCTTCCAAAAGCTTGAACTTCCCGATGCCGTTCTCACCAAAATCTATCGCGAAAATGCGATTAAACTCCTCAAACTGACATAAAACACCGAACAGACACTGTTCAAATGAATGTATTGTGAGTTTTATTAATAATAGTGTGAAAATTCGCGTTGTTCTTTCCGATCATATTTGTGTATGCTGATGTTGATTAAGGTTCCTACCTGAGCTGCTCACCTTGGCGGAATTAGAGAGAGATGGCTTTTTTTATTTAAGAAGCGGTTTTTTATCTAATCCTAATTAATAATCGAATCCTCGATTTAAAATGGGAGAATTCGGATGTCCCAACCAGGCAATTTTGCTAACAATCCACACGGAAGACATCACCAGAGCGGCAGCACGTTTTCTGCTTTCGCCCCCGGTTCTGATCTGATTCATGTCGGCAGCCGTCGCTGGTTTCTTCAGATGGGGATGGCGGGTTTAGCCGGGCTGACGGTTCCCGAATTGCTCAAGCGACAGGCGAATGCCGCACCCCAGGCGCAGGTCAGTCAGAACGTGCAAGCGAAGTCCGTCATTATGATCTGGCTTTCTGGCGGACCAAGCCAACTCGATATGTGGGATTTAAAACCGCAGGCACCGAAGGAAATTCGAGGCCCCTTTAATCCTATCGCGACGTCCGTGGATGGAATTGAAATCTGCGAGCATATGCCCAAGCAGGCCGCCATGATGGATAAATTCGCCATCATTCGTTCAATGGATGCCTCAACCAGTAACCATACGCCGACTACGTTTCAGGCTGCGAATCCGAAATCGCGTCGCACGAATGACAACCGCGATGGCGGCGGCTATCCGTCCATGGGTTCGGTCGCTGCTAAATTCCGCGGCCCCAACGTGCCCGGCATGCCCGGATTTGTTGCGCTGGCCGACAGTATGAATGCGGACATTTATGGAGCCGGACATCTTGGACATCGCTATGAACCATTAGACGGCATGAAGTCGGCAGGTAAGTTTGGGATGCCTAAAGGCGTGCAGGCTTCCCGTTTAACAGACCGCGAAGAACTACGCCGCCAGTTTGACCAACTGCGAAAACATACAGAGCTCTCGCCCGAACTTTCCCTGCAGGATCGCTATGTGCAGGAAGCGTACGACATGGTCCTCTCGGGCAATGTTGCCAAAGCCTTCGACGTGAACCAGGAACCACAAAAGGTCCGAGAAAAATACGGCAGCCATTCGTTCGGTCAAAAATCATTGTTGGCCCGCCGACTCGTCGAAGCCGGTGTGACGTTCATTACGATGAGCGATGCCTGGGGCCACTGGGATCATCATGGCGATGAAGTGAAATGGGGCGGCATCGAGAAAGGTCTTAAGCCGATGCTGCCTGTCCTCGATCATGGAATCGCAACTCTCGTCAGTGACTTGGATGAACGCGGTCTGCTCGATTCAACACTGGTCCTCGTCCTTGGCGAATTCGGTCGCGGGCCCGTCATTACCAAAACCAACGGCCGTGGTCACTGGACCCCGGTGATGTCGATGCTGGCAGCCGGAGCGGGCGTGCCCGGAGGTCAGGTCATTGGTGCCACAGATCGACGTGGCGGTGAAATCGCCGAGCGACGTCTGGGACCGGGAGACCTCGGTGCCACCGTCTTCAAGAAACTGGGCATCGATCCCTACGGACACTGGATCAAACCAGGCGGACGTCCCACGCCACTGGTCGAAGGACCTTCCGCCCCGATTGCCGAACTCGGTTAGTCCGTTTTTGGCTCATCAGTGAAAACGTCAGTCGCAAACCGCGCCTGCATTTCCTGCAGCATCTGTTTCAGTTGTGTGCCCAGCTGCGCCGTGCGCTGGGGCTGACTGCCGCTCAAGTCCCGTTGCTCGCTTGGATCATTCCGCAAGTTATATAACTCGCGTTTCCCTGATTCATAAAACTTCAGCAGCTTCCAGTCTCCCACACGAATCGCAGACACCGGTCGCGTCTTGCTGACGGCGAAGTCATTCACGCCGATCGTCTCCTTCGCTTTTTTGTACCCTTTCTCCGGATGGTAATAGGGAAAATGCCAGGTCAGTGCGCGGGTTGGCCAGTTCGCCGATTTACCTTCCAGCAACGGCATCAGACTTTTGCCGTCCAGCGACAGTTGCGAACAGTCCCCGCCTGCCACTTCGCAAAACGTCGGAAACAGATCAATGCCACTGACGGACTGCGCACAGACGCTTCCCGGTTGAATATGCTTCGGCCAGCGAACCAGCAGTGGCACGCGAATGCCTGCTTCATACAGGTTCCATTTGCTTCCTCGCAACGGACCGTTGGCCGCGTATTCGGGATGGCCGCCGTTGTCCGAAGTGAATACGATCAGCGTCTAATCGCGTAGACCACTTTGATCTAACGCCGCGAGCACCTGACCGACATAATGATCCAGCGTTTCAATGAATGCACCGTAATGCGTGCGGCGTTTCGCATCGCCCGGACCGGCTGTCGCTTTGTCTCCGTATTTCTCAATCAGCCAGTCGGTGGGCGAACGGACCGGCGTATGTACGTGGAAGTAAGACAGATACAGAAAGAAGGGTTGCTCGCGCTTTTGTTTCAGAAATTGAATCGCGTTCTCGGTCACCGCGTCCGGCGGGAATTCGTTTTTTTTGAAATCACTCGATTTCCAGTCGAACTGCTTGGCATAGGGATGACTGCCGAATGCTTCGACGGCCGTCTGAAAGCCCTGTTGTTTCGGGCCATGCGTCGGACTCCAGCCGAGATAACCTTTGTAGTGTTCGCTGACATGCCATTTCCCGAAGAAGCCCGTTGCGTAATCTGACTGCTGTAGCATTTCGCCTAGTGTCACTTCTTTTAATGGCAGCTCCCGCGTGTACGGGGGCGGCAGCAGCGTGCGAAACGGCGGATCGACACCAGCGGGTTTCGTCACAAATTCAAAATGCAGTCGCGCGGGAGTTTTCCCTGTCAGAATTGCCGCCCGCGAAGCCGAGCAGATCGGGGCCGGGGAATACGCGTTGGTAAATTTCATGCCCTCCGCTGCCAGATGATCCAGGTGCGGCGTCTCGGCCAGTGTGCCCCCATAACAGGCCAGATCTCGCCAGCCCAGATCATCGGCTAGAATGAAGACGATATTCGTTTTTTCGGCTGCCTGTGTCGCTGGTAAACACAAACAAAGAAACATGAAAGCGAATACAGATCGCAACATGAGAGGACCTTTGAGACAAAGAGAGGATTCTTAGTTGATGGAAAAAGGAAGTGTAACGAATTCGCCGACCGTCTTCGATGCCGCCTGTTTTTTGGAAAGATCAATGGCAAATGGCCGGGCGATGCTGTTGCCCGCCAGATCTTCCAGCACGGTTCCCACCACCAGTTGATACGCGTCCGCCAGCCACGGTTGTTCTGGAACAAATCGCCATACCGATTCGTGTTTCGCCAGTTCGATCTTTCCGGGAACACGCTTTCCGTTCGCATCAGTCACCGCCAACTGACTCCGGAGCAGCGCGAAATCCAGCGGCTCGTCCAGTTCACAAACCAGCGGCTTGCGGGTTCCCTGTTTGGGTTTGTTTAATTCCCATGCGTTGATCGTTGGTTGGCGTTCATCCATCGTCACGGCCGTAAATGTTTTTTTGACCTCAGTCCCAAGCGGATGGCCTGACAGTGCCGCCCATTTCGGACTGATTCGCAATTCATATTCCTGCCCCGCATTCAGAATCGCCCCCAGCTCCACATTCAGATTCACGCCCACCTTCTGCCGACCGGGATGAAACCAGAGCGTCAACTGTTTTGCATCGGGCGACCAGAGTTCCGTGTGTCGAAACGGACGGGGCACCAGTTGTTTTTGTGTCTTGTTGAACAGCGAAAAGTGTTCGAAGATCTCGCCCTGCTGCATCGGCTCGGAAAACTGAATATAGAATTTCAGATGATTCGCGGGCAGACGTTTGCCCGAAGGATAGACGGCGGTCACACGCGGCGGCTGGGTATCGGGCAGAGGAATCGCATAGGTTTGATGCAAGCGTTGATCTGTTTTGTTCGTCGTTAGTTTCAATGCCGCCGGCTCAAAAACGGCCTGATAACGGCCACCTCTTACCAGCGGAAACGCGGGTTTGAATTCCAGACGCTGGTCTTTAAACTGGTAACGCCCCAGCATCGCCGGCAGACTCTTATCCGATTGTGTTTCCCGCTTCAGTGAAAGCACCCGCTGAAACTGTTCCTCGTCTGTGTTTATGAGAGTCGACCAGAGTCGTTCATCCGCAGCCGTCACAACGAACAGACACAGCCGCGGATCAGATTTGTTTGCTTCAATTGAGAGTTGAAACAGTGCCTCTTTCGGCACACCGGCTGCCAGAGCCCGTTCGGAAAATATCAGCAACCCGAACAGTAACAGCAGTGCATACCAGACAGGTCTACGCAGAAAATGTGAGAACCATTTCACCATTGCACTCCACGACTTATGAGCGGCATAAAAACAGGCTCTTTCCCGCTCAAAAATAGAACCGGAAAGAGCCCCTGTCTTCGAAAACAGACACCGGTTACGGTAGTTCTGCAATTTCCAGATCGAGGTGCCCTGCGTTATCACGCAGCACGACGATTTCTTTCTTCTGCAGTTTGTCAATATGAACCGCACCAAAAAGCTGATCGACAATTTCAATGCCGTTCGGCCCCTGCTTCTGTTTCACATCGCGGCGGGCCGCTTCTTCGTTGATGTCTTCCGCGTCAAGGTAGTCCATATTAACGCGGACGCCCCACCATTTACTGGGACCGAACATGCCTTTTTTCTGCCAGTGGAAGCGGAAGGTGTTAGTCAATAACCATTCCTTGCCGTCACTTTCATACGTCAGCATGTCCAGCGGACGATTGCCGGAACCAAGTTCGACCACGCTGGTCCCTTTGACTTTGCTGCCCGACTGCAGTTCGTCCAGCGGGAACTTGGCGATCGGTGTGCAGGAAAATGCACCGACAATATAATTCTTACCTTTGTTCGAATAAGGCACGAACGATTGAATCGGTGCTTTCGTTTCCCATTTGCGATGCGCCACATGATACGTTTCGGCGCTGTAAATATCAGCCGACGTTCCGTGTGTGAGCGGCAGGGGAATCGAATAAATCTTGTTCGCGAATTCTTCATTCGACTGTGCGGCCGCCAATAGACGATCGCTGGCCAACGCCACGCCGGTGATGCTTCGGATTTTCGAATCTTTCCCGCCGGGCAAAGCGACCTGAATATAATCGACTTCCGACAGATCGAGATTTTTGACTTTGCCTTTCTCATCAATCACCAGTATCGCTGGCTGTCCGTCGGTCTTACGTTGTACTGAAAGGTAAACTTTACCGCTCTGTGAATTGACGGCCATATCGACGATGTTGATCTGATCGGGTTCGACGCCCATGCTGGCGGCGACCGCGACATCAATTTTCGGGACTTTCTTTTCCAGCTTCTTGAGTGGTCCCACATCGTGAGTATCAATGACGGTAATTGTCGCTTTCGCAGGGTCCGCCACCACCAGCAAGCCGCCGGGTCCAAATGTAATCTTGCCTACCGATTTAAAACCGGGATTCCCCTTTTGCACATTGTCCAGGTACTTGCTCCCCGCATCCTGGGTCACGCCAGCCTGTATTGTCTGGCCTCCGGTGAGCAGCAGCATAACCGCCACCATACTGACGCCTGCTTTCACGATTCGCGATCTGATCATCAAACTGGTTCCTGAAAAAAGAGTCTTGAAATCCCGGGAATCCACTCCCCTCCAACGGAACTCAATCCTAATTCCCCTGAATTTGAGAGTCAACAAGATTGTGAATTTAACAACCGTTTACTCCAATTCTTCATGCCATGCAATAGAGGCAGGCTGGCGAGATGAATGCGAAATCTGCTCGATTCCAGCAAGATTTTCCAACGTGATCTACTAGCCGGAAAAACAAGGTTTGCTCTGGCATCGCTTAAGCTGACAGGTCAGTCTGTTGGAAACGAGGAGCAGAAAAACAGAGCCGCGCAGCACAGTTTAACCGATTCCTGTTACGCGTCATTGAACACCGCCGCCCGATTCCCTTCGTGAAGTTTTCTTAAAGACGAACAAATAGCGACGCCAGGGTCTCGTCACTCTCTTGGAATCACCGGTCGTGTGTGTCATGATGTTGGCGTTCTTGTCGTCATCTGCAAAACGATTTGGAGAGATTCCTGATGAAGTTGTTTTCCCTGTGCGCGCTCACCGTCTGTTTCATCATGCCAGAGGCAGTCATAGCCAATGATCGATCCACAGCCAACACATTTTTACAGAATGGCGTGACAGCACATCGAGGAAATTCCAGCGAGTTTCCGGAAAATACGCTGCCCGCATTTCGAAGTGGCATTGATGTGGGTGCAGACTGGTTAGAGCTGGATATCTTTCTCACGAAAGATGGTAAGCTCATCGTCACGCACGACAAAACCACGGCGCGGGTCGGCAACAAAAATCTGACGATTGCAGATTCCACGTATGCCGAATTGAAAACCGTCGATGTGGCCACCGATTTCCGCAAACGTCATCAGAAAACAAAACAGGAATGCCCGCCCGCGCAGATGCCACTGCTCGAAGATGTTTTGACGCTGATCAAGCAACAACACCGCACGCGCGTTTCGATTCAACCAAAAGCCGACTGTGTCAAGCAAGCCATTACGCTGGTGCAGCAACTGGAAGCCGAACCCTGGGTCGGTTTCAACGACGGCAGCCTGACCTATATGTCACAGGTCAAACAGTTGGCACCCGAGCTCCCCGTCTTCTGGGACCGGGGAGCCAACACCGATATCGATGCTGACATCCGAATTGCCAAACAGCGTGGCTTCGAATCGCTGGTGCTGCACCAGCAAGGCGTCACCCCGGAAAAGATTCAATCGATCAAAGCCGCAAACCTCGAAGTCGGGGCCTGGACCGTCAATGACCCCATGTTAATGCAACAACTCCTCGACCAGGGTATCCAACGAATCTACACCGATGCCCCCCGTCGTGTTCTTGCTCTGAAAGCAAGTAAGCGAACGAAATTAGATTAAACCATCAGGCGGCCAGCACGTCATACACTGCAACATGACGGTGCTTCAAAACGGGGATGGTGGATCTGTTGAAATGGTGACGGTGCTGACCTCGGCCACTCTGCAATGAGCAGGATTTATTACTCTCTACATAGCGCCGCTCCAAAATTTTCTGGGATCTCCGTCAGTCTCTCATGTATCAGATTGTTAACAGTTCTCGTCGATTTGTTAAAAACCTGAACGGGACAGAACGTGTTGTTTGCAGATGTATACTTGTGGGTGCTGCGAGAAGCTGTGGGCAATGAGGAAGTCGAAAATCGGTATAAAAATTGCTTAAATCGAAAGCAGACCACAACATTATCTTTGAGGAAATTGGTTACCAACCGATTTTGGTTCTGCGATAGAGCATTCCAAACGTGTTAGTCAAATACAACAACTTTGCCAACTTTAACTTTCAGATTTCGAGCAGCTGGTGCAGATTATTACATTAAGGACGGGACAATGGACATCAAGAAGGACGGGACAATGGACATCAAGGTGGACGAAGAGTCGGCCGTGTCATCTTTAGTAGATCCGGCGAGGCCTGGCACCGAATCCCCGAGCGCTCATCCCGAACGAGACAGCGAAACTTCATTGACCGTCTGGTGTGTCGCGGCTGGAATCATTCTCGTGGGTTTGGTCTTAAGGATTATGCTGCTGGAGGTAAGTTTCTTAAACTTCGATGAGTCGATGCACTTTCAGGCGGCTCGAGAGGCAACGCTGGCTGACACCTTCCGTGCGGCTCGAATACATACGCATCCGCCACTCATATTTCTGTTTTATCACTTCTGGTTAATTTTTGGCGATTCAGAGTTGATGCTGCGTCTGCCGTCTTTGCTCTTCAGTATAGCGACACTTGTATTAGGATTTATGTGGCTGAAGGACCTACTGGGACCACGTCCGGCGCTGGTGGGACTCTCCATTCTGACGTTTTCGATACTAACGATCCAGCTCAGCGTGGAGATGCGCGGATACTCTTTGATGCTGATGTTTATTTTCGGTGCGCTTCTCTATCAGGAGCGATTTCTGCGCAACCATTCACTAGGGGCACTCGCGGTAAGCGGTTGCTGTCTGGCGCTTGCGATGCTGACTCACTACAGTTCGGCCTGGCTGATCCTTGTACTCGGAATACTGACTCCTGTGCGAGCGATCGCGAGAACTCTGCCCCGGCGCGCGGTGGTGGGCTGGGTAGTTTTACAACTCATTCTGCTTGGAATCTGTCTCACGCTCTATTTCGGACATGCGCGAAGATTCATGGGCACCGGACTCCAGTCGCAAATGTGGAGTTACTCATTGCAAAACAGTTCGGCCAACCCGGAGACAACGCATCCTGTTCAGCTCGCAATGCTGAAAGTGGTGGACTTTGCTGGAGGTGTTATGGGCGGTCCATTGGGGATGCCGATGGCCGGCTTGCTATTGTTTGGTGCGCTGGTATTGCTCCGAAAAGGGTATCGCGAAAGTGGGTCGAAGTCGGTTGCCTTTGAGCGCAGTCTGATCGTGTTGCTACCTTTCATGATCGCAATGCTCCTGTTTTCTTTACGCATCTATCCGTTGGGTCAGACAAGGCATTCGATTTGGCTCATACCATTTCTGGCTGCTGGAATTTCTGCAGCGACGATTCCTCTACTGAGTCGACCAGGTTTTCTACGGGTGAGCATTGTGACCCTGGCCATTTCGCTTTGGGCATTTTCTTTTGCTTATGCAAATGTTTTGAGGATGCAGACCACACAAACTCCTGCAATGGCGCGTGAGGTTGTGGCGTTGTTGAAAAAGACGGTGCCCGATAATGGGCTGATTTTAACGGATGACAGCACGCGTAACGTTTTAGAATACTATCTGGTCGGTCGAACGATAATTCATGGCCAGCCACTCGGAGGTGGTTACACTGAATATAAGATGGCCGGTTACCGGGTCATCACAATTCCAAAATTTCATTTTTTCAGGTATGACTTCCGGGCTGACTGGCCCAATTTTCAAGCGGCGCTCGGCGTGCAAGCGACAAAGCCGCTCTGGGTGATGTATTTCGGATTTGAGGCACCTGCCAATGATCCTGCACTGATTTTTCGTCGGTTCCCACCGGGGCGTCTGATTAAAAAGGTAAGTCACCTGGATAATCAGCTTGTAAACGTCCAGTTCCGTGCCCCTCAAAAAAAGAAATTAATGGCTCCCACAAACAAACAAGATACCCCATGAAGTAAGACGTTATGTGCTAACTCAATCCTGAGCTTTAATCGAGGTTCTATTTCGAACAGATGCAATTGACTCAATCCTCATCAAACCGATTTTTAGTGTACGTTGTCGCCTATGAGGCCGAGCAGCATTTGTACGACTTGTTTGAACGTATTCCGTATGAATTATTCAACCGGTCGGACATTCACTTCCTCGTAAGTGATGATGCCTCGTCAGATAACGGTCCCTATGTGCTGAAGAAGTGGCTCCTGGCGCACGAGATTCAAAACGTTACCATTTTGAAAAACAGAGTGAATCAGGGATATGGCGGGAACCAGAAAATTGGCTTCCGCCTGGCAGTCGATGCTGGATATGACTGCTTGATTCTGTTGCACGGTGACGGGCAATATTCTCCCGAACTTCTGCCGGACTTTATTAATTGCTGGCAAGAATCGCAGCCAGATGTGATTCTGGGGACGCGAATGCATTCTACCCGCAGTGCCCGCGAGGGGGGGATGCCATTGTACAAATTAGTCGGGAACCGCATTCTGACGACTTTTCAAAACAAACTGACCGGATGGAAACTGAGCGAGTACCACACGGGCTATCGCGCGTACTCGACAAACTTCCTGGCCAGCGTTCCGTTTGAGATCAACACCAACGAATTTCATTTCGATACAGAGATTCTGCTGCAGGCGGCACACGTTGGGGCCAGCGTAGAGGAGATCGAAATTCCGACTTTCTACGGCGACGAAATTTGCCGGGTACCGGGTTTGAAGTATGCCTGGGATGTCGTCACATCGACAGTGCAGTTCAAGATGCACCAGTGGGGTATGTTGTGCTCGCTGAAATTACGTAATTTGTCAAGCGACCGTTATCGCGACAAGACACAAGCCGAATATTCGTCACACGCGCATGCGCTGCAGATCTTGAATCAACGGCACGCTCATCAGGTTTTGGATATCGGTTGTGGACTGGGACACGTTGCTGCCCGTTGCGAGCAAGCCGGAATGCGGGTCACAGGAATTGACTGCGTATCGCCGCTACCTGGCACAATGACGGACTTCCATGCTGCCGATCTGGAACATGACACATTGCCTGTATCGATTACAGGTTTCGACGCCATTCTGTTATTGGATGTGATTGAGCATCTTGCTGATCCAGAGGAGTTCTTGCTGTCGATTCGCAATCATGCCGGGGAAGACGCAATGAACTCACCGCAAGAAATAGACCCAGCCAAGCTGGATCAAAGCGGACAGTCTGCAGAAGCGACCTCCGACCCGACGAATGACTATTGGCACTCTCAAAGTGATGACAGCACGTCGGACAGTGAAACGCCGGAGTTGGAAGATTCATCACTGCCCTTGCTGATTTTATCGACTCCTAAAATCGCATTTATTGCCATTCGGCTCAATTTGTTGCTGGGCCGATTCAATTACGCAGAACGGGGAATTTTGGACATCACCCACAAGCGACTCTTCACACGTCGTTCGCTGTTGCAGATGTTAAGGGATTGTGGATTTGAAGTGGAGCGCGTGCATGGTGTCGGCGTACCATTTTCAGCAGTCATGCCGGGCCGGACTGGTCGAGTGCTGGGACGAATGGCAAGTCTGTTTGCAAAGCTCTGGCCTTCAATGTTTGCATTTCAGACCCTCGTGGAATGCCGGCCTCGTCCCGGCGTGAGCCAGGTGTTGAGCAATGCAATCCGGATCCACGAATTGGCGCCCGCTGAAGACGCTCCAGGGGACAGCAAGGTTCCGGGACTCACTGAATCGCAGGGGACGCAAGAGTAGCCGTCTCGAGAATCAGTCCATTCTGGTCTGCAAAATAATTCCATTCTTACCGATCTGTACTTCTTTGGAAGTGCCTGTAAAGAATTGACTGGCACGCAAATAAAGTCTCTCTGCGTGAGAGATGGCTCTGAAAACAGGCATGAAAATACCGTGCGGTTCGATTGTTGCGACAGGTCTTTGAAATCGAATGTGTGAAAAGATCACAGTTTGGTCTTGCGTTCACCCACAATGTGTGAGACCATCACAGTTGAGTTGTATTAACAAACATTTGGTTCTTTTCAGAGGATCTGTGATGGATCAACCAAATCAAAATGAGCTTGAGGTGCTGCGTCTGTTGTGGGATGAGTCTCCGCGAAAGCCAGTAGAGATACAGGAGGCTTTTGGGTGGCCCATTGATAACGGCACTCTCAGAAGCGTGTTAGTAGGCATGGTGGAGCGAGGCTTGCTGCACCGTAAGCGAAATGGGCGTGCCTTTTTTTACACACCGAAAGTGAAGCGGGAAACACATTTTCGCGAGATGGTCCGCCGCTTGGCTGATGTCTTCACTGGTGGCTCAACGGGGCAATTGCTGATGGAATTGGCCGAGAAAGAGCGACTGACTCCGGGAGAACTTGCGCGTCTCAAGAAAATTGCGAAGAGTGAAAATTCATAACCGGATAATTGTGGCTGCGACGCTCTGATTTTATCTGTTACGAAGAAGGACCCTGGCATGGATTACTCAAATCTCATCAGTGACATCCTGATCCGGCTCAGTATTCTGCTGATACTTGGTTGGCTGGCACTGCGATTGATCGTGAATCAGAATCCGCGCTGGACCGTCTTGCTGACCCGTTTCCTGATCGCCGCCAGCATTGGTTTGCCGATGGTTTACTATTTGTTGCCATCGACGAGTCTGGCGGTCTTGCCAGCTCCCTTGGAAGCCGCGCAACAAACGCCGACATTACCTACGCTTAAGGATCTGAATCAAGCGGAAACCGAGTCTAAAAGTTCGGTTGATACTTCCAACGCTGGCAACGAAGCTTTCGTTTTAGAACCTGCTCTGATAGAGCAAGCTACAATAATCAACAGAGAGCAAGCTGCGAATGAGACTCCACAGATCGCAACCGAAACACAGGCTACGCCCTCAAATCATGTTCCTGTTAGCCACAAGACGATACCCCGAGTCAGTTCTGACGTCGAACAATCGGCAGAACCGACGGTGCCGTCAGTCTCCGACTTTACCATTTCATGGATCTGGTTCTGCTGGATTGCTGTGAGTCTTGTACTGATCTTGCGGATCGGCTGGCAGGTCAACGTCTCGCGATCCCTGCTCAAGAGTTCGACTGCAGCGTCACCTTCCATTCAACGCGAATGTAAGGAGCTGGTTCTGTCATTGGGGCTGACCCGTGTGCCGCGAGTGCAGATTTCTAAAATGATAGATGGCCCCTGTACGGCAGGACTGCTCCGGCCCGTTGTGTTCCTGCCGGATTCCTGGAATGAATCGCTTTCAGTTTCGGAACGCCGTGCTGTTTTGATGCACGAATTATCTCACGTTGCCGGTTCTGATTCGCTGTGGGATCTACTTTCTCGCATCGTGACAGCGATGTGGTGGTTTCATCCCCTGGTGTGGCGTTTGTCTGCGCGGCATCGGCTGGCGTGTGAGCACACGTCTGACGCGCTCGCCGCTGATGCCATCAATGGGTTTGACGAGTATCGCTGTATGCTTGCTCGATGGGCATTGCGGCGTCAAGGGGCCGAAACGAACTCGGCGGTATTAGCAATGGCGAACCGTTCTTTTATGTTACAAAGACTACAGTGGCTTGAATCGCCCCGGTCCTTTGAAACCTTGGGGCGTGCTCGTCGCGCTGCCTTTTTTCTGACAGCGCTTTTGGTTCTGATCAGCGCGGTTTCGATCAAATTCATTCCACAGGTCCACGCACAGCAAACAGAGGCCGCCGCTCAAGAGCAGAAAACAGAGAAAACAAAACAACCCCCGGTGGAAAAAGAGAAGCCGATCGAAAACGAAAAGCGTGTAGAAAAACAAAAGGCAGGCAAAAACAAAAAAGAACCACAGGCTCAGCGCAAACAACGACCGAATGTCGCCGACATTGATACGTCGCAGACAACCCCCCGGGTGGTTCATGTGGTCAATGATCGCGATCAACCCATCGTGGGCGCAAAAGTCAGTGTCGGTTGGTGGCAAGATAACGAAGGTGATTTCGAGCTGGTCATCTCTCTGAATCCCCCTGTTACGAACGAAAAGGGAGAGGTCACGATCCAGGTCCCCAAGGGAGCCGCCCGCGCTCAGATCTCAGCAGAAGCACCCGGCTACGCGGAAGCCGGCAAGGGATACTCACTCAGTGGCGAGCCGACCCTGATTTTGAAACCGGGGAGGATCGTGCGTGTCAAAGCCATCGATACGAAGGGGAATCTATTGCGAGATGCTTATCCATTATTGAGTGGATCAAATCACTTCGGTCGCGAGTTCAAGCCTGATAAAGGCCGCATCGGTTACTTTACTTCGCCTGTGGTCAAACTGGATCGTCGCTGGATGCGGGTCGTTGATGGCAGCGGTGAAGGGCCGATTCTCTATAGTGACTTGATTGATGTGACGAATCCTGAACACGTCGCGAAAGACGGCACCATTATCGCAACCTTGTACGCGGGGATTCGCTTGGAAGGACGGCTCGATGATTCCGTCCCGCGACCGATCAAAAACGGTTGCGTTGAGTTATACATCAGCGAAGGGGAAGGACATCGGATCGGTGGTGGCTGGGGATGGCAGGATACCGCTTTCGTGAAGGAAGACGGAACTTTTGAGTTCGATTCACTTCCCGCGGGAGGGCATGTGCAACTGGTTGCCTTGGTCGACGGGTATCAATCGAGCAGGCCATCTGCAGAGTCCCTGGCCGCTTATCTGAAGACCCATGATGCTGGCAAAGCATCAATAGCGAGGAATGTGATCGAACGACGGGATTGCTATTGGCCACACCTGTTTCCTCTGCCTGCAGGTCAGTATAAAACGGAGATCGAATTGCCATGTATCAAAACCTCGTCTCTGGACGTGACCGTGGTGAATCCCATCGGTGAACCGATCAAAGGTGCATCTGTCAAGTTCAACCCGAACGGCTTGTTTCTCGGCGGGCGTCTGTTTATTCCCACTACGAACGTGTTTACCAACTCGTCACTGGTGCGTCGTAAAGACCGTGAGCTGACGAAACGCCTGCATGCCTGGGCGGCTTCTAGTTTTTTGCGTGTAACCACAGATGCAAAAGGCGTTGCCAATGTTCGAAATTTGCCCGCCAGCGGGCGCCGGTCATATTCTGTTACTGCTGATAAATATGAGATGCCGATTCATCCCACGTCTTCAATAGAGGAGCATGCACGGTATGCCGTGATCGAGCTGGTGGGCGGCAAGCTGCAACGGCGAACGATTACGATGGAACAACGCTTGCCGCGCACATCACGTGAAGTTTTGGTTGTGGATCGACAGGCAAAACCGATTCCCGACATCAATGTCACAGTCAGCGAAATCGCCTTCAAGGAGAATCCCGATGACTGGGAGTTGTGGGCAGCGCAACGGTTTGGCCCCATCGCTACCGGAAAAACGGGGCAGGATGGCGCCGTGCGACTACAGGTTCCGTTGGAAGTGAACGGGCAAGCGGTGGCGCGCTTACGGATTGCCGTTCAGGGGCGCGTCGGTCGTGATGCCGCTGTTCGGAAAACACTGGCGATTCCACTTGTTGCTGACAGCCGCGTGGTTGTTTTGACGCCCTCTGATCAACCTCCCAAAAACGAACACATTCTGCGCAAGGTACAGGCCGAGTATCTTGATCCGAAATCACTATTGAGCGATTCCCCGCAGGTCTTACTGGAGCAACTGCTCGTGAAACCGTCTCTGGTCGTACTCAATCGTTTGCTGGAACTGGCGAAGTTTGATGCAGCAACGCCGCTCCGTTTCCGCAGTGATCTGAACTTGACGGACTTTAACAAGCGAAAAGAAAAGGATCGGGTCCCCGTGGTCCTCATCCCAATGGACGAGGGAGACCGTGTGATTGTGCTGTGTGCTGTGCGCCCGAAAAATGCCACCTGGGAGGTCAAGCCGGAAGGTCGCATCCCACCAGCGGCTGCGTTTGTGTTCGATCTCGCAGATGGTTCGCTGATCAGGATGATAGGCGGCTGGGCTTCCTCAAAGGGCAGTTACAACAATCTGATGCTAATGAACCAGGGAGGCACGGATGACTATTTCATTACGACTTCCGCATTCGAACATCACGGTCCTTTCAATTTCATCCAGCGCTGGTACCGGGTCGGGCAGGAAAAGCGACCGGCGTTGACCGTTCATAACTACGCCAACGGGATCAGCTGGGATGGAAAGGACGGTCCGTCCTCACCACTGGCCGAATATGGTTTTATTGAATTTCGATTCAATGGTAATCAGATGGATCACAAGCAGGGGGGAACAGTTCCCGATGGTGCGCTGGTTCCGCGTAAGATTTACTGGGACGGCGTACGCAACCAGTTTATTGGTCCTGTGACACAGAGTTATCACGGTAAGCCCCTGTATCAGGTTGTGACCAAAGACTCGGCTGAGTTCAAACCCCTGGATGTGAAACCGGGAGAAATGGTGATCGGCGGCGGTCGACGCTGGTATCAGAACTGGCACGGATGGAATGTAGTGATTCCCGCAGGCAAAACCGCACAACTGCGGCTCTTCTTACTGGATCAATCGGGCGACAAACCAGCCGAAACAGAAATCGCCGCGAATGAACTGGCTTCGGGACTCCATACTTTAAGTCTGCAAGTCCTCGACAGCAAACAGGCCCCTCAATTGTCTGACGTCAAGATTTACATTGATGGCGAGAAAAACAAGAATTTAACGGTTCCCAAAGTTCCGATTGCGAATATTCCTTCAGTCACAGGCAAGCCGATTGCGCGTGCGGCGAAATCCTCGGCAGACATATTGCACCGAGAGACAACAAAAGAAAAGGTATCGTTAGTCTGGCAATTAAAGCTGCAGTGATCATCACCTGGCGACGCGTTGCTATTTATTTCCAGCCAACGGCTGTAGCTCAGTTCTTCATGCGTGTTTGCACATCGTTACAGCACCACGCTATTCATGCAGCAATGCCGCAGGGCCGCTCATTTCCGTTTGTTCGCCACACAAGCGTCTTAAAAAACATCGATTGCCCTTTGAACACCAGGCAGGCACTAAGTTCTTCACCTTCTTCACACTTGAGGGATAGCCTGCTATAAAGGCAATACGAATTGTTCAAACAAGGTGATTTGCGCTGTGTTTTTTAATCATACTTGCTATCTGCATTAAATGGTTTATGTCGGGGAATCTCTCCCCGCCGATGGCTTACGCAGTCGTCTTCCGGAAAGTAGAAGTTCCCAGCAAAAAATGCCGACCAAACCTAAAGAACAGGAACAATATTCGCATTAATCGAATCAGAAGCGTGTGACGGTGTCAAACCGCTTCTTCCTGCGTAGGAAAGCAATTATCTTACGCAGATCTCGCAAGTTAATTAGGCACGCCTGCGTCTGCCTGACAGTTGGAAAAAGTGGAAGATCTATGCCTGAAGCGGAATGGGAGCGTCTTGTATCGGAATCACGTCGTGAGCCGAGTGCCAACTGGAAACGGTGGGGGCCCTATCTGGCAGACCGGCAATGGGGCACCGTGCGCGAAAGTACAGCCGATGAGGACCCGTGGCTCAATTTCACCCACGAAGAAGCAACCTGGCGCGCTTACCGTTGGGGGGAAGATGGCCTGTTGGGAATTTGCGACCGGCAATGTCGGCTCTGCTTTGGCTTGGCTCTATGGAACGGCAACGATTCGATTCTCAAGGAGCGATTGTTTGGCCTGACTGGTCCCGAAGGCAACCATGGCGAAGATGTCAAAGAGGCGTATTACTATCTCGATTCCACACCATCCCATTCGTATTTGAAAGCGCTCTACAAATATCCGCAGGCCGCATTTCCGTATGCGCAGTTGCGCGAAGAAAACGCGCGGCGCACTCGAGAAGAGCCTGAGTTTGAGCTCACCCATACAGGCATCTTTGACGAAGGCCGTTACTTCGACGTGCAGATTGAATACGTCAAGGCGGCTGACGAAGATATACTAATCAGAGCTACCATTTTTAATCGTGGACCGGAAGATGCGCCGCTGCATTTCATCCCTTCGTGGTGGTATCGCAATACCTGGGGCTGGGGCCCGACCCTTGATCGTCCCAGCGAAAAGCCGAGCCTGTCTCGAGTGACAGACGACCAGCTGTTGGCCAAGCATGAATCACTGGGCGATTTTCATCTTTACGCCGATGTGGGACCAGATGGTAAGCCCCCTCAATGGTTGTTTACCGAAAATGAAACCAATACCTGGCGGTTCGATGATCCTGTCAGCAGGCGACCTTCCTGCAAAGATGCTTTTCATTTGGCTGTTGTCGATGGCGTAAAAGGGGTCGTCAATCCGCGACCTGCTGGAACCAAAGCGGCGGCCCATTTTCAGTGTACTATTCCCGCAGGCGAATCCGTACAATTTCGTTTGCGGATGTCGGCGATCGACGAGCTGCCCTCTCAAGCGTTTGGTACGGGTTTCGACGATGCCTTCGCGCAGCGGATTGAAGAAGCCGATCGATACGCACAATCACTCGTTTCGCCGGGGCTTTCGCCAGACGAACAGCAAATTATGCGGCAAGCTGATGCCGGGTTACTCTGGACGAAACAGTTCTATCACTACGTGATTTCCCGCCCGTCAAAGAATGCTCAAAAAGGAAAAGCAGAAGCCGCCCTCCCCTCTCCTGGCGCGCCCGGTTCCCGGAATGCCGACTGGGGGCACTTGTACAATCGCAATATTATTTCGATGCCCGACAAGTGGGAATACCCCTGGTATGCAGCTTGGGATTCGGCTTTTCACTTAATTCCGTTTGCCAAAATCGATCCCTTTTTCGCGAAGGATCAGGCGATTTTGTTTCTGCGCGAATGGTACATGCACCCCAATGGTCAACTGCCTGCTTACGAGTGGAACTTCGGCGATGTGAACCCGCCGGTGCATGCCTGGGCGTGTTGGCGCGTTTATCAAATGACCGCTTCCAACGGTGATCGCGACCGCAATTTCCTGGAACGCGTGTTCCAGAAACTGTTGCTCAACTTTACGTGGTGGGTGAATCGCAAAGATATCCGCGGCAAGCATGTCTTTAGCGGCGGATTTCTGGGGCTGGATAATATCGGGATCTTCGATCGCTCGAAACCTTTGCCTACCGGCGGGCACCTGGAACAAGCAGACGGAACCGCCTGGATGGCTTTCTTCTGTTCCAGCATGTTGTCGATTGCCTTTGAACTGGCCGATGGCAATTCCGCCTACGAAGACATGGCCTCGAAGTTCTTCGAACATTATGTCTCGATCGCCGAAGCGATGAATTCGCTCGACGGTACCGGACTATGGGATGAAGAAGATGGCTTCTATTACGATCACCTCCATCTCGACGGACGCAGTATCCCGCTGAAAATCCGCTCGATTGTCGGACTGATTCCGCTGTTTACCGTCGATGTACTGTTCGATAAAACAATCGACAAGCTGCCCGGCTTTCGCAAACGCATGGATTGGTTCATCCAGAACCGCCCTGACCTGGCCAAGTTCATGACCTATATGGAGCGTGATCCGGAAACCTCCGACGACGGACTCCGCTTGCTGGCCATCCCCACGCGGGAACGCCTGCTGCGGATGTTGCGTTACCTGTTGGACGAAGACGAATTTTTGTCGAACTACGGTATCCGCTCGTTATCCAAATACCACGAAGAACATCCTTTCGAGTACGAATTGAACGGCGAGCTGCTGCGGGTGCAGTATCAACCGGCTGAGTCGGATAGCGGCCTGTTCGGTGGCAACTCCAACTGGCGCGGCCCGATCTGGTTCCCGCTGAATTATTTGCTGATCGAAGCCTTGGAACGATATCATATGTTCTACGGCAAGTCGCTGCGGGTCGAATGCCCAACACGCTCGGGCAACTACATGGACCTTCAGGAAGTAGCCGACGAAATTCGCAAGCGGCTTTCGAAGTTGTTTCTTTCGAATGAAGAAGGCGATCGTCCCAGTTACTTCCGGACCGATGTTTTGTTGAACGACCCGAACTGGCGCGAGCTGGTGTTGTTCTATGAATACTTCGACGCGGAAACAGGACGCGGGTTAGGTGCCAGCCACCAAACCGGATGGACGGCGTTGATCTCGCCGATCCTCGGCACATTGGCCAGCCGCTGCCAGTCCCAAAAACAGAGTGAGGGCAGCACCAACGGCACACCGAATCCTGAAGAAACGAAACATCGATTTTAAGAATCCGGCGGGTGCTTGCCGCGTTATAAAAGACGCCATTTTGGATGAAACGCGACAGGCGATGCGCAGAGGTGATTAAATTGCCGGCAGGCACCGAATTTATGTAACCGGCGATGCTACAGGCGGCGATGACCGGGAGCATGTTCGCCGGCTCCCCAGACCAATCTGGGGGGCATGTCTCCCCAAATACTGGCATCTTGTGCGCGGGTCTGCTCTGCTGATGCGGTTCAGGCAGCAGGTTCCGAATTGCCTTCGTTCTCCAAAGTCCCAGTAAGGGGTGTACTTAGGAAGCGATTTGGTGTAGAATGGCTGGTCCCAATAGTCATCGCTCTCAAGACGCAGCATCTGCGCGGAGCGCTGCCAGTATATCTTCGACTTCAAGACTTTTGATCTATTTACTAAGAGGATTTCGCTCGATGCCAACATCTCGACAAATTACGCGCCGCAATTTTCTCCAGGGAGCAGCATTCGCAGGGGCTGCCAGTATTTTCTGCCCCTCGGCAGATCGAGCTTTCGGCTACCAGTCCCCTAACGACCGCCCGGTTTTTGCGACCATCGGCTTGCGAAACCAGGGTTGGTCAATTACTTCAAAGTCATTCAAATTTGCTGATTTCGCAGCTCTCGCGGACGTCGACGCGAACGTTCTCGCGGCCAACGTAGCAAAAACCGAAAAGAAACAGGGCAAGAAACCAGACGCCTACAAAGACTATCGGAAAGTCCTCGACCGAAAAGACATTGATGCCGTCATGATCGCCACACCCGACCATTGGCACACCAAGATCGCAGTGGAAGCGATGTACGCTGGAAAAGATGTCTACTGTGAAAAACCGCTGACACTGACCATCGACGAAGGCAAGTTGATTGAAAAGGTTGTCAAGGAGACCGGCCGGACCTTCCAGGTCGGCACGATGCAGCGTTCGGAATCGGGACAACGATTTCTGCAGGCTGTTGCTCTGGTCAAAGACGGACGCATCGGCAAGGTCAAAAAAGTGACGTGCGGCATCAACGGCATGTCGGCTTCACCAGTTATACCGGTTGCCTCTGTTCCCGAAGAACTCGACTACGAATTCTGGCTGGGACCAGCTCCGAAAGTTGATTACCGTGCACTTCCCGAGATGCGCAAGGGTTACGGCGGTGGCGTACCGCTTTTCAGCAATTGTCACTACTCTTTCCGCAACTGGCATGAGTACTCTGGTGGAAAACTGACTGACTGGGGCGCGCATCACGTCGACATTGCCAACTGGGCGCTGGGAGCCACCGAGACAGGACCGAGCAAAGTAACGCCACTCGAATTTAAACTGCCAGTGGAATACAAGGATGGAAACCCGGTCGTTCAAGATCAGTATAACGCTGCCACAAATTTCAAAATCAAAGTCGATATGCCTGACGATGTGGAAATGATTATCACCAGCGAAGGTGACAACGGCATTCTCTTCGAAGGCACCAAAGGTCGATTCTTTGTCAACCGCGGCAAGATCGTCGGGGCGCCTGTGGAAGACCTCAAAAACAATCCACTGCCGGAAGGTGCCATCGAAGAGGTTTATGGCGGCAAGGTCAGTGCAAATCACACTGCCAACTTCATCGAGGCCATCAATTCCGGCAAGCAACCAATTTCCGATGTCTGGTCGCATAATCGGATGCTTGAGATCTGTCACCTCTCCAATATCGCCATGCGTCTGGATCGCGAACTCAACTGGGATCCAACCAAGCGAGAGATTGTCGGCGACGATCAAGCGAACTCGTTCCTCTCACGTGAATACCGTAAAGGTTACGAAATCAAGTCGTAATCTGCGAGCGGCTCAGAGAGCAGGATTTGCGGATCGGTCGATTGGGTTGCCTCTCAGGTTTCCCAGTCCGAACGCTCTGATTGCGCGATGTTTTCGTGCCATCGAAGCGGGCAGGTAAGGCTCTCGAGGTGGGAATAGACCTTAGCACTTCAGATCAATCGTGCTGAGGTCCAGATTCCAAAAATACGTGCCTTTGACAAGGTCCCGTCCGTTAAACAGAGTCGCTGTGGCTGGCAGCGTCCCGCTGTTGTTCTAAAGTCACGCCCAGTATTTTCCAGTGGGCCTTGGGCAGAAAGTCCGGCTCTGAAGTGAAGGCATGAATGTGCTCGCTGGGATCAATGGCGAACAGCAATAAGCGATTTTCGCCTTGTTGCTCAAGATAATCCTCATAGGAAAATTCTTCAGTCAGCAAGGTGGTTTTGATTTCGGCACCATGACTGAACCGATCATCCAGCTCCTCATACGTAATCGTCTCATCAAAAAGCAGCCGCCCTCCATATTTGAAAACGGGTTTTTCTTTCGCTGTTCCTGTTTCCGACTGATGGTTTCGGATCGTAAAAATATATTGCGGTGAAAATTCCATTCGATAATACTGCGCGGCTAAGGCGTTCAGTTCAATATGCGGGGACATCGCCAGTAGCTGGCCGATGCCCATCAGGTTGAGGTGTCGTTCGGCGTGTTCCGAAACAGGATTGCCCCAGTAAGCGGATAATCCTTTTAACTTCGCTTCTGTGACAGCCGACCAGTTCTGATCCGTAAGTAATGTTCTATAGCCATTTTTATTGAGTTCCAGCGCGATTGCCTGTGTCACCGTATTGACGCCCACAATGAGAAAACCTTTCGGCTCGGGTTCGGCCACCTTTAATAGCCGGGCGATTGGTCTGGCTGTGGCGCTTTGTAGTAGAACCGTTCCAATGATCACCAGGAACGTGAGCGGAACCAGTTGCTCGGCTTCCTGATATCCAATCAATTCCAGCTTCATAGCAAACAAGGCAGAGATGGCAGCAGCCACGATGCCACGCGGGGCAATCCACGACAAAAGATGGCGTTCGGACATGCTCAGTTGCGATCCCACAGCACAAATATGTACGCTCAACGGGCGAACGAGAAACTGGATCACAAGAAAGATTCCCAGTGCAGGCCAGCCAAGATCAATAAACGCATTCAGATTCAATCGCGCGGCCAGTAAAATAAACAGCAACGAAACCAGCAGGATACTGAGGCTCTCCTTAAAGTTGAGAATATCATCCAACTCAATGTCTTTCATATTGGTCAGCCAGATCCCCATGACAGTCACCGAAAGCAGTCCTGATTCCGGTGCGAGCATGTTGGAAATCGCAAAGATCGTACAGACCATGGCCAGTGCCGCTATATTGTGAAGATACTTGGGAATCCAATATTTCTTTAAAAGAAATCCGAAACAAAAACCGCCGGCGACACCGAACACAATTCCGCTGAGCAGAATCTGTCCGAAGACGGCGAGTCCGGCTGCAAAGCCATCTGCTGCCCCCTCGGATACGATGAATTGAAAAACCAGCACCGCCAGAATCGCACCAATGGGATCAATCAGGATCCCTTCCCATTGCAAAATATTTGCCACATTTTCCTTGGGACGCATCGTGCGGAGTAATGGCATAATCACTGTCGGCCCCGTGACAACCATCAGCGCCCCAAACAGGAATGAAACTTCCCACGAGAAGCCAATCAGCATGCGCGTTGCCAGCGCTATGACCAGCCAGGAAATCAAGACTCCCAGGGTAATCATATTGCGGATGACCCGTTCTAACCCCGAGATATCCTGAATTTTTAACGTCAAGCTGCCTTCAAACAGGATGACTGCAACCGCCAGAGAGACGAACGGAAACAGTAGCTCGCCAAATAATTCATCCGGCTGTAACCAGTGCGTCACGGGACCAGCCAGGATTCCCATTGGAAGCAAAAAAATGATCGCCGGCAATTTGACACGCCAGGCGATCCATTGACAGAGCATACCTGCAAGCAGGATTAATGCGAGAGACAGAGTTGCGTGTTCACCCATTACGGTTTCCAGTCATTGGTTTATGATCGAGTTTTGAATTTCTATCCGCAGGTGGCATTTCCGTATTAGCCGTCTCCGTATTACCCGTGTCCGTCTCAAGCGAACGGACCATTGCCACATCCTGATCACCCTGGTCGAGAAAACGCGCTACGACAACTGTAATATTATCTGATCCACCATTGTCCTTCGCTTGATTGACGAGTCGGACGCAGGTTTCATCTGCCATTGTATCCTGGCTAAGAATTTGAGAAATAAGTATAGCAGGAACATGTTTCGTCAATCCATCCGTACAGAGCAGTAAAGTGTCTCCCATTTGTATTTGTGTTTTCTGGAGATCAGGCTTGAGATCACTGTCGTCATCTCCTCCAATGGAATTTACAAGTAAACTCTGCCAGATTTCAGGTACTTCCTCGGCATCTAAAGTGCCACTGGTTACTAATCGCTCAGCCAGACTATGGTCTCGTGTAAGTTGATGCAGTTCTGAATTTCGATAGAGATAGCAACGACTGTGACCGGCATGGACGACATATAATTGTGGCCAGATCAGATAAGCCATGGTCAAGGTCGAGCCCATCCCCGCGCGTTCCGGATGTTCCAGCACATCAAATACGATCCGTTCTTCACAGTGATCAAAGGCACTAATGAGCGCATGACGCAAGTCAGCATCCGACTGATCATCATTCTCGAGCAACCACGGCATTTCGTTTAAAACATATCTGGTGATGCTGTCGGTCGCCAGTCGACTGGCCAGATCGCCGGTAGCAGAATTTCCAATCCCATCAGCCACCATCAACAGTTTTGCTTGTGAATTACCGAATACTCTGGTCTCGTTATCCAGACTCAAACTACTCGAATGAATTCGCATCGATTTTTCCAGGTCGGCGATCAGGAATTGATCTTGATTCACTGGCTGACTGGATCCAGTATGTGTTAAGCCAAAGCAATCCATTTTACCTGTCATTGGTCTCCTCCTTTTGTATGACATGCTGATTACCGCGGAGATCGTTCGCCTGGGAACTGCCCGTCGCCATAATGCATGCTTTGTTTTATCAAGGCTGGTATCGGTGATGCCTGACAAGAAAATACAGAGAATGGGTTTGTTCGCTATCGTTGTTTAGCTAATTCAACGCACATTGCATTCCGTTTTCAGATTGCAAATCGGCCTCGATGAATCAATGTGGAGTAATAAGCCGCTAAGCTGTTGCCAGAATTGAACTTGTGGTGACAGAATTTAAAACATGCGAGGCTGGTTTTCTCGGGGAGGCACTTGAAAGAGGCGGTTCCCACCGGGATCAGCGTCTGCGCCTTGCCGAACCGAGCTCAGTAGACTGATCGAATTCAAACCACGTTGGCACGCAGCCGACCGATTTCCATTTCAGGTTATGCATTTTATGCACCTCGTAACACTGTGGGCGAAAAAAGTGTTTTCCGCTAAACCGTGCCTGAATACTGCCGATAAATACTTCCGCGCTGGGTTCGAAGACGAAATCAAGCCCCGTGTTTGGGAAAGTGGCACATCAATTGCGATTACCATAACTTCATGTCTTCAAGACATACAAGCAGGCATCATACAAACCATAATTTAAGGAGAAAACTATGACAACTCGTGAAGAAATACACGGTCATTGGAATGAACTTCGCGGTCGCATTGAAGAACGCTGGGGCCAACTTAGTTCGAATGATCTTGATGAACTCGAGGGGAAAACAGATCAGCTGGTCGGTAAGATCCAGCAGAAAACCGGACAAACGAGACAGAAGATCGAAGCGGAACTGGACTCGATTGTGCAAAACCTGTCGAAGTCTGCCTCATCAGCCACAGAGAGATTCGGTGAAACTGTGAATGAAACAGTGAACCAGGCAAAAGAACAATTTTCGCATGCCTCCGAAGCAGCTCGTGAACAATACGAACGCGTTAACGAATCAATTCAGGAAGGCTATCATCAGGCAGAAAAAACCGTTCAGAAAAACCCGGCTGAGTCAGTTGCTGTCGCGTTTGGTACAGGACTGATTGCGGGAGTGATTATAAGCCTGGTTTGGCGTCGATAAACCAGTTTCATTGATGTGTCTTTCGTTAAGAAATGGGAGGAGAGAAAAGTGATTGATCAGCTAGAGAATGATACAAATTGTGAAACACAGGCATCCTCAACCGAGTCCAACCCCGGGTTGGAACAGTCGGGGTCTGAGAAACTATGTCACTACATAAAAGAGGAGCCTTTGAAATCGGTAATGATCGGTTTAGGGCTGGGGATTGGCACCGGAGTGGTTCTGGGTTCATTGTTCCGAGGGTCAGCAAGATACCTGACTCACGACCAGGCTTTGACAGAGCGAATTGGAAACCAGGTGAGGAATTCTCTGATGGATGTCGTTCCGGCGTCTTTAAGGAAACACCTGCGTTCCTAGTGGAGTGTCATTTTTAATTTTGGGTTGATAGAGATTACGAGAGTGCGACAACGGAGCACGTAAACAACACCCCCAACCCTCAATTGATAGCTTGATAAAGCACTAGTCTGTTTTCGGTTCTCAATACCGTTGTCAAACCTCTGCGGCGCGTCAGAATTCGCTACATCAAAGTTCAAAATAGCAGGAGACTGAGTTGTGATTGGTCAGGAAAATGGCGACCGTGCTGAACAGATCCAGCGAACGATGAAAGTCATTCGATGTGAGATTGACAAAGACGTAGATCAAGTAAAACAGAGTGTTTCAACCTTCACAAGCTGGCAGCATTACGTCAAAAACTATCCCTGGACTTGCGTAGGAGTTGCGGCTGCCATTGGTTATGCGATTGTTCCAAGAAAACTCGAAATACGAAGCCTCAACCTGAAGACACTGGAAAAGCTGGCTCGTAAAAACCATGCGGTGATCGAAGAGAAACCCAAAAAACAATCAGATCACGGAGCCGCACGAACTGCTGTGACTTTTCTTGCAGGGTTGGCACTCAAAGCGGCGACAGCACAACTCATTCAAAAACTGGCGTCCGGCTTAGAACAAACTGGTGCTGGTCCAGCTCATTCTACTTCAGATCCGGGAGGCGGGGACGCTGGAATAATCTCGTCCGTTTCTCTTGCGGATGAGAATTGATTCAGCAGGAGGTTTAAGCAGAATGCAGAATTACCATCAAGAGATACAAACAAAACATACCAGATTTCTCAATCAAGATGACTCATCGGAAATGGGAAACATTCAGTCCGATTCTGGACCGCTGGCAACAACAGAAGGATGGGAACCATGTTTACGAAAACAAATCATACATCATCCGCGAATGGCTTTGAAAATCAGCCTGCTGGTGGGACTCGCGATCGGCTGGTGGGTCAAAAGATGAACGATCAGAACGGGAAAACAAATTCGGAACCCGCTTCCAACATGAAAGGCTCCTTAGGTGACTTGGGAGCGGATCTGCTTTCTCTCAGTGAATTGCAAATGGAATTGATGACCGTTGATGCCCGCGCCGCAACACGGGAAGCGGTTTACCCCACGCTGGTGCTCTGCGTGGCTATGGGTTTTATTATCGGGGCTTGCCCTGTGATGCTATTGGGATTGTCGTGGTGGTTAAGCGATCTGACACAACTCAGTCTGGCGGCAGCTTGCCTCATTGTTGCGACAACTGCTCTGGGAATGGCGGCGGGACTGTTATGGTTTGCCTGCAAAGGGTTCAAGAAAAGCTTTGAATTACTTAAACGCTCCCGCACCGAATTGCAAAGTAACATCCAGTGGATCAAAAAGATCCTTTCCGCGAAACAGCGTTACCGTCAAACACTGGGCTAGAAACACTGGGCTAGCCAGTAATCAACTTATCTTTCACTTCATATCAGAAGGAGAATTTTCATGAACATGAATTCGTCAACAACAACTCAAAATGCATCCTCAGCTTCGAGACAGCCTGCTTCACAAGGTGCTGTAGTGAATGGCCAGACTTGTGATCAATTGAAGCCCGTTGATGACATTGTGGATTATGTAACAACTTATGCGCGGCAGAATCCGGGAACCGCTGCAGTGTGGTGTTTCGGTATCGGGTTTATTGTCGGGTGGAAGCTAAAGCCCTGGTAAGAAGCCAGATGCAAGCCAGGAGCCGCTGATTGGTTTTCAGAGAAGTTCATAATCAGTCTGACTGGTTCGAATGGAATTGCCGTTATCTAGGAGAAAAACTGTGTCCCCGTCCATACCATCTCAAGAACAATCTCGCGATCAGATTCAGCAACCCGCTGAAAATGAGACGGGTTCGAAGCACGAATCGAAATCGGAAGAGGTCAATACAGCAGGTGTAGAAAGTGATGGTCAGGCAGGGAATGGGGACACGGATAAAATCGTGATCCGACCCTACGGACGCGTTTCATTGTCGATTCTGGCTGCATTAGGAGTTGTGCATGCCTTATATTTTGCGCGTGCGATTCTGATTCCGATGGCACTTGCGATCGTTCTGTTTTTTCTACTGGCGCCCGTGGTGCGTTTCCTGTCTCGCTTCAGACTGATTTCTGAGTCGATCGCGGCTGCGATTGTGGTACTTACGTTGAGTCTGACAATTGCATTGGCTAGTTCCTTCCTGGCTGGCCCTATTTCAGACTGGCTTGCTGGGGCCCCTGTAACCTTTCGAAAAGCAGAGCAAAAACTTCGCTTCATTATCGATCCGGTTGATAAGATTGATCAGGCGTCTGAACAAGTTTCAAATATTGCTTCCGGCGGCAAAAAAGATGATGTTGTGAAAATTTCCATACAACAACCTCCGGTCACGAGTTATCTTTTGAGCTCGACCGTGAACTTTCTTGCGGGAGCAACGATCACAATTGTCTTGGTCTATCTGCTCCTGGCGATGGGGCATCGTACTTTAAACTCCGTCGTCGAATTACTGCCCACGGTTGAGGATAAACGTGGTTTTGTCACCATGATTCGTAATGTGGAACAAGGAATTTCGAGTTACCTGCTGACAATAACAACGATCAATATCGGCCTGGGCATTGTGATTGGAACGGTCCTGGGACTGTTAGGGCTCCCCGACCCCTTTCTTCTTGGAATCATGGTTGCCACTCTCAATTTCATTCCTTTTGTGGGGGCATTTTTTGGCGCTGCGGTCACCTTTTTAATTGGTGTCGTTTATCTCCAGACACCCGCGGAAGCGATCATCGGGCCACTGCTTTACATTGCCATCAATACTCTGGAAGGAAATGTGATCACGCCGATGATTCTGGGGCGTTCAATGAAACTGAACCCGGCACTGGTCTTTATCTGTATTATCTTTTGGGGTTGGGCGTGGGGCATTGGTGGAATTCTGCTGTCAGTACCTCTGATCGGTATGATTAAGATTTCCTGTGATCATTTTAAATACCTCCAGCCGATTGCCCGGGTTCTCTCTGGATAGAATCACAAAGACTTCTTGAACGAATTCAGGATCGCACTCTCTCCGGGAGCGCGTGGCGGCTCCAGACCAAGAATTTGCAGACACATGGGGGTAAGATCCACGATTCGCGGCGCACGAGGCAATTCAAAATGATCTGGTAATCCTGCCGTAATTAAAGGAGCCGTCGAATCTAAAACATGCAGTGAGCCGTGAGAACCTGCAGGATTACATTTCAGCGTTGGCAGACAGAATTCCTTACCCAACTGTGCAGTGACCCAGAGGTTGCCAGTCATTTTAGAGAAGCTGGTAGCGATCCGTTCGAATGCGTTGGGATAATCGCCGAATTCCACGACGCCATCAGAGGAGACACGTGCATCAAGCGTGGTCAAATCGCCTTCCCACATCCAAGACGTCCCATAACAGTCAACGGCGTTTCCTGGTTGATGGAGGGCGGGTTTAAATACCAATCGGCCTCTATCGGCAGTGTAAACGTAAAATGAAGGCTCTTGAGTGCCATTCAAGCCACTCTCGTGATCACACCAAATCACCTGATCGATGTCCTTGCTCTCCAGCAGACAGTCGATGACTTCACTACGGCGTGCCCAAAGCTCCGGTCGCATATAAATTTGAGCGGACCGCATATTCGGACAAACCATCATGTCTTCATTCCCGCTCCAGGATTTTCCAGCTTCAACGATGGGGAATTTGTCGAGCACTTGATTTAAATCAACGCCCGGACTGTCATCCAGATCACTTTGAGAATGGTCTCCTGTAATCAAGATCGTGAACTCACTCAAAAACTGATCCAGGCCCCCTTGTATTTCAAACAACTTTCCCAAATGCGCGTCGATGGCTTGTAGTGTGGCAACGGCATTCTCGGGGCCGTTGGCATGGCTGTCGAAATCATTATTCGGAAAATAGGCCAGCGTGAAGTCAGGCAGGCAGTTTTGTTCTGCCAGCGCCAGCAGATAGTCGGCAGTCGAGTCGTCATGAAAACCAAATCGTCGTGTCAGCCCCCCACGAACAGCAGGTTGAGTATCGTAGAGTGGCGTTGAAACAAAATCACCAAGATACATGATATGCGGGCCGCGCATACTGGGGGCCAGAGAAACGCCGGGAGTCAGTTTCAATAGAGTCGGGGTCGTTGTTTCATGTTCGACGGTGCCACGATACCACATGAAATTGACGACGGCGTCAGACAATGCGCCATGCTGTTCAATTCGTTCGAAGAGAGTGGGAACGCGCAAACGATCTACATTCAACTTGATTTGAAAATCGTTGATGTAGTGTTCCATTCCCTCCTTCATAATCGCTGGTAAGTCGGATCCAAAATAAGCGACTTCGTCATGGTCAATATCATACCAGTAGGCTCCCGAAATGCCATGTTCGAAAGGGTAGGCTCCCGTGACAATTGAGCACGTTGCAGCCGGGGTAATTGAAGGAAAGATGGAGGTGCATTCCGGGCTTAAATTGCCTTGATCGACCAACTTCTGAATGTTTGGCAGCATTCCCTTCTGTAATGCCGGCTGAACCACACGTGTTGCCAGAGCATCAATAATGACCAGGAGGACTTTTTTCATTTAAGTATCGACTCTCTGTAAGGGGGCAGAACCGAAACGGGCCCTGCGACAACGAATTCAAACCGAAATCCTCAGATTATCACGTGCAGGCAAAAAGGACAATCATTGATATTTGATTGATTGTAAATGAAGGGGTAATTATGCTGCCATACAGGCACAAATTAAGGCTAATTACTGATGCCTGTTCGTGAAACTTATGAGATTCATTCATGCTGACGAGAATCTCGTCATATTTTTATTTGTTCTGAAATGGCTTGTTTGTTTCTGATGTGGTCTAATACTGTCTGAGAGGATGTTGTGCGATTGAGTAACAGTGAGATGAAACAACGATGGAAATGAATTCACTTGAGGTTTTGATTGCGCATAGCGATCCCAAGACGCGTCGTACAATCGAACAAGGTGTTTCCGGCCTTGGACATCAAATTGTGTCGATTGTTCATTCCGGTGAAGGCATAATTGATGACTGTCAGAAACACCAGCCGGATCTTGTCATCAGCGGTGTCCGAATGCCAGATATGGACGGGATTCGAGCCCTCACTCTGATTGGGAAAGACAATCCGATTCCCGGAATCATTGTGACGCCCAAAACAGATCTGGAACTTGTAGAGACAGCCGCACTGGATCACATCATGGCGTGGCTGGTCGAGCCCATCAGGATGACTGATCTTGGCCCTACAATTCTCCTGGTTCACAGGCGCGCCGCTGAATTTGCGGAACTCCGAAAAGAGAACCGGGATCTGCGTGCAGCACTGACAGATCGAAAGCTGATCGAACGCGCAAAGGGGATTCTGATGAAAGCCTCTGGATTGAATGAACAAGCTGCGTTTAGACAACTTCAAAAATTGGCCAGCAATAAACGGATGAAGCTGATTGACATGGCACAGTCGATCATCCATGTAGAGGGGGCATTCGATATTATTCAGGAAGAGTAGCCGGATGGCCTTCAAGTTGAATCAAGATTTGATACAAAAAAACACTGTGAGCTGTTGATGTTGCAACCCACAGCGCCAGAGCCGAACTCTGCCGAGTTGGCTTATAAGTCGATTCTGCTCTTTACGCGAACCGTTGTCGCCATGTCAGCCTCGAATCGCTCTTGAAATCATCTGTTTTCAGCCAGCATCAATTGCTGAACTAGCAATGGCAGGAACTTTCAAACTGTGAAACCTGTGACTCAGCTTCTTCTTTCATGATTCCGTATCGTTCCTGAATTTTACCGACCAACTCTTCACGCTTTCCGTCGATCTGGTCGACTTCATCGTCGGTCAATTCACCCCATTTTTGTTTCACTTGACCTTTAAGTTGTTTCCATTTTCCTTGAAATTGATCATTGTTCATTTTCGTTCTCCTTCATTTAAAATTGATTGTGATTTCATTCAATTTACAAAATATGAGCCGGACTTCAGTAAAGGCCCGGTTTGCTATCAGGCTCAAATAAAAGACCTGCCTGGGCTTATTTTTTGTCGACTTCAACTCCCACGGCACCCGAGTCTCGATCGCGTTCGATTTCAATTTGACCACCGGGTGTTTCCACATCGAGAATTTTTTCTTTGTTATCGCAACCGGCCGTTATGAATGCTGCTGAGAACAGCAACGTCAGGACGGAAGCATGAATCCCTAATCTTCGGCTATATTTCTGCATTGGATCTCCCTTTTCAATTAAAATTATTAAGGTTTCCTGTCAGCGCCCCAATAGCCCGCCGCGATAGCAGATTAAACTCTGGTCGAATTCGGTTAGGCATTGGCGAACGATTTTTGATTCGACTTACCAATAAGCAGGGCGCCCATAAAAGTCGTAAAGTTGTGTTTCATAGTTACGATTTACGGGAAGTCGTGAATCAAACGAGGGTGCATCTCTCACCTGCCCCTGGGTCAGATCCACATATGCTTTCCGGTTTTCCCATTTGAAATGGGTGAGCCAGTCAAACGCAACAATGACTTTTTTGCTGGCGGGTAACCAATCGCTTGTATCGATAATCAAATATCGTAAAGACCAGCTTTCAGTGTCAACGACCAAGTCTTCCACGTGACCTAATGCGCCTTCCATACATTGAATCTGGTACCCCGTAACTTCTCTGGCACTTCGTAGATGGGGATCGCCGTCCGTCTCTTTCACTTGAGTGGCAACCTCGTCCATTGTCGTTTGTCGGCCAAATACTGAAGAGACAGCAGAGCCCCAATACGCGGGCCAGTTATAATAGGACGCTAAAGCAGTCTCATATTGTCGTGAGACCGGAAAATCTGATTTAAGCTCAGGCGAATTTTCAATGTTTGCTTTTGAAAGTACCGTAGGAAGTTGACGTGTATCCAAATCCGGTTGCGCAATGGCGACTGGTGAAATGAGAACCTGGCGACCACTAAGCCATCCCCCGGTTTCCACTACCAGGTAACGGATAATATTTAATTCGTCGTCAAACAGAAAATCTTTGACAGTTCCACATTCTCCATCGGTTGCAAGGATTTTGTAACCGCTGAGTTCATTTGTGCTACGAAACATAGATGTCTCCTTTCCTTTTTCTGTCTGAAGAAGAAATGCAGATCGTGTGCCACTTGGAGCCGATTCATTTCGTTTTTCGCCGAAATCACGCGTTTCCATGCTGTTTACTCGTTGTATTATTGTGATTATCGTATTCCAGATAAAATTTCGGCTATGGCTGGCAATGCCCATCTGACCGGAAAGATTTTTTAATGATCGACCGCTGACAAACCAGACTGCTTGTCAATCAGCCAGCAAGCAGGGGTACTGCGGTTAAACTACAAAAAAAGCCCTGTGGCGCACAGCAGCGTGCTCCACAGGGCTTTCATAGGCCTGATATTACCCTTATTCTTTACGAGAAGGGTCGGAATAATATTAGTTTAGCGATGACGTCTTTACAGTCAATCCTCCAATAAGTGGTTTTGAGAAGATATATTTAGGAGCAGTGGTGAGAATTTCTTGCAAAATCAATCTCGTTCCACGATACATCTATTAGAATAGATGTGGATTAGCTGATTTGAATTAGAGAGTACCCCGCTATAATAACGAGAGTCTCAGGGAGCCCTTTCTGTAAGTAACGGTTCTCAGTAGGCTGAAGTTCGGAAATATGATCATGCTAAGTTCGTTGGTATCATGACCCAGCTTGGCTGCAGCAATTACTAAAATACGCAACAGAAATATGGAATTTCTAAAACATGGCGAAAGCATTGGTTGTAGATGATGACCGCACAGTGCGGGAAATGGTGCGGCGCTCGCTTGAAAAAGTGAACGTTGAGGTGATTACAGTCGGAACAGCCGAAGCAGGAATTGCTGCAATTCGTGCTGAAGCACCAGAGGTAGTTTTACTGGATATCATGTTACCTGCCATATCAGGATTGGATGTCTTTCGAGAAATTCGAGATCTGGATCGGCGTTTGCCCGTGCTGTTTATTACCTCCTCAAGTGATAGCAGCGTGGCGATCGAAGCAATGCAGTTAGGTGCTTTTGATTACCTGGCCAAGCCCCTTGACCTTCCCAAACTGAATGAATTGACGCAGAAGGCCATTGAAACACGTCGCTTAATGAATATCCCCGTTGCGTTGCCGGTAGGTGATGCAAAACCCAAGAACGGTGACCAGTTTGTGGGACGCAGTCCCCAGATGCTGGAAGTCTTCAAATCAATCGGGCGTGTCGCAGCACAAAACGTCAATGTACTGATTCGGGGAGAAAGTGGCACAGGCAAGGAACTCGTGGCGCGGGCCATCTATCAACACAGTCCACGGTCAACAGAATGTTTTATGGCCGTCAACTGTGCGGCACTGAGCGAGACCTTACTGGAAAGCGAGCTCTTCGGATATGAAAAGGGCGCTTTTACAGGAGCCGACCGGCAACGGATTGGAAAATTCGAACAATGCAGTGGCGGAACGATCTTTCTGGACGAAGTCGGCGACATGTCGCAATTGACTCAGGGAAAGGTCCTGCGATTGCTGCAGGAACAAAAGTTCGAGCGTGTTGGTGGCAATAAAACCATCGAAACAGACGTCCGAATCATTGCAGCGACAAACCGGAATCTCGAAACGATGGTGAAGGACGGTTCGTTTCGCGAGGACCTGTTCTACCGACTGAATGGCATGACAATCTCGCTACCGCCTTTACGCGAACGTGGGAAAGACGTTGCTTTACTGGTCGAACACTATCTGAATGTAGCCTGTTACGAGATGGGACGTACAGAAACAGAAGGTATGTCTGCTGAAGCGCTGGAACTGCTGACGCAATATCGCTGGCCTGGCAATGTACGTGAACTGCAAAGTGTCGTTCGGCAGTCGCTTTTGAACAGTACCAGCCCGATCATCATTCCCACTTTTTTACCTGATGAGTTATATCAGAGTTCAGCGATCAGTGTGACAGAGGCTGTACCAACCCCTTCTGCAACCGGTGATACATTTCCCCTGTCTGACATGCGGCTCATTGTCGACGAAAGGCTGACTGCGAACTCCACCGATCTTTATAGTGAAACTCTGGAAGCAATGGAGCGTTATCTTCTCACACGCATCTTAAACGAAACAAGTGGGAACCAAACGCGTGCAGCAGAAATTCTGGGGATCACTCGGGGAAAGATCCGAGATCGAATTGCTCAGTTTGGCATTTCATTGGAGAAAACGGTTAGCATTGATGACGATGTGAAGTAGCACGTGCCCCTTTCACCAGCGTATCCTCCGCATGGAAAGACTTCACGGATCGCATATTCACCAGAGCAGAATCTACTGCTGGCGGAAATTTTCTCTTCCCCACTGCTCCCAGGTGAAGTGGTCTTCGTAATCGATCATATCTGCTGAGAGAGAAGATTGGTTTTGCATCGGATGCCTTACGTTTTAACAACGGTTGGTAATCGATCAGCATCGTCTCTCAACCGATCGATCAGCAACCGTTCTCCAGGTATTGACCTGGTTCTGTTGAAAGACTCAATATCGAGTCAATTTCCTTATCCCTCGTTACAGCAATCACTTACAACGAGAAACAGAATCGCAGAACCACTTTGGCACACCACTTGCGATACTCTTTATTATCGACACAACACGAGAATAAATCAGAAATAGTAAGTTGAGTGAGCCGAGAAATATACTCGGTCGGTTGGTATTGGCTGGCACCGTTGTCGGCCCGACCGGATCGGTAATCAGAACCCCGATTTCGAAATTAACCCCCCCCCCATATTGAAAGGGTAGAACTATGTTGAGTTGGGCATTGATGTTTTTGATAATTGCTTTGGCTGCGGGTCTTTTTGGCTTTGGTCTGGTCGGTGGAATGGCCTATGGAGCCGCTAAAATCTGTTTCTTTATCTTCCTGGTATTAGCTGTCATTAGTCTGCTGACCGGTAAGCGAATTCCTACTGAATAAGTGGGATGAGCGAAGTATGGAAACGAACCCTAACGTTCATCTTCTAAAACGAAAAACCGGCGGTATATTTTATAGTATGCCGTCGGTTTTATTTATTTCTAATGAATCAACGAACACTGAGTCAGGAGAAATTCTATGCAGAATATAATCATCATCATATTGATTATCGTTGCCGTTGCCGCGATGATACTTGGTGGATGGGTCTCATTTGCCAACCTCGATGACAGAGCAACAATGACGATTCACAAAACAGAAGTGAAGCAGGATACAGAATCGGTATTGAAAAGCGGAGAAGACTTAGCCGAAGAAGCAGTCGCGCAAAGCAGGAAATTGATAGACCAGGCTGATGATTCTGAGCCAGTTAAATCAGAACCACCAATTCAGCAGTGAATTCCAAAGCTAGACTGTGTCAAATTTTACTATAGCGTCTCCAAGGCCATTTGAACCGAGTATATTAGATTGAAACACGCTATGATAAAATTTGATTCGCTCTAGTATCGTCTGATTGGTTTCTAATTCCATTTTGATAAATCACCGGTAAATACATATTCAAAACGTCTCAAGAGCAGGATCAGCCAGCAGGTGACTTTTGAGACTCAGATAAATATTATTTTCTCTTCAACCATGAAAATCCAGTCAAAATATTCAAGACCCTTCTCTGTGTTTTTATGGAAATCCTGATCTGATACTGTTAGTTTCATAGCATATCTTGTCTGTAGTAAATTCATATTACAAACGACGCTACAGAAAATTACAGTCAGCTCATTTAAATAGAAACAGCGAGAGAATGGCACACTCCTCAAAGTCTAATATTTCAGAGTCTGCCTTGTGGGCATCAGACGAGCGGCTTCAAACCATTATTGATTCGGCCCTGGATGCGGTAATCACGATGGATATCGAAGGCCGCGCGATTGACTGGAATCGGCGTGCAGAAGAAATTTTCGGCTGGACGCGTAACGAAGTTGCCGGGAAAACGATCGCTGAACTGATTATGCCACAAGAATATCTCACGCAGCATCTGGATGGACTTCGTCAATTTCGATCCACAGGTCAAGGACGTATCATCAATCAAAAGCTGGAACTAACGGCACTGCGCAGAAATGGTCAGGAATTTCCCATTGAACTGATGGTGACACAGGTCGAATGGAATGACCAAATTATCTTTAACGCGTTCGTGCGAGATGTTTCGGAGCGGAAAGAGGCTGAACAACTCATCGCGCGAGAAAAAATTGAAACAGCCTTGTTGCAACAGGCAAGTTATGCCTCGTCCGTTCATGATGCATTGGAAGATGCTTTGCGCATCTGCGTTACCAACCTCGGAGAGATATCAGGCTGGTCTGTAGGACACGCCTTCGTACGAAATCCTGCCGGGAATCGTCTTGTCTCTTCCCGGATCTGGTACTTCGCAAATAATAACAATTTTCGTGAACTGCAGTCTGTATCAGAAGAAGTCGCATTCGCACGCGGCGAAGATCTACCAGGACAGGTCTGGCAGACGGGCAAGGCAGTCTGGATTACAGATATCGAGCAAGATGAGACGATCATTCGCAGGCATGGTCAGGTAAATCTCGGAGTGCGGGCCGCATTTGCCTTTCCGGTCAAAGTCGATGACGAAGTTGTTGCCGTCGTAGAATTCTTCAATACGAAACGAGTCTCACCCGATCAAAATCTGCTATTACTGGCGCGTGGGGTTAAAAATAAAATCAGACAGATGATCGAACGCATGCAATGGCAGGAAGAACGAACGCGTTTAGCGGCTATCGTTGATTCTTCGGGGGATGCGATTATCGGTAAAGCGCCCGACGGTACAATCACTTCCTGGAATAACGGCGCCGAGATCACTTACGGTTGGAAGGCCGAAGAAGTAGTCGGTCAAACGATTTCCACAATTCTACCTCCGGGGATGGCACGTGAGGAATCGGAAATTGTTGAAGCCATGAAAACCGGACAACGGCTGGAACAGTTCCAGACCCGGCGCATGAGAAAAGATGGAACCATTATCGATGTTTCAATTACAGTCTCACCCATACGCGGACAGGATATGCAGATTGTCGGTTCCTCGATTATTGAACGAGATATTACCACCCGTCGTCGTCGCGAAGAAGAACTGCGTGTGGCCCGCGATGAAGCCGAACAGGCGACGCGCGCACAAGGCGAATTTCTTGCAAACGTAAGCCATGAACTACGTACCCCCATGAATGCAATACTGGGGATGCTGGAGCTGACACTGCAAGAGCAATTAACACCAATTAAACGTGATTACCTCGAAACAGCGAAAGATTCTGCAGAGCAATTATTATTATTGGTCAATGATATCTTGGATTTTTCACGTCTCGAAGCAGGTCGTTTTGACCTCGAACCGGTCGCATTTAACCTGCGTGATTTACTGGATGATGTCGTTAAGACACTTTCCTTAAGAGGTTACGAAAAAGGTTTAGAGTTGGTGTGTCATATTAAACAACAAGTTCCGATACGGGTTGTTGGTGATCCGGTCAGTCTGCGACAGATTTTGACAAATCTGGCCGGGAACGCAATCAAGTTTACAGAGCAAGGCGAAGTCGTCGTTTCCCTCAAGCCGATAGAACCGGCGACAGAACAACCGTCCGATTCTCAATCGATGAATGAAACAGGGGATACGCCTCGTGAGATCCTGCCTGGTGAAGAAATCATGCTGGAATTCAGTGTGTCTGACACGGGTATCGGAATTGCTCCTGAAGATCAAGAACGGATCTTTGCACCCTTCGCTCAAGCCGATGCATCAACGACCAGACACTATTCCGGAACCGGACTGGGGCTGGCAATCTGTCATGAACTGATTGGGCTCATGGACGGACAGATGCAACTGGAGAGTGAGCTGGGGAGAGGCAGTCAATTTTCATTCACCATTACTTTGACAGTCGCAGACCCAGAGGAGATAGAGGCAGGCAGGGAGAAAGTGACTGTAGATGAGTTACGTGACCTTCCTGTGCTGGTGGTAGATGATAATCAAACCAATCGTGTGATTCTTGAAGAAATGTTGTCGAATTGGTCAATGTCTCCAACCCCTGTAGCTTCCGCCCAGCGTGCAATACAGCAACTTACGGAAGCCAGTCAGGAAAAAAAATCATTTCCATTAGTAATCGTAGACGCTTTAATGCCGGAAACCGATGGCTTTATGTTATTGGAACAGGCGAAGAACGAAGGGCTGCTCGATTCGGCAACGATCCTGATGTTGTCGTCCGCCGACCATCAGATCTTCAGTGATCGATGCCAGGGGCTCGACATCTCGGCATTTCTGGAAAAGCCTGTTTCGCAATCCGATTTACTCGATGCGATTATGACAGCATTGAAAGGGCCACAATTAGAACGTGAAAGCGTGGCTCAGGTGAAAGAAACAAAACAGTCTCTGAATGTGCTTGTTGCCGAAGATACGCCCGCGAATCAAAAAGTGATCAAAGCGATCCTTAAAAAACGGGGGCATATCTGCGAAGTTGCGAATAATGGTCGTGAAGCTGTGGAATGTGTGCGTACCAATTCATTTGATATTGTGCTGATGGACGTGCAAATGCCGACAATGGATGGCTTACAGGCAACCAAAATGATTCGCGAACAGGAAGCAGATACGGACGATCATATTCCCATCATTGCAATGACTGCATTCGCGATGCGTGGCGATCGAGATAAATGTATTGCTGCTGGAATGGATAATTATGTTTCTAAACCAATCAATGCAAAAAAACTGATCCGACTCCTGGAAAAGCATGCAAAAGAATCGCATCGCGTGCGTTCGCCCGCCGATGATAGCACTGACTTAACCCTGGCGGGCAATCAAGCGGTGTCCCCCAATCAACGGGGAGCTGCCAGTTCTGACACACCGGAATTTATAAAACCAGTGATAGACATGCGAGCGGCACTCAAGCGAGTGGGGGACGACCCGGAAATACTTAATTCCATGGTCAACTACTTCTTAGAAGATGCACCAGGCTTGATCAAGGAAGCACGTAGCCGATCAGAAAAAGGTGATTCTGAAGAAACGGCGCGCGCTGCTCACAGCTTGAAAGGCTTATGCGCTAACTTTAATGCGCACTCCGCAACTGAAGCAGCAAAAACGGTAGAAAACATCGGGCATTCAGGTGATCTTACACTGGTGTCTGATGCCATCGATCTTCTCGAATCAGAAATCGCCACACTCACCGCGGCACTGACCGATTGGCAGTCAGAACAATCAGAATAGTCTGCCATTTCGAAATGATCGTTGTCTAACTGAGGTCTGTCTGATGATTCACTTAGGCGTCCTTTCTGACAGAGTGCCTTCGTAAAAGGGGCTGCTAAAAATGATCGATCTGCTCTCATGTTGATTGATCATCAACCGCCGATTCCTGCCCGCACACCATCAAGTCATACAAAAAACAGAGGTAATGATGCTGTTTTGTCTCACCATCAATGGATTTACGCACAGCACACTTAGATTGGCACGATAAATGCATTGAGAAAGATTATAAAGCAGTCAGGATCTGACTTCAAAAGAAGACATCATGTATCCGGATATTGGAAAGGTTAAAACAATGTCAACCAACATACAGCATCAAGTGAAACCTAAGTCATCAACGTTCGCCGATGTTCTGCGAATCATTCTGGCAATTATTCTGCCTCCCGTCGGAGTCTTCCTTCAAGTCGGTCTGGGAATGCACTTCTGGTTAAATATCGTCCTCACTTTGTGTGGTTATATTCCGGGTCTGGTGCATGCCGTCTGGATTATTGCAAAGAAATAAGCAGCGATATAAGCAGCAAAATACAAAAGACAATGGCTCGCAATACCCTTTTCATGACGGGTTGCGAGCCATCTTTCATTGGAATCAGCGAGAAGCGGATTCCCTGAATGAGCATTTGCAGCCGGGCTCTCCATCGATATGAGTCTTTAATTGCAGAGTATTATGACACGGCGTCTTTTTTTGATTCAGTCAACACCAAATTAAGCCCAGTGCAACCACCACAAAACCGCCACAACTCATTTCGGTAGAATTCTTGACTCGTTTCTCTTGCGCAGATTGTCAAACTGCTGCCCCCGCTCCTGAGTGTGTGAGATTAATTCGAGTTTATCTGCTATGGATGAGGCTTCTCTCGTGTGCTCGCATGCCTGATAATGGAATTGTAAGACGTGCGAATCGTCTGTTTTCATAATGTCAGTCCAGAACTGAATTTGCTTGTGGGTCCCGCGGTCATGCCTCAGATTCTTGTCGTTGAAGATCAAACGAATCTCCTGCGGAGTATCTTGCGCACATTGAACGAATCAGGATTTGAACCACAGGCGGCTGAAACGCTGAGCCGGGCAACCAGCCTGATGTCTGCCAGCATTGATCTGGTTGTACTGGATCTGATGCTGCCCGACGGTTCTGGCCTGGAATGGCTGCACGCACTTCGCGCAGCAGGAAACAAAACACCCGTACTCATTTTGACAGCCCGCGATTCGATTGAAGATCGCGTCGCCGGACTCGATACCGGTGCCGATGATTATCTCATCAAACCATTCGCGCTGGATGAACTGCTGGCACGCATTCGCGCACTGCTACGGCGGAACGCACAATCGAATGAGCAGGAATTCACGTTCGGAGATTTAACAGTCAATCTGGCCTCACGTACCGTCCGGCGGGGAGACAGGTCCATTTCATTGCAGAACCGGCAATTGGAGTTACTGGCCTATCTGCTCGCGCATGCCAATCAGATTGTAACCCGCGATATGATTGCCCGTGACGTCTGGAAGGAATCAACGGCGACATGGACTAACGTGATTGAGGTTCAGATCAACCAGTTGCGTAAGAAGGTTGAGGAACCCGGACAGCCTTCCATGCTGCATACCGTACGCGGCCAAGGTTATCTGCTGGGAGATCCGCCATGAAACAACTTTCGATTCGCTGGCGGTTAACACTCTGGTATACGTTCGCGCTGGCAGTGATGTTGTGCGTTTTTTCTCTCGTGCTTTGCCTGTTAGTCTGGCAGCAGGTGCTGGCACGTACGGATACAGGCTTGCGCGAAGAACTGCAGGAAATTGGCCTGGAGGTCGCACTCGCCGACAGTACCTCGGTTTTCGCGGCGCAAGCGTCCGCAAGATTTTCTCAGCACGAATTCTATGAGTTTATGGTGACCGATCAGGCGGACCGTATCATTTTTAACAGTACAGGACTGAAGCAGCCCGTAGTGACTTCGCCGCAGTCGACTACAAAGATACCACAGACGCGACTGGAAACACGGGATCTTGAAGGCTTAGGGCCGTATCGTATTGCCAGCACAACCATGCCTGGCTCGTTCGGTACCTTAAACGTGCAGGTGATGACCTCTCTCATCCCGCTGTATAATGATCTCTACACACTCCAATGGGCGATCGCATTTCTGTTACCAGTGGCGGTCCTGTTGGCGATTGCCAGCGGCCAGTTTCTGGCGGGACGGGCACTCCGACAGGTCCAGCAGATTGTAGACGACACAAATTCGATTAACATCACCTGCCTGGATCGTCGGATCGAGGTTTCCAATCCGGATGATGAAATCGGGAAACTGGCGGTGGCACTCAACTCGCTGATTGCCCGACTGGAACGTGCCATCAACGAAATCCGTCGTTTCACCGCAGATGCATCACACGAAATCCGCACACCCATCGCCGCACTGCGACTGGAAGCCGAGTCGGTCCTGCGTTCCTCTCGTACTCCGGAAGAATACGCGCAGACGCTGGCTGTCGTGGTGGAGGAAACATCGCGCTTGGGAAAACTGGCCGATCAACTACTCAATCTCAGCCGACACGATGCCGGTATCGTCCCCTGCAATCATGACCCGGTTCAACTGGACGCGCTGCTGTTGGATGTAGTCGATCAACTGCAACCGTTTGCCAGTGATCGTGGCGTGACTTTGAACTGCGAAATCGAAACGGTTTGCGAAGTCCTCGGCGATGATATCAGTCTGAGCCAGGTCTTCTTCAACATTTTGGATAATGCCATCAAGTACACTCCAGGTAACGGTCGGGTCACGGCGCGTTTGAGCGTCTCGCAACAAACCGCCATCATTAAAATTGAAGATTCGGGCATTGGGATTTCTGCTGATGATTTACCGCATCTCTTCGATCGGTTTTATCAGGCCGATCCTTCCCGGCAATACTCAGGCGGGGGCGCCGGGCTGGGGCTCTCGATTGCCAAGGCTGCCGTTTTGATGCATGAGGGCACCATTGATATTCAAAGTCAGCCCGAACAAGGGACGACAGTAACCGTTCGTCTGCGATTATATACGAACGCTGATAAACCGAGCTCAACTCCATCACAGCGCATTACGGTGTGATGTCGCTCTTGATTGAACAACCTGACCATAGCCACTTTGAGCGAAACGAAACGTCAGAAAGCAATTTGAAATGAAGATTCTAAAGCAAGTGTTCGCGATTCTGGTGTTTGGTCTTATTCTGGGACTGCTGCTGATCATCCTGGATTATGACCGAAAATCACAACAGGCGACCAAGTCGGCAAAATCCAAGCCGCCTGTAAGCCATGCGAAGACCACGCACCCCGTGAGCGAAGCAGATCTGAATATCATTCAACTCAGTCCCCAAGCCGTCAAAAGCCTGGGAGTGGAAACGCAACCGGTGGAAATCCGCACGATGCCTCGCGCGCGGCCCTATGGTGCGGAGATGGTTTTGCCGACAGGCGCTTCCGTAATTGTTTCCGCCCCGCTCGCCGGAACCCTCCGCCATCCGCACGGTGATTTATTTCCACAGGTCGGGCGGCGGATTAAAAAAGATGAAACGTTGCTGGAACTGCTGCCGCTACTTTCGCCTGAGCGTTCGGTTTTAACGCCGGCTGAGCGGATTCGTTTCGCGGAAGCAAAGGCGGCGGTGGCACAATCGCAAATTGATGCAGAGGGTTTACTTCAACAAGCGAGTGTGCAGAAGGAAGCGGCGCAGATTGAGTTGACCCGAGCTGAGCGTCTGTTGCAAGGCAATGTAGGAACCCGACGCGCCGTCGATGATGCCAAGGCCAAAGTCCAACTGGCAGATGAAGTTCTGACGGCAGCCAAGAGTCGTAAAAAGCTGGTCGACAACATTAAACTGGATGAAGACGCCGGTACGCTCAAGCCGCTTGCCATTCATTCTCCCCTGTCAGGCATCGTGCGTACCACGAACGTTCAGCCGGGTCAGTTAATCGCCGCCGGAATCCCGCTGTTTGAGGTTATGAATGATACGGTCCTCTGGATCAAAGTCCCCGTCTACGTGGGGGAACTCGACGAAATTGACATGAAACGACTGGCGCGTCTGACATTGCTCGACGGACAATTATCCAACAAAGACATCATGGGAAAACCGGTCTCGCTTCCGCCAACGGCAATGCCGCTTTCGGCTTCGGTTGACATCTATTACGAAATTCCCAATGTCGATCATCAATTTCGCCCCGGACAGAAAGTCTCAGCCCACCTGCCTCTGGTGGGTGAGACACGCGTGAAGTCCGTGCCGTGGTCGGCACTCATCTACGATATTTATGGTGGCCAATGGGTCTACGAACAAGTGGGAGAAGGCCAGTATGTTCGCCGCCGCGTCGAAGTCGGCTGGGTTGATCACGGTCGGGTGGCTCTCTTACGCGGGCCTGCTGTCGGCGCACAGATCGTGACCGCAGGAGCGGCAGAACTTTCGGGAACCGAATTCGGCTTTGCGAAATAACTCAGCGGCTCATAACAGAATTCAATCAAGTCAAAGTTTATTAACTGTTCATAACGTGTGGAGATGAATATGAGGTGGTTCGTTGAAACGGCCCTGAGGTTACGCATCGCGGTGATCGCTGCAGCGGTGTTGTTGATCGTAGGAGGGCTGCGGATGGTGCCTGAGATGCCGCTCGACGTCTTCCCCGAATTTTCTCCACCTTATGTCGAGATACAGACCGAAGCCCCGGGCCTCTCAGCGGAAGAAGTCGAAAACCTGATCACGTTTCCTTTAGAAAACGCACTCATTGGCACTCCCGGTCTGGACACGCTGCGTTCCAAATCGGTGCTGGGCCTGTCTTCGATTCGAATGCTGCTCACGGAAAATGTAGATCTCTATCGTACGCGGCAACTGGTGCAGGAACGTCTGGCAGTGGAAACACCGCGTCTGCCGACGGTCGCACTCCCCCCGGTGATTCTACAGCCGCTTTCGTCACTCAGTCGCATGATGAAAATCGGGATGTGGTCTGATTCACTCTCGCAGCAGGAACTGTCAGAACTGGCTGTCTGGACAATTCGGCCGCGTTTGATGGCAATTCCGGGCGTTGCGAATGTAGCCATCTGGGGACAGAGAGACAAGCAGTTGCAGGTGATGGTGGACGTTGATCGACTGCGGGCGCATCAGGTGACTCTCGACTCCGTCCTGCGTTCTGCGGGAGACGCCGTCGTGCTGGATGCAGGCGGTTTTGTCGATACGCCGAACCAGCGGCTGGCGGTACGTCAGCTTTCTCCGGTCAGTGGTCCGGAAGACTTGGCAAAAACAGTGGTCTCGTTTAATGGGGGCGCCGCACTGCGTCTGGGGGATGTGGCTGACGTCAGGGTCGGGGCGGCACCCGCCATCGGCGACGCCGTGATCAACGACCAGCTCGGTCTGCTGCTGATCGTCGAAAAGCAGCCGGCCGCTAATATTCTGGAAGTGACGCGCAAGGTCGAAGCGGCTCTGGATCTGCTCAGGCCGGGATTGAAGGGAGTCGAAATCGATTCCACCATCTTCCGCCCGGCGACATTCATTGAACGTTCGATTACGAATCTGACCAACGCGCTGCTGATTGGTTGTGTGCTGGTGGTGATCGTGCTCATCGCGTTCCTGTTTGACTGGCGAACGGCGGTGATCAGTCTGACGGCCATACCCCTGTCACTGATTTCGGCGGTGCTGCTGATTCACTGGTGGGGCATGACTATCAATACAATGGTGATCGCGGGACTGGTGATCGCTTTGGGAGAAGTTGTTGACGATGCGGTCATCGACGTCGAAAACATTGTGCGCCGCCTGCGCCTCAACCAGCTTGCCGAACGCCCGCGTTCTGCCTTTTATGTCGTGCTGGACGCCTCGCTGGAAGTCCGCAGTGCGATTGTTTATGCAACGGCGATTATCGTGCTGGTCTTTCTGCCAATCTACTTTCTGGAAGGATTGCCCGGTTCATTTTTTCGGCCGCTGGCGCTCGGTTATATCCTGGCCATTCTGGCATCGCTGCTGGTGGCGATCATTGTGACGCCGGCCATGTCACTGCTGCTTTTGCCGCGCAAGCACATGAAACAGCATGAACCTCCTCTGACGCGGTGGCTGAAGATTCCCTATCGAAACATGTTGCCGTGGTTCGCAGTGCGTCCGAAGTCGGCCATCAGCATTCTGACGATCTCCTTTGCTGCGACATTTGTGTTACTGCAGAGTCTGGGACAGGAACTGCTTCCGAATTTTCAAGAGACCGATTTTCTGATGCACTTTGTCGAGAAACCGGGTACTTCGATTGAAGCGATGGACCGCATTACAATCAAGGCGAGTCGTGAGCTGCGGGCGATTCCCGGCGTGCGCAATTTCGGCAGTCACATCGGTCGCGCCCAGGTTGCCGACGAAGTGGTCGGTCCCAACTTTACCGAACTCTGGATCAGCATTGATGAAGATGTGGACTACGACGAAACGCTCGCCAAAATCCAGGCTGTTGTCGATGGGTATCCCGGTCTCTACCGTGATGTTTTGACCTATCTGCGAGAGCGGGTCAAGGAAGTCCTGTCGGGAACCAGTTCCAGTATTGTGGTGCGCATCTACGGCCCTGATCTGGGTTCACTGAGAAAACAGGCACATGATGTCGCAGCCGTCATGGGTGGGATTAACGGCGTGAACAACCTGAAGGTCGAACCTCAGGTGCTGGTTCCCCAAGTAGACGTCCGCCTCAAGCCACTAGCGGTCGAACGATTTGGATTGACTCCCGGCCAGGTCCGCAGGGCCGTTACGACAATGTTGCGAGGCACCAAGGTCGGTGAAGTTTACGAAAACCAGAAGAAGATGGATGTCATGGTCTGGGGGACTGAGGAATCTCGGACGGATCTGGATGCACTCCACGAACTGAGAATCGACTTGCCGAACGGAGGGCAAGTCCCCCTCAAAGATGTCGCGGAAATCGGTATTGCCCCTGCTCCGAACGAAGTCAAACGCGAAAGCGGTTCGCGACGCATTGACGTTACCTGCGATGCGAAAGGTCGAGACCTCGGTTCTGTCGCGCGTGATATTGAGGCGGCTGTGGGCAGTATGCCCTTTGAACGCGGTTATCACCCGGAGTTTCTGGGAGAATTCGCCACCCTGCAGGCTTCTCAGAACCGACTGCTTGTGCTGGGAGCGGTTGCGCTGATGGGAATTCTGCTGATCCTGTATATCGACTTTCAGTCTCTGCGTTTGACATTAATGGTCTGTCTAACAATCCCGTTTGCACTCATCGGCGGCGTGGTTGCCGTTTCGCTGGCAGGCGGCGTACTTTCCCTTGGTTCACTCGTGGGTTTCATCACCGTGCTGGGCATCGCCGCGCGGAACGGGATCATGCTGGTCAGTCATTATCGTCATCTTCAGACGGCAGAAGGAATGTCGTTCGGCCTCGAACTTGTGATCCGAGGCGCCGAAGAACGCCTCGCGCCGATTCTGATGACCGTACTGACCACTTCGCTGGCGCTGTTGCCTCTTGTTATTTCCGGGAATAAACCAGGACACGAAATCGAATATCCGCTGGCAGTGGTCATCATCGGTGGACTCGTAACCTCAACGATTCTGAATCTGTTTCTGCTGCCGCCGCTGTACCTTTTGTGGGGAAAACAGGCAATATTGACCACCGAAAATAGTGTTGAGGCGGAATTCAGTCGGCCCCCGCTCCAATCAGATCAACCCGGAGTATTGACGTAGACTTCCTAAAGTGTTTCGTAGAATCAGGCTTTCAGCATCGAGAAGATTAACTCTGACTTAAAAAGGGTCTTCCTATTGAATCGACGGCGTGTATTTTGACGAAAGGAGAGAGTAAGGCGTCAGCCTGATGCATGGGGAATCGACGGAGTGCTTCCCCGCTGGAACATACTTACCGGATCGAAATGCCATGCTAGCTCGTCTTCATATCCTGCTTTTACTATTACTGTTGACTTTCAGTGGATGCAGAGCCAGCGGTTCGTCTCGATCTGATCTGGGTGTTGTGAAAGATATTTCGAGCGATCCCACACCAGTCATCAAAACTCAGACAAACACAGTCGCGGATTCTGCTGAACAGCAGCCGGATTCCAAGATCCAAAGGGTATCGCTAAAGTCTACGGCATCGGCTGAACCGGAATATGCTACTAAAACCCCTCATTTTGCAAGGCAGTCACTCTCTGTTTACGACAGTGTCTCGCTGGCGTTGGCAGGCAATCCGGATCTGGTTGCGCTGCGTGAAACAGAACAAGTGGGTCTTGCCACCGTGGGGGTCGCGGAAACCTATCCGTTCAATCCGATGTTACAGGCCCAGGTCACTCCCGGCCAGTACTTGCCCGGAAGAGGACAAACAGGGAGCACCTATCATTACGTGTTACTGATGCAGCGGATTCAACTGGCCCATCAACAGCAGTTTCGCGAAGACGCAGCGCATTCCGCGTTGAACGGCGTCCGCTGGAACATTCATCAGGCAGAACTTCAGGCAACATCTCTGACGGCACAATTATATTTCACGGCCCTGTATCAGCGCGGGCTTCTGGATGTGGCTCGGGCCAGTCAGTCTAATAACGAGCGTTTGCTTGAAACGTTGAAAAAACGCTTTGCCGCCGGTGATGTCTCTGGTGCTGACTTAGCCACGGTTCGTATTGATACGCGTTCTACGAGCCAGCAGCTACGGTTGGCAGAGGCCAACTATCAGTCGGCACTGCGTAATCTTCGACGTCAATTGGGCTTGCCGTCCGATTCTCCTGAGGAGATTGCAGGCGACCTGAGAACGATCCGATGGCTCCTGCCCACTGCCGAGAACGACGGATCAATGAAATCAGAAATGAATTTTCACAGTGTGAATGCACCAACCGATAAGCGGGCCTGGATTACAAGCTGGGCGGCATCCCGGCCAGATGTCCTCGTTGCGCATGCCAATGTCGATGTGGCTTCCGCCGGCTTGAACCTTGCTTCCGCAGACCGGGTTCCCGATATCACAACGGGCCCTTATTATCAGCGCGACGCAAGTGGCTTGTATCATTTTGGACTGCGTGCGGAAATGAGCCTGCCGCTTATTAATACCGGCAGACCTCTCGAAACGCAGCGAATGACCGAGCTGAACCAAAGGACGACGGCCTGGAGGCAGACACTCCTGCGGGCCGAACTGGAAGCACAAGCGGCTTTCGAACGATACCAGCTCGCCTATGACGTCCTTGCCAGAGAGGAAACGTTAAACACATCCGAACTACCACAAGAGTTACAGAGTCTGGAGAAACAATTCCAGGCTGGCGAAGTCGATGTGGTGCGAATCATCCAGGCCCGCACCAGCATATTGCAGAATCAGCGCGCCCAACTCGATCTACTCAACGAAATCGCACAATCGGCGGCTCTCTTAGTTGGCGCAACCGGTATGCCTCTGGAGTTGCTCGTAGGACAGTAGTGACTGTCTCTCACGCTTACAAAACACCGCGATGACCGGTTGACTGTGCGTAGTTCATAATTGCCAACGGCGACTTCATCCCGAAATCGCTGCCCCGCCCGCCTTGGAAAGTTTGATCCGGATGGCGGTGCCAAAGCCGACGCCCCGGGGTTGGATGTCAAATTTTGGCGCGGCGATGACGCTCAGTGCGCGAGGGGTTTCGGTTTCAAGGCGTTCGCTTGGTGCCGCGCGGTTTTGGGTAAGGAAAATCAAAACGCCAACGGCTATCAGAATCGACGGAATGTTCAACAGCCTCTTCCCCCAACGGGCAAGAACGTTTTTTAAATTCGTATTACGTGAGGCGTTGGTCATAGTTATTCTCGTATCACAGGCTGCCAGTTGGATAAAATATGACAACATATACGGTTGTTGTCAAAAAACGAACGCTACGACTGAATTAGTAATGAGTTGCACCGTAGTCACCGAACAAGGCAATACTCTTTAGCCAAGCGATTTGAAGACGGCTTTTGGCTGCGGTCGCTTCACTTTCGGTTCCCGTTTGAAAGGCCGAGGGCTGCTCAGCCTATAATTCCATGCCTGCATACACCCTCGACTTGCAACAAAAGAAAGCCTTTAGTGGATGCTTTGTCATTTTGTCCATCAAATAAACTTGCAAAGGCCCGGCGTAAGCTCATATAACTTTGTTCTAAGCCGGTGCTAATGTCTTTAATTACATGCATCATCGTTGTTTGATGGTTTGTGGTTGAAATGTTGTCTGGCAGTAACCGGCCCACCAAATACACCTTGACGTGTATCGTATTCTGAATGTGTTTCAACCACTAGCATATTCAGGAGCGAAAT
>Ga0222668_1000038_pt1 | contig 102236 bp, 71 predicted proteins | sample AntAcemetagen728_FD_179823 | JGI IMG/M metagenome (GOLD analysis project Ga0222668, IMG submission 179823) | Saline water microbial communities from Ace Lake, Antarctica - #728 | ecosystem: Environmental > Aquatic > Non-marine Saline and Alkaline > Saline | place: Antarctica: Ace Lake...
GTATGCCACAAACCGAAGAGGTGTCCTGCTTCGTGTGAAACAATATTTCCAACCGCAACTCCCACCAGGTCAGTCATCGTGGCTGTAAAGTTTTTGAGGATGTTATTCAATGAATTCGGATTGCCCGGGTTTGTACTGCTGAGTCCATCAAGCAGCACAACGGCTGTTTCTGTCGTGTCAAAGTTTCCGACATCGATTGATTCCGCAATCCCGATGGTGCCGATCCCGAGTTGATTGATTGTACCGCCAACGATGACGCGGGTGACATTTTCCTGTCCGAAGGGGTCCTCATCATCAAGGCTGTTTAAAATCCGGATGCCATAGTCACCAGGGGCGCCGATGACGGCACCGGTCGTGGGGTCAAAGTATTCACCGTTGTTTCCCAAAATTCCAATGTCAGCAAAATTTTCGATTACAGTGTCCATGATGGCTCTAATCACCTCGGCTTCTTCGGAGGCCGAGAATCCCCAGTCGCTGAGGAATGCACTGAGTGGAGAGAGAGTCGCCGTTCTGGAAGTCAGGAAATCACTGAAAATAGAAGGGTCGACGTCAGCCCCATCAAAGTCAATATACAGAGTCTGCACTGCACCGGAATCGACGAGCTGCGTTTCCAGTTCGGGACGGAAGGCTCTTAATTCAAGGTCATACAGGCCTAAGACTCCAGTGACCGAGACATAATACGTTCCTGAGACAGGTGCGACGATGGAACCTGACGCATTGCCATCACCGGGCAGCGGGCTGTCGTCGGGGTAGCTCCCTACAAGAGAACTTGATGAGCCAAACATTAAAATTTCGTCAGGGCTATAGATAGAGACTGTTTGTCCTGCCCCATAGACATTTACTCCAAAAATGTCACCTGCTTCCAGTTCCACCGCATAATAATCGATGTCGATTGCATCTAATCCAACGGTGAGGTTGTAAACCCCTTCAGCGCTGGCATTCGTGCCGACACCAGTTCCACTGGCGGCATCAAACGGATTAACGGGAAACGCATCAGGGTGCCCAGGAAATTTGTATCCCCCCACCAAAATATAATAATCGCCATCCTGAGTCGCAGTATAGTTGAGCATAGCGGTGAGGGAGTTGCCGCCATCATCGTTATAGTCGATGAGCGTACCAGAACTGGTATAGAGGGCGACAACGGGATCTAAACCATTAAATTGCGTCGCGTCTTCCACGGAGATCGTGATTCTCTGCCCCAATTTGACTCCTGCCAATTGGTAAAAATCGAAGTCGCCTGTTCCCGTTCCACTACTACCGTGTGGTCCATTTCCAATGGTCGCTCCAAAAATTTGAAGTTGACCTCCGGTGAATGGCACTCCAGAACGATTGGTGAGAAGATGGGCCGTTGTAATGGAGCCATCATCTTCTGGATAGGGGGAATGCGTTTGCGTTTCGAGATTTGACAGAAAGCCGGCAAGATCGGCTACCGGATCGTCATCGAATCCCGTTCCGAAGTCGACAATCAACTGTGCGTCGGTAATGATGTCGTTTGAGCCTGTCGTACGGAACTCTTCTTCTTCATGTGTGGCAAATGACAGATAATCGATGGGATTCGCGACTGGTCCCTGGTCCTGACTCTTTTTGAGCTTCTCTTCTGCCGAGACGGGAATTGATGCTCTCAGTTCGGCTTGTGTTTGATTCGAGAGCAGGATGATCGGACGATTTGTGTTCACTTCGCCCGGCATAACATCTTCAGAGGAACCGTAGGCATCGGCATTAAATAATGGATTTGTTGCTGAAAGTAACGTCCTGTCCTCCAGGGATTCCACAGTGGAAATCGTATTGGATAACGAGTGCAGGCGTTGATTTCGCAGCCGCTTGTTACGCCCTTTACGGAGGTAACTGAGGAGTGAATTAATTCGACCTGGCTGGTTACGACGTTTAGTTCTCGTAAACATCATTTGCATCTTTCCATATCATGCCAAAACAGGAAACTCTGTTTTATGCGAGTAGCTTGTCGTTGGAGAGCTAATGAATATTCAGTAACTCTTTTATATTAAGTGACTTATATGTAATTTATGAAAAGGAATGTGTTGGGATACCATCACTTTTCATGGTAAAAAAAATCAACCGATAATCACTATTGTTAAAATAGGTAAATTCAAAACTGATTGTGCAGCAACAAAACTACGAATGTCAAGTAAAAGATAGAAAAGATCGCCGAAAATAGATGACTGTAAATCGTTTTGCGGTCCAATCCGAGTCTAACTGATACCTTGTGGACGTCTGAAGCAGAAATTTCTCACATTTGTATGGGACATTTTCATTGGAAAAAGTGGTTGTGCCTGTGTTTCATGTCCTGTGTTTCATGTTCCGTGTTTCATGTTCAATTGATCCCATCAAATTCGGGGTCCAGATAGCTCACAAAGAATTCATCTGTTTCTACTGCCTCCAGCAGAGGGAGTTTTCGCGTGCCAGGATCCAACTCAGGGCCCATCACAGTGTGATCGGGACCATGTTCGTGTCCGAGCAGGTGATTTAATTCATGGATCAGGACCGTCAGCAGATCGATTTGCCCGTCAGCAGCGCTGAACAGCGAAGCAGAGAAAATTCCGGGTACTGTCGTTTCGTTGAATTCTTCATTCATCAGTGGCGTCTGATCAATAAACCATCCCCAGCCTGCCGCGTTGACATCCAGATAAATTGTGTTGGTAGTGGCGTCTGCTTTTGCCAGCTGGTTTTGTGGAAGTTCGACTACCTGTATTTCCACATCAGCAAGTTGTGGGGAGATCGAATCGCCGTGGACGTCAGTTAATTGTTTTTTAGCAGCATCGAGAACGGGCTCGACGTTTTCGTTCGTCAGGGTTTGCGAATTCGTTTCTGCCTGATTGATCAGCGATGTGATTAAGTCGTCTTGTTGCCAGACTTCATCAAAATTAGAGGGATAGTTGAAGAAGGTGCCGGTGCCCTGGACCTTCTGGTAATTTGATGCCAGTAAGAGTAAGTCCCGAAAATCGACAGTGCCTGAACGGTTGAAATCAGCGGCCCAGGCATAGCCTGGATTCGGGTCCGTGGTACTTTGGTTATACACGGAAGCGAATCGCAACAGATCTCTGAAATCAATGGAACCATTATCATTGAGATCGTATAAGGCGGGAACGAGTGTCAGATTGACAGCAGCCCCTTCGGTGACAGAGGCATCGCCTAATGCTGAGGTGATGCTGCTGTTAGTAGTATGAAAATCCAGATCTGCAACCGGTTGGATATAATGTCCGTCGGCATTTAAGGGTACCGGTTTGGCAGAGAGTCGAATGCGGGCCAGCAGCACGAGCGATTCTGCGCCGAGTGCGGTTTCGTTGGTTGTTGCCCCCAGTCCGATAATCGTACCCGCTTCATTATCGATATTCCCGGTTCGGTTTTCCGAAAAGCCGAAGCCGTATTCGATGGTATCGGCAATCAGATACTGTGCATCAAAGCTAAAATCGACTAACGCAGCCGCGATACCATTCTCTGTAGAATTGGTGACGCTCACCCAGATTTCGACGATGACCGGATTCCATTCATCAATATAATCTACATTCGATGGCAAGGAGTTTACGCTGCCTGAATTACTGATATTGGTCGCGTTCCATTTTACGGTCACATCGACGCTACCGAGAACCGACTCTGCTTCGTAGGCACCGATGTCAATCTGGCTTGTCGCATCGTTGTTCCCGTCGGCAACACGTGCGGAGCCTCTCTGGTCCAGAGTTAATGCGGGCGTGAAGGAGTTGGGATCGAATGCTGCATTACCGGCGTCGATCGCGACGCTGTCAGACGAGAGTGCATGCGTTTGTGTTAAGCCGCCGTTATCAGCCAGAGGCTGTAAACCAGGGTCTTGACCGGTAATAAAATTGAGCCCCTGAAAGGTCGCGCCAGTGATGTCTTCGATCAGGCTGTAACTGCCATTCACAGTCCCGGAAACATCGGCTCCCGTTCCTGATGCCGTGTTATCGGCAATGATCGTGTTATTCAGCGTAATCACTTTGTATGGTGAGTAGATGCCCCCGCCATCGAGGTCGGCATGATTGTTGGCGATTGTGCTGTTATAGATTGTTCGACTGACAGTTTGCGTCAGTTCGGCAAAATAAATGCCCCCACCATGTTGGGTGGCGGAATTATCCGAAAAAGTGGAGCTCACAATGGTGATGCTCTCCGAAAAGGTATAAATGCCCCCTCCCCCCCCACCGCCGGCGTTAGAAAGGGAAACATTTTCTGAGAACGTACTGTTACGAACGGTTAGTGCGCCCTTCAGTTGACTCAAGCCGCCGCCCGAACCGGCAGATCGGTTATCATGGAACGTGGATCCGGTCACTGTGGTCGTGACTTCGTTGGCAAAAACGCCGCCGCCGCCATCTGAGGTACTGCCTGTGGTATTCGTGATAAACGATGAGTTCGTAATCGTGAGTTGACCAAACTTTTGGTAGAGCCCTCCGCCACCAGCTACGAAGCTCGCGTTATTAGAGACGACACTGTTCGTTAAGGAAACGTCGGTATCTACAGCGTAAATACCGCCTCCCTGGCCTTCAGAAGTATTGTCATCAATCGTGGTCTGATTGAGAATGATCGATCCGGAGATGCTGGCGATCGCGCCACCTGATGCAAAGAGAGCATCATTGGATTGAATTAATGAGTTCGAGATATTCAGGGTGCCGGTGTTATAGATGGCTCCGCCTCGACCTGTGCTCGATTCATTGTTGAGCAGTTTACTATTTGTGATCACCAGATATTCGGAGTTATAAATCGAGCCGCCATTATCCTCAATCTTACCATTGATCAAGATCAGGTTTTGCAGACTGACCGCGATTGTACTGGCGGCCCCATCATCAATATTAAAATGGCGTGTTTCGAATACATCAATGGTTAATAACGGAGCCCCTTCTGGTGATGTGGGGGCAATAATAGACAGGGAACCGGTGATGTTAAGCTGTTGATTGAGTGTGATGGTTCGCGGCGCGCCGTCAAACAGCGAGGGATCGAACATGATCGTGTCGGGACCATTTCCCGCGGGAGCAGCATCGTAAGCTGCATCGGAATTTGCTGCCTGAATCGCCTCATATAATGTGACGAGTCCATCATCGGCCACCGATTGATCAACGATCGAAGTGACCAGAATGACTCCGGCGGGGGCGATGGAAAAGTCAACGGTGGCAGTGTTGGAGTAAGCACCGAACTGGTCTTTAATGCGATAGCTGAAGGAATCAATGCCGACGTAGCCGGAACCATTGGCGACAAAATTGACGGTGCCATCCGCATTGGCGGTGACCGTGCCTCCCTGCGTCGGTTGATCGACAATCTCCACTTCGACATCAACCGATTCCAGTAAAATTCCTTGCGCGTCTGTCAGCATGCCTCCTAGATCGTCTCGATCATTGAGTAGTACCGAAATGGGAGCGGGGGTCTCGCCTTGCAGCGCGAAAAAGTCATCGTTGGCTTGAGGGGGATCACTGACAATCACCGTGACGACCTGGTAATCAACGGCATCGAGCGCGAAGCCGACGGCCACTGTAATTTCATAGACTCCTGGCGCCAAAGCCGCCGAAGGGTTGACCGTCAATAAAGCCTTTGAGCCCGTTGTGGTAAAATCATAAGGATTACTGATACCATAAGTCATACCTGAGGGCAGCCGCGCAGGGACCGGTAATGAATTCTCGTCGAGCAGGCCTTGTACAAAGTAGATGATGTAGCCATTCCCCGCAGGGTCAGCGAAATCAATATCGATTGCTTCTAACTCATATTCAACCGATTCGCCGGGTCTGACCTGAAGTGCCGGGATATCTGCCAAATAAGGGCTGGCGTTTGCGTAGTCACCTGCGCTGAGAATTTGGTCTGGAGTGACATTCACCTGAAATTGGCGCTGTTGTGTATTGCCGTCCTGATCCTGCACGGTCACCGTAATCGTCGACGACGCCGTCACACCTTCTGCCGCGGTCAAAACCAGTGTCCCGTTTTCCATGTCGGTGAAGACATCCACGGTATCCATGGTAATCGCAAAGGCGGGGATGTTCGAGGAGTCTACGGGGATTTGACTCAGCGCTTCACGTACCTCTTCTCCTTCGACGAGGAAACCAAAGATGGTATTCTGAAAATCATAATTTCTGACGGGGCCATCGGTGATGATAAACTGTGAATCACTTCTATCATCGTATGTGACGCCAGGGATCGGATTTTCCGGGTCGGAATTATCAGCGAGAGTATCAGGCGGCTTATACATCGTGAGCAGGCCCGACTGGACATGCTGCAGTTCTGGATGAAACTGGTCATCAAAAGGTCCCAGTGAGGACCCGCCGGTGCCGGTCTGCGAAGGGTCACCTCCTCGGAGGAAACCATTGAAAATTCTGAGGAAATCCGAGTCGTTATAAAAACCGCTTTCCGCCAGTGCGATAATATGTTCTGCTGCCCGAGCTGCTCGCTCTTCGAACAATTCGAAGACCATATCCCCGTAGCCTGCCACTGAGATTCGCAGGCTGCGATTGCCGGTGAGAATGCGCGCTTGAATCGCGTCGGGGTTACTGCTTTCCACGGTATAGGTCAGTGGGCCCCCCTCAGGATCAAAACCATTCAGGGCGACGTGTAAGGCGGTGCCGGAAAGGAAGTCCTGGTCGGCAATCTCCGTCAGAAACGGGTCTTCAGCAGTCGGAATATCAATGCCGGTTGCCGTGGATAATTCCTGAAGCGATTGCATGCCGTTAAGCAGTGTGCCATTTGCCAGTTTCCAGGTTGGTTCAATGACCATTATTCCTTCGGTACTGGCAACGCTGTTTAATTCTCGGCCTGCATCCGTGATTTCAACGAATGTTAAATACGGGGCACCATCTTGAAACAGAGATTTCTGTGCGGTTGTTTCATCGTTCCAGGCGGCGCCATACAGTGTCACATTGGCGTCAGTTAAAGCCTGTGCAAATGCCACGAGATCGAGACCACTGAGCAGCGTACGGTCTTCCAGCTTTTCTGTCGCGGCAAGGGGCGTTGAAGCCCCTTTTTGTCGGCGGTGATGTTTGTTTCGTCGGGGACGCCACAGGTTATCAACGAATTTCGAGATCATATAACTGGAATCTTTTATTCTACGAATCTTCAATATTGAAAGTTTTCAGCACTCAGGCAGGGGTAAACGGATTCAAAAATACCTGATTGTTCAGTCAATGATTTTAAAGAGGGAGTCATACTTAAAAACACAGTTAAATTGGAATGTTTCCAATGTTTAGTGGAATTGTGTGGCATAGGTGGTTTGTTTCTATTTGACATAACCAAAAAACAGTCTGTACTGAAAATGACGATTGGTGGTGAATAATCTAACATTTCGAACAGGAATTCGGGTTATAACGTTGTCTTAAGTCAACGAATTGTAACAACTTACTGTCTCGAAACCTTTTTTGTGGATGTCTAAACCAATTTGCGAAAATATTTTTGTTGTAAGAACGTTCATTGGTTAGAATTAGAGAGTCGCACGTAGGTATGTACGTGGTTGTTATGTCGTATCTGCATTTATAGTAATGGTTTAAGGCTTATTGTTGTTGGTGGACGCGTTTGGGATTGCGTAAATACAATTTCCGAGTCAACGCGCTTTTTCCGTCGTTACATTTCAGCGATTTGTCCGTCCTAATTATTGACCCAGTGTCAGATTGCCGTTGATACGTAATCCTTGTACTGGTTCACGAGTTTTGTTTTTCATTTTTTCAACGGTCCAGGAGGCAGTTTGAGCATTGCATCTCATAGCTATCATTGGATGAAGTCTGGTTTTCGTCCTTCGAAGTCACGGCTATCACGTTGGACTGCATTAGCCGATCAGATTATCAAGCGTTGTGACTCGCTGAAGAAACTTACCGATGATCGCCTGGAACGCTATTCTCTGGAGTTGCGCTGGCGTGCGAAGTCGGGGGAGTCGTTGAAGAAAATTCTTCCCGAAGCCTATGCTCTGGCACGCGAAGCCGCATGGCGCACTTTGAAGATGGAGCATTTCCCCGTGCAACTGATGGGGGGGATCGCACTGTTCGAAGGCGGCATCGCCGAAATGCAGACGGGTGAGGGGAAAACGCTGACGGCGGTACTACCGGCTTACCTCCGCGCGTTGATGGGAAAAGGCTGTCACATAATTACCGTCAATGATTATCTGGCGAAACGTGACTCAGAAACAATAGGCCCCGTCTTCAATAAGCTGGGGCTATCTGTGGGCTGTATTACTTCCGATATGGAAGATGAAGACCGCCGCATCGCCTATAGTCTGGATATCACTTATGGTACCGCGAATGAGATGGGATTTGATTTTCTCCGGGACCGCATCCGGATTGGTGCCAGTGCGCCCGGTCAATTAGAGCAGGCCATCACGAATCATAAAGCATCGGGTAAAGAACCTCTGGTACAGCGCGGGAATTATTTTGCATTGATCGATGAAGCCGACAGTGTCTTGATCGACGAAGCGCGAACGCCTCTGATTATCGGACTCATTCAGCCTAACGACGCCGCCTCGGTCAACCTGTTTCGCTGGAGCAATCGCGCGACGCATCAGTTGATATCGGAAGAGGATTATGTTTATGAACCGAAAAAACGTTCTGCTTATCTGACGGATCAGGGGTGTCGAAAAGTTTTATTGATGGCCAAGCCGTCTCTGCTGGATTCGATTGATACCGAGCGGATTTATAAACAGGTTGAGCAATCGCTGGTGGCCCGCTTCGGTTTTATGAAGGATCGTGACTACGTTGTGATCGATGAGGAAATCGTGATCGTAGATGAATCGACGGGGCGTATGATGGAAGGCCGAAAATGGCAGGACGGGCTGCATCAGTCTATTGAAGCACAAGAACATGTGCCTGTGACCGCCGCGACCGGGCAAGCTGCCAGGATCACCGTTCAAAGTTTCTTCCAGAACTATTCTTATCTGGCGGGAATGACCGGGACCGCCGCTTTGGCGGAGAAGGAAATTCGCAAGACGTATAAAGTATCAGTGACGTCGATTCCCACGAACCGTCCGTGTATCAGGCAAGGGAGCAAGCCTCGCCTATTCAAGAGCATGCAGGCGAAACGCTTGGCAGTCGTGGACGAAATTGAACGTATCAGAAAAAAACGCTGTCCGATTCTGGTCGGGACTCCTTCAGTGGAAGCTTCGGAATCCTTAGGCGATTTATTAGCAATGAAAGCGATTCCGCACCAGATTCTAAATGCCAAGTATCATGAGCAGGAAGCGGATATCGTTAAGGTCGCAGGCGAGCCTGCACGGGTTACGATTGCCACCAATATGGCCGGACGCGGAACGGATATTCTGCTGAAAGATATCGTCCGGGAACACGGCGGTTTGCATGTGATTGCGACAGAGATGCATACTTCAGCGCGGATTGACCGTCAGTTGCTTGGCCGGTCGGCGCGGCAGGGAGATCCGGGACACTATCAGTTCTTTCTCTCTCTGGAAGATGAATTATTACGTTGTCTGGAACAGCAGCAAATCGACAAATTGATTAAATCTGCCAAAGCAGATGACAAAGGGGAGCTGGCGGCGAGCTGGATTTCCTTTTTCAACAATACGCAGAACTTCCTGGAAAAACTGCATCACAAACAACGCCGCGATATGTTGAAGCAGGAAAAGCATCGGATTGAAATGTTTCACAAGATGGGCCTGGACCCTTATCTGGAATGGACGGAATAGCTCCGCTTACGACTGGCCCGACTTCCGGAATCGCTGTTGGACATTCTCCCAGGTGATCTGCGTCTCAATTTTCATTCCCAGATCAGACTCTTTGAGTTTGTTTAAGCTGGATTCCAGGTAGAAAAAGGGAGAATAAGAGCCAAAGAGAATTTGTTGATAAGGCACTTGTTTCATCAGCTTCTCAATTCCGCCGACCCCTTCCAGCATGGCAATTTCAATCGTGAGGTTCGGGTTTTTCGTCAGGCGGGTCAAGTTTGCGCCTCTCAGTGATTTCATGCCGTTGAGAATCGTTACTTGGAGTTGCGGGTGTTGTTTCATCAACTCGGGCAGCGCTTCAAAGTTGACATCGGCGACTCTCACCAGGGGATGTTGCGTGCGTACATCTTCCATTCTCATCGCGATCTGAATAAACAGTTTGCGCTCGGCTGCCATCGCAAACAGTTTTTGAACTTCCGGATCGCTGAGCTGATATTCATGATAATTGGGATGCAGTCGCAAGCCGGGCATTTGCCAGGTTTCATGACAGGCAATGACATCGGCTTCCCAGCCCGGCAGTTTGGGATTGATGCTGCCCACGGGAATCAGTAAGTCAGGCCCGCACGTTTTGCATTCCTGAACCAGTCGCTGATTGACGGCATAAATGTCTTTATGCAGGAGCCCATCAAAACTGCCGGCGAACGCCTGACCGATGTGATTCTGCTTCAGTTTTCTTACGAGCGCAGGCGTCTCATCGTGGGGCAGTCGTCTGAAAGGCCAGCGGGAGAGATACAGGTTGGAATCGAATATCATACTTTGATCCCCTTATCATTCAGAATGGGGGTCAACAGTCGTTTGAGATTACCGCCCAGAATTAATCGTTTGGAAACTTCAGGAATGTCTGCGCCCTGAACCTTGGAAAGTTGAGAAGAAAAGCTACGGCCGCCGATATCGCTGCCGTAAATGACACGGTCTGCTCCCATTGTCCGGACTGCCATTTCGGTCATCCCGGCTGTGGGATCAAAGCCGCCGATGCCCGCATATACGTTGGGACTATTTTGAATCGCGCGCAGTCCCCGTTCCCAGTCGCCGCCGATATGACCGGCGATCAGCTGAGCCGTTGGATGTCGTTCCGCCAAGAGTGCCAGGTCGCTGGGCGTGGATTCACCAACCAGGTTCCCCCCCGATTTGAACCAGGTGTGCTGATAAACGAGTGCATTTAATTTCGCCGCGTGTTGTATAATGGGATCGATTGCCGGATCGTTGCAGCGGGAGGCGACCCAGAGTTTTACGCCAATCATCGGACCGTTTTTAACACAGCGATCCAGCTCTTTGATACTTTCATCAACGTATTTGCCGTTGAGATACACAAAGCCAAACGCGCGATCGTGCCAATGGCTGATGGCCTGCATGACCTGATCGTTCTGATTGCGAAACACTTCGGGTGTCGGATCTGTGACGAACGGCCAACCCATAAAAAACACAAGGCGTTCCACCCCCATGCGGTCCGCATAACCCATCAACTGGGCGATGCGTTCGTCAACCGTTTTTCCTTCCACCCCGGACAGGTGGCAATGCATGTCCCAAATCATTGGTGATACTTTCCGCGATCAAATACTTATTCTGCGACTCACTGTAGCGAGGCTTGTAGTGGGCTGGCATAGTTATGCCAGATTTGTTCCGTCTGTTGAGGCTGAGCAGCACCGTCGTGTACCAGAAAACGGTAGCGGCTGATATTCGGGCTGCCCGGTTCGATTTTCCAGTCGCCCAGTACGCTGGGAGTAAACACCATATAAGGCATTGAGGGATGAATACGCACCGGCTCGGGATGGCGAAAATTCGTGGGATGACTCAAAATCGTAAAACCGCTCCATGCGTCTTCGTTCTCGCGTTTACCCGACATATCACACCAGTGCGCACGATCGTGATTGCCATTGATGCGTGTTTTTCCATTCGAGGTCAAAAAGCGGCATGTCTCTTTTATCCAGCCACGGCCGCCACGAATGGCCATGCCACCATAACGGTACTGGGGGAGAATTAAAGGACTGTCCGATGCACAACGGGCTTCCGATGAAATATCATACAACCAGTACTCGGGCTGTTTTTCTGTTTGGTTCCAGACGCGAATCGTCCACGTTTCGATTAACGCGACTTTTTCTTCAGGACCCGTAAGATCAACGTGTTCCTGTTCCACTTTCAGTTCCGCGAAGACAGGCCCCTCCTGGCGTGAGATCAATTTATGAAATCGAACGCGGCCTTTTTTGTTTTTGATCTCCCAGAAATTAGTCTCCCGCCCTTCGAACATGGCTTTGGTGTAAGCGAGAAATTGTCCACTCTGATGAGCATGGTCCGGGGGAAATTCATCGGAAACAATCTTTCCACTCGGAGTCCAGATCGGATGCACGTGCGCGCTGCGACCATACAGCGGGTCTAATGAATCGGGAGCCGGTATATGCTGGTAGTTGTAATTCAAAACCGGCTGTGTCCCGATGAGAAACTGGTAAGCTTTTCCGGTGTCTTTGATTGAAACGCTGTGCTTGACCTTGGCTGTTCCCGCTTTGATTTCAAACACGCGCGTGGCACCGGCTGCGGTTTTGCCGGGAAGAATCCACCACAGTCGATTGGGTTTGCCTGTTCGCACTTCGATTTGTGCGGGAATCGGCGTTGTGTCTGAGAATGATTTTTCGACCAGATAAACGGCGTCGTGCGAAAATCCGGCTTCAGGCAGGACGGCGAAGACCGGATTGTTTTCGACCGGCTGCGTTCCGGCTGTAATCGTTAACTGTCCCAGCGTCGAATCAGCCGCGCACAGGGAACGCGGCATTCCGGGCAGTAAACACATCAAAGCCGCAAACAGTAGCGGAAACAGAAATCGAATCTCGCGTGAGGGTGGTTTCATTTGAGTCTCTCTGGAAGGGGCCAACATGCGTCCGTATCTGCAGGAAAACGGATACGTTCCATGCTACCGCCTTCCTGGAACCACTTGCAATATTCTGCCCGCCGTTTATGGAAGATCGGCAGGAATGAATGAGGAGTTCCGCGATCAGGGAACCAGGTAGAACACCGGGCCATAATAGACCGGCTGGCAAGGGCAGGCCTGGACCGGTGCAGCAGCAGGAGCCGGTTTCGCAGTGGCGGCCGGTACAGCAGTCGGAGCTGATTGTTTGGGAGTGGATGCGGGGGCTGTCTGTTGTGGGGGCGTCGGTGCGTCTTTCACTTTTTTCTCGACGATGTTTTGTGCTAAGACTGCCTCGCCGAGCGAATTGCCTGCGGCCATTAGAACCGCCTGTGATGTGAATCGTCCTGATTTGGTGGCTTTGATTCGGGCGCGTAAAGTGCGTGATTGACCGGCTGCCAACTGGTCGAGCTTGAATGTCAGTTGACGCCCCTGTTGATGCGTCAGCCCTTCGGGAAGGTCCAGATTCAAGCTGACTTCCTGCTGATTCTGTTCTCCCTGGTTGCTGACTACAATGTCGAGCGGGAAGGTTTCTCCCGCTGTGAGCACTTCCGGTCCTTTAATTTGTAGATCAAGTTGAACGGCTGAAATGTTCGTAGCAGCCGCGACATTCGAAGCCAGTTTAATATTCGAAGTGGTTTTCACGCTGCCTTCTCGATTTAGAAAGACTTTGACCTGAAGTTCGCGTTCTTCATCAGGATCGAGCCGGGCAATTTTCCAGTGCAGATGATTCTGTTTGACTTCAGCGGGAGGAAAAATTTCAACCAGACTGGCATGAGGCGAGAGTGTTTCATCAACGTGAATATCATAAGCAGGAGACGTTCCCCGGTTTTTCACCAGGATGGAATAGGTCAGCAGATTTTGCGCGGTTCCTGTGCGAGGAATCTGTTTCTTGATTTCGATGTTGACGTGTTCCTCGGGTGGAGGAGCCGTCGTGCGTGTCAGCCGGTCAAGCTGGCTTCGATCGACGGGCTGTTCTTGCCCGACTTGTAAATGTTCTCCGCCGGGGAACCGTTCATGATACAGCGTAGGGCGAATCGTTTGTTGTGCATCCGCGTCCGCACGGGCCAGGTCAATCAGTTTCCAACTCTGGTCAAACAGGAAGTGTTCACCCGGTTCAAGCTGACTTTGTATTTCAGGCAGAGACGACCTCGATTCGACCACAAACAGATCGTCAATCGTCGGGTCTCGCATTTCCCGTTCGATGATTCTGATATTTTGTACGTTCATCACAAGCGACGGTGCCGACGCAGGTTCCGGAGTCAGATTGAATTCGGGTAAGCGGGGTGGTCGTTCGGGACGGACCGGTCTTTCATCGCGTGCCGCAATTCCGGAGAAGGAATCTTGCAGATCCCCAAACGAAACATAGAGCGGCGCTGTTCCGAGTTCCACCACTGGCAAAGCCGCTGAAGGTTCGATTTCGATTCGTGAATCGATGAGCTCGGGTTGAGGCAAGCTTGTGACGAGTGCTGGTTCTGGTGCCACAATGGAATCAGCGACTCGTTTTACGTTGTCTTCCGGCATTGCTAATAAGAGCAGTACCGTGAGGATGATGGCAACGGCACCGACTGTGGAAGCGATTGACCATTCCGGATCTCTGCCGAAGAACGATTTGACTTTTTGCAGCCAGAGCGGTGCATAATCTTCAAATTTAAATGACAGATCGAAATCTTCGAATTCGTCGTCGAGCTCGTTCCTATCCCACTCTGATTCAATGGGGGTTTCTGTCCCAGAGTCTTCAAGCTCGCTGCGCCGTGCGTGTTCCGATTTGAATTCGGAAGACGCTGGTTCACGTCGATTCAAACTCGAGTTATGGTCATCTGACTCGGGCATCACAATATCAAATCCGTTGAATTTGCTTGAAGCCTATCCTGGCAACAATTTTCTCATAATGAGCTAGTAAAGATACGCAGTGTCTGAAAATTAGCAAAAACAGCCGTTAAAGGGAAGTGCGATTCAAATTCCCCCGACAATAATGTAAAGATAGATAGATATAGCAGACTGTGAAGAATTTGGTATCCTATTGATAGCCTGTGTTCAGGTTTCCTGTAGCGTCTCCAGGATTATTTGGACCGAGTATGATAATACGCAGAACGCGATGGTTAAACGGTGCGCTCTCATCAACATAGTCACAGCGAAGTGAATCAACTCAGAGGAACAGCAACATGCAACAGTTTGATCGTCGTACATTTCTGAAGACCGCCTCGGCAGGATTCGTCGCGGCCCAGTCCGGAATTGGCTGGAGTGCCTCGCAAGATTCCCAAGTCCTGCTGCCCACGAAAGTGGTCGATACACATACACATTTCTACGATCCCACGCGGCCCGAAGGTGTTCCCTGGCCGCGTAAAGGTTCATCTCTGTACCGCACGGTGTTACCCAAAGATTTTGTGGCACTGAAAAAGTACCAGACCGTTAATGCAACGGTGATCGTCGAAGCCAGCAAACTGGTCGAAGACAATCAGTGGATTCTGGATCTGGCCAAAGAGAACCCAGTCATCATCGGTTTCGTCGGACGCTTAACGCCCGGCGACCCCCTGTTCCGCACACATCTCAAACGCTTTGCCAAAAATCCGATTTATAAAGGTATTCGTATCGGCAATAATTTGATCGAGCAAGGATTGTCGAACCAACAGTTTGTTGATGATTTGAAGTTGATGGCCGACATGGGGCTGCAGGTCGATCTGAATGGAGGGCCTGTCACGCTGGACAGTGCCCGTCGCGTCGCCGAACTGGTTCCCGATTTACGAATCGTCGTCGATCATATCGGCAACGTGGTCATTAAAGGCGAAGAGATCGATCCTTTATGGAAACGTTACATGGAGGCCCTTGCCGACCAGAAGCAGGTTTTCATTAAGATCTCCGCCTTGGTCGAAGGCGCAGCCCGCCATCGCCCCGATAACATTCCTTCAGACGTCGCCTATTACCGTCCCACGCTGGACGTGATCTGGAAGCAGATCGGCGTCGACCGCATGATCTTCGGCAGCAACTGGCCCGTCTCCGAACGCGCCGCCGACTATGTCACCCTGCAAAAAATCCTGGTCGACTACCTGCAAGACAAAGGCCAGCCCGCGCTGGATAAAGTCTTCTGGAAAAATTCCAAACTGGCGTATCAATGGGACCGTTATCCCGGCGAGTAAATCGACGGCAGAATTAAAGATTAATTACAAGGTGTGTCCTTTAAGACGCTGAATTCGTTGCGTGAAAACAAAATAGTAAGTCAGGGCAGACTTGAATACGGGTGCCACTGTTGGCTTGCCAACAGTGAATAAAAGATCAAGCGTTCCTGACTGGATTCAAGGTGATAATTTTATCAGACAGAGTTGTGAGGGCGCTGAATTCTTATGAGTTCAGGCATCATCAATTTCCAAGTACAAAATTGGGATAGAGAGTAAACCAGCACAAAAGCAGCAGAAAAATAAGAGGCGTTTGCTGGAAATATTTTGAAAACTGAATCACTGTTGGCAAGCCAACAGTGCCACCCGCTGAAAAAAATCTATGGTATGATTTAGGTTGATTTGGAGGGGAGAGAGGTTGCTTGAGACAGGCTTCAATTGTTTTATTTTGCGATTATTGGTTTTATGCCTTATGGAAAATCCTGTAATGACTGATGATGTTCCTGCACAAATTACGCTTTTTCCTCCCGGCACTGATCTGGAAACAACACATTGGAGTTTCCTGGCTCCGACTCTGTGGCACGCCGGTTTGATTTGGTATGAATATAAGCAAGTCGTCTTCTCTCTTCAGCAACCAGAACTTCGGATTTGGTGTACTTTTACGGATCGCCGTGCATACGATACTTGGCAAACTCATGAACTCGTAGTAAAACGTTGCTCCGAAATACTCACATCGCCGATTCAGGTGTGTGAAATGGTCACGCCTTGGGAACGTCATGATCGCATTTGTCAATGTGACAATAGCACTGCCTTGTTCGTTGTCGGACACGGATTTGGAAATCAAAAATCGAATGTCTATTGTTGTGATTGCTTAGGATACTATCCGAACTACCAGCTCAATGAATTACTTGGTGATCACGTATCAAAAATATATTCGTGGGCTTTGGTTTATGGACATGTTTATGATATTTGGATGCTTACTGCTGATCTTGAAATCTGGGCACTAAACGAACTCCAGTCAGCGGACAGTCAAATAAACATTTCAGGACGCACATGTGCCCAGTTAATTGAGCAGCAACTCGGAAAATCAGTATGGTATTTTCTCTTTAGTGAATCAGAATCGAGAACAGATGCTTGTCCATCTTGTTTGAGAACTGGTGTTCATCCCAAATGGAGCAAAAAACGCTTTATCTGTGATCGTTGTCGTTTGGTTTACTAATAGCTCATAATTAATATGCCAAATTATTCTAATGACGTTGATGAGAACCATGGTGGCACTGTTGGCTTGCCAACAGTGCATAAAAGATCAAGCGTTCCTGACTGGATTCAAGGTGATAATTTTATCAGACAGAGTTGTGAGGGCGCTAAATTCTTATGAGTTCAGGCATCATCAATTTCCAAGTACAAAATTGGGATAGAGAGTAAACCAGTACAAAAGTAGCAGCAAAATAAGGGGCGTTTGCTGGAAATATTTTGAAAACTGGATCACTGTTGGCAAGCCAACAGTGCCACCCGCTGAAAATGAATTTTCGTGAATTTTCGTGTGTTTCGTGGTAGAAAAAGAACGGCGGATAAAAGTCTGTGACGGTCTCTTATCCGCCGGTTTGGTCTACTTTGATTGCAGGCCCGCTGTGTTTACGGCGTTTATGCGATACTTGTATGTCTTGCCGTTTTCAGCTGTCTTATCGACGAACTGGAATTTCAACAGCGGCACCCTCAGAAAGACTCAATGCTCTACTTGAACGTACCAATATGTCTTCCACCACAAGGGGAAAGCGTTGACCAGTGTCAGTGATTGGTTGAGTGATCTGAGGAAAACAAATCGCAAACGTTTACCGTTTTATCAATCGTTAATCAGCAAGTGAGGGTCCAGTGAAGTCAGCAATCGGACGTGAACTCTATGACTTACCCTCTGCGAAACAGACTGCGATTGGAGTTGCAGTGGGAACGGTCCTGCTTGATTTATGCTTGATTCGCTACAATTTTTCTGAACGTGATCGCCTCACCCTGGCGCTTGTTGCATTTGCCATCATTGTCTATCTGAGTCACGGAGACTTGAAATCCATTGGCCTGCAATCACGTCCCGTACAAGGCTGGGCTGTCTGGGTTCGTACCTCAATCAAGATCGCATTCGTCGTTGCAATTTGTATCGTGACAGGCTGGGGGCTCTGTTACCTGGCTGGTTACCAGATCCCATTTCATTTAATCCCACCGTCTCATTTCATTCCTCGATTGATACACATGTGTTTTGTTGCCCCTGTACTGGAAGAAACGATCTATCGTGTTATTGTCTGTGTCCCGCTTGTAAGCGTTATCGGATGCTGGAAAACAATCACTGTCAGCGGTGTGCTCTTTGCATTGCTTCACATTTTGTATGGCAATCCCAGCCCTGAAAATCTTATCGGTGGTTTATTTCTGGCGTGGGCTTACCTGAAGAGTGAAACGATTTTGCTTCCTGTGTTGCTTCATAGCCTGGGCAATTTATTAGTACTGGTGGGCAATATTGCACTCTGGTATTTTTTAAGCTGGCAATAAACGAGACGAGGAATTGTGAAATGATTCCTGATAGAATAGCAGGACAGGAATAACATTCATCGGATACGAGCCGAACTGTCCTAAGGTTGGTTTTGCATTGATATTTAAGGATTGGTCAGATGAATCTTAATGTCGTAAAATTAAGCTCACTCGACGTCTATCGCGATGGAGGTTCACTCAGCGCGTCATTTCTAGATACCGAAGGGACTCATCGTACATTGATGTTTGTGATAAGTGGTAAAGCCACTGATGATTCAGAGGGAGTGAAGATCTATAAAACTGCCTTGATCAAATCGTATATTGAATCTGAATATGTTAGTCTAATAACGGGCATCACTTATCCCAAGACAGAAGTGAAGGAGTCGCCTGTTTCCTGGAGTGAAGCGTCTCGGTTACTCACTGAGATGGAATCATTCATGGAAGGCTTTGAGTCAGACTATCTTTCGGTCTATGGATTGATGGTTTCAGTTGCTGGTAATGACAGACATGAAATTCGTCACAAATAAGGGGCGTTTACTGGAATTATTTTGAAAACTGGATCACTGTTGGCAAGCCAACAGTGCCACCCGCTGAAAATGGTATTTCGTGTCTTTTCGTGCTTTTCGTGGTAGAAAAAAATGGCGGATAAAAGTCTGTGACGGTCTCTTATCCGCCGGTTTGGTCTACTTTGATTGCAGGCCTGCTGTGTTTACGGAGTTGACACGATACTTGTATGTCTTGCCGTTTTCCGCCGTCTTATCGACGAATTGAAATTTTAATAACGGCAGCACGGCGGCTCATCCCCTGAAAAAGGGGGTGGCACTGTTGGCTTGCCAACAGTGAATGGAAAGATCAATCGTTCCTGACTGGATTCATTTTGATGATTTTATCAGACAGAGTTATGCTGGAGCTGAATTCTTATTAGTTCAGCCATCATCAATTTCCAAGTACAAAATTGGGATAGAGAGTAAACCAGTACAAAGCTAGCAGCAAAATAAGGGGCGTTTGCTGGAAATATTTTGAAAACTGAATCACTGTTGGCAAGCCAACAGTGCCACCCGCTGAAAATGGTGTTTCGTGTATTTTCGTGTATTTCGTGGTAGAAAAAGAACGGCGGATAAAAGACAGCGATAGCCTTTTATCTGCCGGTTTGGTCTATTTTGATTGCAGGCCTGCTGTGTTTACGGCGTTTATGCGATACTTGTATGTCTTTCCGTTTTCTGCCGTCTTATCGACAAATTGAAATTTCAACAGTGGCAGCACGGGAGTATCGCCGTAGCTCATGCCTTGGAACAGGGGGCGGCCGAAGCGGTTGGTTGGTTTCTCGGGAAGTTGGCCGATCTGTTTGCCGTCGCGTTTGATGAGAAACGTCTGGATGCCGCTTTCGAAGTCGGTCGGCGCGTTCCAGGTGATCGTGCCGGTTGACGAATCGACTTTGACGTTGGTAGGTGCAGGGGGCGGTGTGGTGTCGTTGACGGCTCCCGTTTTGACGAAGTCGAGCCAGGCCAGCGCGACGGTTTTGTTCGGCAGCCAGACTGCGGTCGCTTTGTCTCCCTTATAATCAGCAAAAGGAACCGGCGTCTCTTCGCTGTTCAGCGGCGCCAGCCAGCCGTCACTGACATTGACGGTTTTCAAAGGGGCGCCGACTTTCTCTGGCAGTCGCATTTGCAGGCAGGCATTGAAAAAGGGAATCGCCAGGTAACGTGAGTCGCCTGTTTCATGGCCCGTCTTGGGATCGGGGGCAAAGCCGATGGGGGCGCCTTTGGCGCGGTAGTCTTCGAACATCGCCAGGCTGCCCGTCCAGGCGCGGCTGAAACGTTTGTTTTCTTTTTCTTTCAAGCCGGGATTGGCCATCATCGGAATCTGCATCGCTGCTTTCGGAATCGTGGGCGCGGTGATTTCTCCGTTGGTCCAGTAGCCGTAGGCGGTTCCCGACTGAAACCAGATCGCCACAATTCGCTCCGGATATTGCATCTGCATCAGGCTCGACCAGAACCCGCCGCCCGAATGGCCCCAGAGACACCAGGGCGCCGTTGCGACTTCAGGATGTCCGGACAGTTTTGCCAGTTTCTTTAACGAGTCGATAAAGACTTTGTTCGAACCATTCCGCGGATCACACCAGAGACGGCAGTTCTGCGCCTGTGCCTGATGAAAACTGGGGCCGAGCAGGGCACATTCGTTTTTTCGCGCCAGTTCCTGCCAATGCAAATCGTGGGCTGCCGTCACACTGCCTTTGCAGGAGCCCGAACCACAGCCGTGCTGATGTACGATAATTCCGCGAACTTCTTTGAGCCCTGCGGGAATCCACAACGTGTAAGTCACACCAATCTGCAGTTGCCCCTCTTTCGGGTCAGTGGGCTGCTCATAGGTGGTGCTAAAAAACGGAGGCTGAAACGAAGCATCGACTTTGGGAAGCTCCAGAGGGGGAACAGGTTCCTCTCCGGCAGCGTGAAAGGCAAATGCCTGCAAGGCCATAATAGCAGTGAGGCAAATCAAGAACGCGTGTGATTTCATGGTCTTAATCCAGTGCAAAGGGGCTGCGGTTTTGAATCAATGTTGATTGATCCATCTTACGCAAATTGAGGTTGTCATGCCAGCATGTCGATGGACGGCAGTCAAGAAAGGGGGGAGACGGCAATCAGGAAACGGGGAGCATACCAAGTAGGAACAATCACTTAGTTTTAGCTCTACTCTCACCGCGATGAAACCAACTTCAATCTTTTTAAGGCAGGTTTCTGGTACTCGTCTTAAATTGGTTTGCTTCAAACTGTTCGTAACGTTATCGTCACAATACATTGTTTCTGAACTAATTGGCACTAGCTACTGTTTGGGCAGGAATCGGGACAACGCGGCGAACGTAGAGCCGTTTATATTTTTATTGTGCCGCTCAATTTTTATTGTGAGATACGCATTGTGAACAGAGCAGTCGCGGAGAACATGTCGGTGAGTGCAGGCGGCGGTGATCTGAAATCGTTGCTCGGGTTGACGGTGCTGCTGATTGTCGTTCACACCATTGTCGGTCTGTCTATTCCCTGGGGAACCGAGGTCGTTTGCAACGACGACTGGGCTTATAGTTGGGCGTGTCAGCAATGGTTCGAGCAGGGGGCGCTGCGTCTACATCCGTCAGCGATGGCCTGGGGATTGCCCCAGATCATTTTGGGCAACGTGGGGTGCCTGTTGTCAGGGAACGCCAGCGGCGAACTGCTGCGATGGGTCGGATTGGCCATCGGCATCGTTTGCGTTTACGTGTTCTACTTCAGCCTGCGTCTGTTTGGCGACGGACCTTATTACGCTGCAGGGAAGTCGGTCTTGCTGGCAGTGAACCCGCTGGTGGTTCCTCTCTCATGGAGCTTCATGACGGACATGATGTTCCTGTTGTTGATTCTCATCTCAGTCGCGGCCATTGAATTAAGTGGCCGACCGTCGAAACCGCTGATGCCGATACTCGCAGGAATCGCTATTGGACTTGTGACGCTGCAACGCCAATACGGTTTGGCATTACTGCTGGTCTTTCTCGCACGTCCGATTGTCTGGCAACGCGGCCGCATCGTGGCGACCTTGGTGGGAGGCCTGATGCCGTTCCTGTTTCTGATTTTTGTGTGGCGGTGGCTCGATCAGGGGGGCGGCAACGCCAGCGGTCTGGCACCTCGGATTATGTTAATCTTCCAGACATTGATTGATGAGCCGTTACAGAGTGCTGCGAACTTTTGTTCGGCGTGGTTGCAGGGGCTGGCGTTGATCAGTCTGTTCTGGCTGCCTTACGAATTTATGACGTCTCGCAAGTGGCAGCCCAAGGTGCTTGTCTTTTGCGCATTGGCATTTCTCTTGTCCGAGTTGAAGCTGATTTTTTCGAACCCCGCCGAATTCGGTTTCGCGGCTCTCGATCGAATCACCTGGGCACACTTCTACAATTGGGGACTCGTGGGAGAAGGCTTGCATGATACGTCAATCGTGCATCAGATGCGTCCCGGTACGCCTGAGATCGAGGGGGCCATCGTGTTGATCCACCTTGTATCGCTCATCTCGGGAACCTTGATGCTGGCCAGAATTATCGAGGCATTGCGGGAGGCATTTCGAAATGGAGTCCGCGGTTTCCCGGCTTCCATTCCCGTTCCCTTGACGGCGTTTTTACTTTTGTTGTCTGCTGTGGTGACGATCAGCGTGCTGAGTAAATTTTTCCTGTTCGATCGCTATTTGCTGATTTGCATCGCACTCGCAGGTTTCTTGTACAAAGAGAAGATTCGCAGGAAACGGTTGATGATCGTATTTCACGCGGCTTTCACTCTGGTGCTGGCGGTTGCTTCTGTGGCGGGCACGATTGATTATTGGCAATGGTCAGCGGCACGTTTTAAGATCATCGAGCAGTTAATCGCAGACGGCGTCGATCCCGTTGATATCGATGGCGGCTACGGCTACCACGGTCTGAAAACCCCCGTTCGGATCACCGACGATGGCAAAGTAGACACGGAATGGGAAACCTATTGGGCCGGCAATATGCGACGGTATTATATTGAATTCAACCCCGGTGGAAAAATCTCCCGGGAAATCGGACAGATGCCGTTCGACAGCCCGCTGTATGCGCCCAAAGACTCAATGCTCCATTTAAAGATGCTCCTGTTTGACCCCTCACAGGCGAAATAGGCCGACGTTCATCAGTGAGCGTGTCAAACGGTCGTGTGTGGATTTGAGAACCGGTTTACAAAAGGGAATCGCTGACCGATTTTCATGTCTTTGTTCTTGTTCCTATCGGATAGAATGCGGTTTGGGTATTGATTTATTATTTTCAATCGCTGTCTCAGGTTCTACTGCGATGGATTTGGATATGAGGTGTCTTGTGATTCGTTTTAGCAATGTACTACTGGCAGATAGTTATCATGGGGAAGGGCGTGCAGCCGTCAAGGGGAAAGGGAATTCTGATGTGGTTTGAACGGCAATCGAAGCGATTTCAAAGTGAGCTGTTGAGGGGACGAGAGGCATTGATCGTGTGTCGAAACGATTCGATAACAGGGGGGCTTTTGAGCAGCAATCGCTCGAATCGTTCTCAAACCAGTGGTTTTGATAGTGAAAAAATCGTAGCAGGAAACGATCTTCAGCGAAAAAATAAAAATTCCACGCGCGCGACCCTTGGAACGGAGTTTAGGGAGAGCGCTGGCGGAGTCAAGAGGTGAAAATAATACTCGTTTTTCAGGGGGAAACGTGGGTGAAAACCGCACGGATTTGTCAAGAGTTCATGCTGAGTCGTAATTGGTTGGAGAGAATACGATCAGTCGTGTTTTTTAACTCGCCTTGTGGGATTTATGATTCATGCGGTAGAGGGGAATGCCGATTAAAACGGGAATCAAGCCCAGCAGGGTGAGGCCGCGTGCATAGTCGAGGCTGGAGTAGAGCATGTATAACGATGTCAGGCAAAACAGGATTGGCGTTATTGGGTAGAAGGGGACGCGGAAGGGGCGTTCCAGATCGGGGAACTTGAACCGCAGGATGAACAGGCTGAGTCCCGTGAGTAAGAAAAAGATCCAGAACAGGGGAGCCGAGGCGGCGAGCAGCGTATCGAAGCCGCCTCCGTATTGGTTCCAGTTGATGATGTCCCATTGCATCATCTCAAAAGGAAAGACCAAGATTCGCTGGCCCGTTCCGGTACCCACTAAAACGATCAGGCAAATCGAGATCAGTCCTTGAATCAGCAGTGAGTAAATCGGGGCATTCACACGGTGATTCCAGCGTGCGAGGGCAGCGAAGAGATGATGGTCCATACCCAGGCGGACATTGACGCGCGAGCCTGTCAGAATCAAGCCGTTAATGGCACCCAGAGAGGAGATCATAATTACGAGGCTGATGACTGTTTTTCCCGTCGTGCCCCAAACGGTTTCCAATAAGTCGGCTGCCGGTGCCTGCGAATTCAACAGTCCTTCGTATCCCAGCCCCCAGAGGTAGGCCGTGTTGATAATCAGGTAGATCAACAGGATCCCGCCGGTGCCAATCATTAGTGCCTTGGGAATATTTTTGCCGGGTTGTTTGACTTCCGCAGCGACAAAAGCAGCATCATTCCAACCACCATAAGCGTACAACACGAACACCATTGCCAGACCAAAATTGGCTGTGGAATGGGTGTCGGTTGAAAGTTCCGGTGTCACGGGGGCACTGTGGTTCATGCCGAGATAAATTCCGCTCAGAGCAATTGCGGCTAACCCGATGACTTTTGCAAACGTGAGAATATTTTGTGCCTGTTTGCCTACCATCAGTCCCAGCAGATTCAAACAAATCAGGATACACACAGAGAAAGCAGCCAGCAGCACAGACCACCCCTCGGGAACATTGAAGCCCGTGGCATTCAAAAACGAAACCGCGTATTGAGCGAAGACATAGGCCATGATTCCGATGTTACCCGGATTGATCGCCACAAATTGCGCCCAGCCAAACAGAAACCCGGTTCCGTTTCCATACGTTCGGGAGAGAAACACATAATCGCCGCCGGTTTCCGGGATCGCGGCAGCCAGTTCAGCATAACAGAGCGCGCCGGCCAACATTAAAAAACCGCCTAGACACCAGACCGCGAGCCCTGCTTCAATGGAACCTGCGCTGGCAAAGACCATGCTGGGAACCTTGAAAATGGACACGCCAATGACGATCCCGATGATGATGTTAACGGTATCCCAGAGTGTCAGTTTTTTCTGGTAGTGTTCTGTCTCTGTTGGTATCGTTTTTGAATGGTCTTGATCTGCTGACATATAAGAGTCGATCCCCAATGAAGCCGATTCTGGAACAGGCAAAAAAACGAAGCTGAGGATCAGGCGGGCGATGTTCCTACGAGAATCGCGACCGGCATCGTCCAGATATCCAGATTGTAATCTTCTTTGATTGCAAAGCCGGCATTTTTCAGGAAAGCGGTGGCATCAATCGGCTGGCAGTCGACAATGTGCGGGAAATGCTGGTGCATCCATTTGTAAGTCTTTTCGAGGAGACTGTCTTTTGCTCCTGCTTTTGGCAAAGCCATTGAAACAACACCCAGACGTCCGCCCGGCTTCAATACGCGTTTGATTTCCTCGAGAACGGTCGGGATGGTATCCAGCGGAAAGAGTTCCAGAGTAAAGCTCATTGAGACGGCATCGAATGTGTGGTCCTCGAAAGGGAGCGGGGGAGTGATTGCCACGGAGAGTTTCACGCGGTCTGCCACGCCGGCGTCAGTGACCCGTTTTTCGGAGACTTTCTGCATTCCATCCGAGATATCTACCCCGAAAACTTCCCCCGTCGCACCCACTGCTTTTGCCAGAGAGACCAGAGAATGCCCGGTTCCATAGCCAATTTCCAGGACTTTTTCCCCTTCAGTAATTCCCAGCGCTGTCAGACCTTTTTCGCGGGCCACGTGTTCATTGGAGTCAGCCAGCAAGTCGTAAGAATGGCTGATACGATCATAAAATGATTTGGTAAGTTTCTCATCAGAGGAATCCATGGGTGCGTTCTCCAGACAGAAAGGTGAGAGTTCAATGTCCGAATTATAAAACGATCAATTCACAGAGAGAAGTCGGAAGCATAAAAACAATGTGAAGTTCATGAATTTGCAAAAGTGAAAACCAGTATTAGGTAATCTTCCCCAAGCTCGAATCCTGTTTTTTTGTAAGATAAAGATAACTTCATCAAATCGGCGATTTATTAGAATTCCTTTCATCGTCGGAGCATGCTACAACATAACAATCAGATTACTGCGAATCTTGTAGGCGGATAAAGGAATGAGTCCACCAGGATCTTGTTCTATAACAAGGAAGGAACAATCATGCGAAATGTTTTGGCTTTGGTTCTGGCTGGCGGTAAAGGGTCGCGTCTGGAACCTCTCACCAGAGATCGAGCGAAGCCCGCGGTTCCGTTTGGAGGCGGCTATCGAATTATCGATTTTACACTTTCGAACTGTATCAATAGTGGTCTACGTCGGATTTTGATTCTGACTCAATATAAAGCTGCCAGTCTCGATCGCCATATTAATCTCGGCTGGCGGTTTCTCTGTCGAGAACTAAATGAATTCGTGGATGTTTTACCTCCACAGCAGCGCATTGACGAACAATGGTATCAGGGAACTGCTGACGCTGTTTATCAGAACATTTACACGATTGAACGTGCCCGCTCAGATTATATTCTGATCCTGTCTGGCGACCATATTTATAAGATGGATTATTCCAAGCTGATTCGGGACCATAAGGAATCGGGGGCGGATGCGACCATTGGTTGTATTCCCGTTGATCGGACGGAAGCCAGCCAGTTTGGAGTCATGGGCGTTGATGAGAATATGCGTGTGGTGAAGTTCGAGGAAAAACCAGCCTCACCTCCACCGATGCCTAACCATCCGGAGAAAAGTCTGGCATCGATGGGGATCTATGTTTTCAATACGAATTTTCTGTTTGAACGTCTCTGTTATGATGCCACGCAGTTAGACAGTTCTTATGATTTCGGGAAAAATATTATTCCCTCCATTATCGACGATCATCTGGTACGCGCTTACCCCTTCCAGGATAAAAATACCGGCGACGGATATTACTGGAGAGATGTGGGGACGATCGACTCTTACTACGACGCAAATATGGACCTGGTTTCGGTTCATCCTCAATTGAACTTATATGACCAAACCTGGCCGATCAGATCTTATCAGCCACCAGACCCTCCACCAAAATTCGTGTTTGCCCAAAGCGAAGGATCAATGCCTCGCGTTGGTCAGGCTGTCGACAGTACGGTTTGTCCGGGGTCGATTATCTCGGGGGGACGGGTCAGCCAATCGATCATTTCGTCAAATGTGCGTGTTAACAGTTGGGCGGAAGTCGATAACTCGATCTTGTTTTCTGGTGTGAATGTCGGACGGCATGCCAAAATTCGGAACGCGATTATTGATAAAGGCGTTTCCATCCCCAAGAATTGCGAGATCGGCTATGACCTGGAACAGGACAAGCGTCGTGGCTTTACTGTTTCCGAATCGGGAATCGTGGTGATCGGCAAAATGGACGGATTTCCCGGCGAGGGTTGATTCGGAGCAGATTGCGTCGGAAATGTGTGACGGAAACATTCGGTCGGAAACATTCGTCGGAAACATTCGTCGGAAACATTCGTCGGAAACATTCGTCGGAAACATTCGTCGGAAACATTCGTCGGAAACATTCGTCGGAAACATTTGCTGAGGGGGCATCTCTGATTTCAGGGATGTTCCCCAAGCTGTGCGCATAAAAATTCCCGGAAGCAGTAGCCCAGGGGGGGGAAGGACTTGTACTACTTCCGGGAGGCGATTGTCCGCCTGAGTTTCAATGTTTTATTTCTGACGCGAACGAGAGGGAATCATGCTTTTCCTCTTCAAAAAAAAGATCGGGCCTTGGCATCCGTGCCTTGGGCACTCGATCTTTCCGCTGAGTGAATAAAATCGCTCAACGGACACCGGTATTTTTTTGAAGGTTGAAAAAGGGAATGATAACCGTCATTCTGAGGTGTGATGTTATCAGGAATTGTTTTTAACTCAGTCTCATTACCAGCGTGATTGCTGATGATGCGGGGAGAATAGAAATTCAAAAGGATTCGGTCAAGACCAATCTAAAATGATTTTTTAAATTGAGTTCCAGAATCAATTTCTGTGTGTAATTATTTCAAAAAAAGCGCGATCAACAAAAATTAGAAAGGTTATGGCACAATGAATCAGCGGATATTTTTCGTTCTGGCAATCTTGAGTTGTCTGTCTGGGTATTATTCCCCAATTTTAGAGGCAGCTGAAAAACAAAAGCCTAATATCATATTTATCATGGCAGATGATTTGGGCTACGCCGAGTTAGGCTGTTATGGTCAAACCAAAATCAAAACGCCGCACATCGATCAATTGGCGGCGGAGGGCATGAAGTTCACACAGGCTTATGCCGGTTCAATGGTCTGCCAACCTTCACGGAGTGTTTTAATGACGGGCCAGCATACCGGCCATACTCCTGTGCGTGCCAACGATCTGAATCAACTGCTATATGAAGAAGATCAGACGGTTGCAGAAGTTCTCAAAGATGCCGGCTATGCAACGGGTATTTTTGGAAAGTGGGGTTTGGGTTATGAAGGGAGTCCCGGGCATCCCAATCGCCAAGGCTTTGACCAGTTCACAGGGGAGCTGCTACAGGTACACGCTCACTTTTATTATCCGTTCTGGATCTGGCGGAATGAAGAAAAAGTCATGTTGCCTGAAAACGAAAATAATCAACGCGGGCGTTATATTCATGATTTAATCCACGAAGATGCGAAAGCATTTATACGCAAAAATCACAAGCAGCCATTTTTTGCTTATCTGCCTTATATCATTCCGCATGTGGAACTGGTTGTGCCTGAAGACTCTGAGATTCCCTATCGTGGAAAATTTCCCAAGCGACAAATTCTTGATCCACGTCCCGGCTATATTGGTTCGGAAGATGGATTAGTCACATTTGCGGGTATGGTTTCTCGACTGGATGCGCATGTGGGGGAAATTGTTTCGATGCTCGAAGAACTGGGGATTCGAGATAATACTCTGATTATTTTCACGTCGGATAATGGCGGGCAGGGGGGCACCTGGAAAGGTATGACCGATTATTTTAACGGTAATGCACCCCTCAAAGGTCATAAGGGATCCATGTATGAAGGTGGCTTGCGTGTGCCATTCATTGCGAAATGGCCTGGTAAGATTGAACCCGGGACGACTTCCGATCTGCAGATCGGGTTCTGGGATATCCTGCCGACCTTTGCTCAGGTTGCAGGAACCAAAGTTCCCGATGGAATTGACATCGATGGAATTTCTTTTGTACCAACCCTATTGAATCAGGGAGAACAGAAGAAACACAAATCCCTGTATTGGGAATATACCAAAGGCAAAATTCGTTCGCGGGGACTACGGATGGGGAATTGGAAGGCCGTCCAGAACCGTATGAATAAATCGATCGAGCTGTATGATCTGGGGAAGGATGTCGGCGAAACGAAGAATCTCGCGAAGCAGCATCCGGATAAAGTGAAAGAGATGACTCAGGTGATGCAGCAGTCGCATGTAGAGCCGCGTGATTTTCCGCAGACTTTGAAAGCTGTCGGAATCAAAGGCTATGTGAAATAAGCAGCGTGTATTCAAAATAAAAACCGCGGCCTGAATAACGGGCCGCGGTTTTTTTATGATGTCACTTCTGATCAATTTCAGATGGGGATCAGTTTGCCAGATCCCACCACCAGCGACCAACGGGTAATGCTGGTGCTTTTGACTGAGTTGAAACTGCTCCTACTTCCGGAGAGACTTTCAAGTTGTTCTGGTTCTTCACAACGGAAGCGGTATCAACGCGAACGCCGCCTGCGACTTGCACGACGACTTCTTTTCCATTGTAAACGCGATGGTTCACAACTGTTTCGACCGTGTGAGCCGGTTCAAATTCTGCAGGATGATAAGCACCATTGGCAGCAAAGGCATCCATTTCCCAGCCAGCACGATTTGCCAGTTGTTCATTCCGCATCAGAGCAGCTACCAGAGCCAGATCAAAAATGTTCTGCAGGTCAGCATAGACCAGATCCTGCTGAGCCAGCTCCTGATAATGTTTTGTGAAGTTGGTAGCGAACTCACGGTTCAGCTTCTCAGCCTGACCGGTTTGCAGCCGTTCTCCTTCGTTGGTGACGATTTGATTTTCTGACTGACACAAGACCGAAGAGCCGACCACTTGATAAGCGGTTCTCTGTGCGTTGTGCAGAACAGAGTCATATTTCATGGTCAACCACCAGCGGAGTGCTTCGAGTTTTTGCGGGTCTTTCGAGTTGTGGTTTGCCAGCAGATCAAAGTAGCTGGGAATGTTATCCCCGGCATCCATCTTGCCGATACCGATCATTTTCATGCGGTAGTCTGCTTCGATTAGTACGCGGGCGACGCGTGAGGTATCAGGTACACCGTACAAGGTGATGTCCTGCACGCCTAATTTATCTTTGAGTTGTTTGGTCCAGTTACGAACGCCGGCTCCGGCACGCAGTGGGCCACGCGCGTTTGATTGCGCTACGAATTCTTTGACACGCGCCAACCCTTCAGCCCGTGGATCAAAAGAACAACCAAAGATTTCTTCTCCCTGATTCGAAAACGTTCGTAATACGGTCACCAGATCGTCCAGTTGCAGGACAGGGCGGCCGCTTTCGATGCCGACTGCCAAACCCTGATCGTTATAGACCCAGGCTTCTGCAGGACCGGCGATCACGATTTCCTGATCTTCGGGATAAACAAAGATGTATTCGACTTTCGTCAGTCCTGCCAGCATCTTCATGGTTTCGACAGGAGAACGTCCTTCTTCAATCAATTGCTGGACTTGTTTTTCAAGTCGAGTCAGCGAAATGAGTCTTAACTGGCTGTTTTGTGCGACGTTCTTATTCAAGTCGGCTTGACGGGCTTTGATTCCCAGAGCGGCCAACCTGCCGTTGAGTTCTTGTTTACTGATGTGGTGCAGTAATCCGTTAGGATCAACGCGGACCCCACTATCGAACTGGCGGATCGAACCTTCCCCTTCGCCGGTATCTTCCCAGAGTCCTGAAGTTTGAGTCTGGATCAGGTCGATCAACTGTGTGAAGTCGGCTAACTGAGAGCCCCCTGCCAGCGACATCGCTTGGGCCCGTTCACCCATGACTTTCGTGCGTTCGTCTGCAAGCGGGATCCGATTGATGGTTCCCAAGGCGGCGACAAAGTCACCCGATTTGAGTTGTGCCTGCACAACCATTTTCAACAATTGAGTCCGTTGATGCAGGTTGGCAACCGTTTCTGCGGTTTCAATCGCTTGACCGAATTCACCCGCATCCAGAAGTGCTGCGACTTGTTCTTCAGGAGAGGCTTGTGGTGTTTCGACAATTGGTTCGGCTGTGATTTCAGGTAAGACAGCTTCAGTCTCCTGTTCTTCAAGCACGAGTTGGGTTTCTGGTTGAGCTTGAATTTGTTCCGGAGCATTTTCCACAATCACTTCAGGTCGTGAATTGACCAGATAAAACGTGACTGCCAGAACGATGGATAAACAGGCGATGGTTGCCAGAACTGAAACAACACTGGAGCCTACTCGAGGGTATTTAGGGCGCATTGACGCTCTCCGATTGGCACTGATGACTAACGGATTATTTTACGGGTTCGTATGTATATATTCCACAAGATGGGAAATATATGGGCTTTATGGTCTAGGATCGTCCAACTTAGCCCCAACGTCAAGCGTAATCTTAAATTTCTTGGTCTTCCTATTTCAGCTTATCTCTGACATCGAAAGAACAGTTACAAGTAGTAGAATAGAAACACTTCGTTCAAAATCTGATACACCTTAGAATTAACACAATTGCTACAGAGGGAAAATTCGTGCCAGAGCTGCCGGAAGTAGAGACAATGGTCCGTGGGATTCGAGAATCGGTGGAAGGTCGTCTCATCAGTGGATTTCGAGAATGTTCCTGCCCTTGTAAACCGATCGCAATGACGCCGGGAATCAAAACAATGCGTTCACGGGTCTTAAATCAAAAGATCGTCGCTGTCAGGCGGTTGGCCAAGCGGGTGGTATTAGACTTGGAAAGTGAGGATTCCTTTGTCATTGAACCCCGGATGACTGGACTGATGTTGCTGTCCGATCCGCCGGATACAGGTCACTTGAGATTGGAATGGCTGTTACAGAAAGGGAGATCGAAGACCTCGCTCTGGTTCTGGGATCGGCGCGGGCTGGGAACCGTGCGGCTTTATCGGAAAGCAGAACTGGCAACCGCATTAGGACCACACAAATTGGGACCCGATGCGCTGGTTGTCTCTCTGAAAGATCTGAAACATCGATTCTCGAAGACAAGCCGCGCGATTAAGGTAGCATTGCTGGATCAAAAAATGTTGGCCGGCATTGGGAATCTTTATGCCAGCGAAATCCTTCACTTAAGCCAGATTCACCCGGAACGCGAAGCAAATCAGTTAACGGGTTCTGAAGTACAGGCATTACACAAAGCGATGAACCAGATTCTGAAAACCGCGATTCGTTATGAAGGTTCCACACTTGGGGATGGCACTTATCGTAATGCATTGAATCAATCCGGGGGCTACCAGAACAAACACCGGGTTTACGGCAGGGAAGGAAAAGATTGTCCTGCCTGTCAGGGCGCTGCCATCATCCGCATGGTTCAGGCACAGCGCTCTACCTTTTACTGTCCGTGTTGCCAGGCGATCAAATGATTGTGTTTGGCGAAATCAATTGACAAAACAGCATCGGCGGAACGCGATTCCACGAAATGTCCAATTGTAAATCTCACTAATTTCGATGAATTGCCGCCAGATTCAGGGAATCTTACTTTTCTATTCCGATGATTTTGGCATAAGATCAGTTAATTATCAGGCTTGAGCCCTTAATTCCCGTTTGATCCATGCGTTGATGGAACTTCATGTCGTATCGTGCTTTCAAAAAACTGTTAGGCGAAACCAATCTCGAACGAAAGTGCCGCTTTCTGTTTGGTGGCGGTTTGATGGTATTGATTACGGCCAGTTTTTCATTGAATACCTGGTTGAACAATCAAGTACTCGACGACCAGAACGTGACCTCGGCCCGGCTACTGGTCGCGCCGATCATTCTGGAGAAACATTGGAAATGGTCGGAATCAAACGACCAATATATTCTGCTGATTGAGAAAATGGCGCAGTCAGTCAAGCCGAAAGATCTTGGCGACTACAGCTGGGCTGTGTTCAAATCCAACCCTTCGAGTGCCGATTCCAAAGAACGCCCGATAGATAGTGCCGGGTACGAGGCGCTGGAACGGATCAAGCAGGGAGAGTCTGAAATCTTTTACCGTGATGAGAGCGAAGGGAAGTTCCAGTATTACGGTGCGATCCATGCAACAGAATCCTGTGTCGCCTGTCACAATGTTCGCGATGATCCGGATCTGGAAGTCGGCGGGTTGATTGGGATTGTGAATATTCGATTTCCCTTACAGAAAATGGAACAGGCTTTGGCCTGGAATAAAGCCATCAATCTGGCCTCAGCCATCATTACCGCTTTTCTTGCCATGCTGGCAGCTTACGCCATCGTGCGTTATGTGATTGTCAAGCCGGTACTGCATTTGAAAGATGTCAGCGATCAAATCGCGCAGGGGAATCTCGATTTACGAGCCGATATCCGGACCGGAGATGAATTCGAAGAACTGAGCTATGCCTTCAACCGCATGCTGCGGCATCTGGTAACCGTTCAGGAAGAGTTGAGGACCGTCAACACCGACCTGGATACGAAGGTCGATGAATTAGCCCAGGTCAACCTGAGGCTGTATGAAATGAATAAGCTGAAAGACGAGTTCCTGGCGACCATGAGCCATGAATTACGAACTCCGTTGAACAGTATCCTCGGGTTTAGTGATCTATTGGCAAATTCCAATGACCTGGGAGACAAGCAAAAACGTTATGTGAGCAACATTCAAATGTCAGGTAAAAATTTACTGGCATTGATTAATGATGTGCTTGATCTTGCCAAGATCGAAAGTGGAAAAATGGAATTGCAGCTCTCGGAGATTGCGATTGCAGATCTGATCGAACGACGGGTCGGCACGATGCAGCCTTTGGCTGACAAGAAAAATATCGAAATGACGTCACAGATCGATCCGAGGATTCCCATTCTTTTTCAGGACTCTGTCAAACTTCAGCAGATTCTAAACAATCTCATTTCCAACGCCATCAAATTTACTCCGGAAGGAGGTCGCGTGCATGTTTCAGCGACACTCTGCGACGACGATTCAACCTTGATGGACATCGTGGTAGAAGATACGGGAATCGGCATCCCGCTTGATGAACAGGAAAACATTTTCGAAAAATTCCGGCAAGGCAAATCTTCTTCAGAAACCAGAGACGCTTTGACTCGTTCTTATGAAGGGACCGGATTGGGACTTTCCATCATCCGCGAACTTTCAAAATTGCTTGATGGTGAGGTCTTTCTGGAGAGCGAATTTGGTCGGGGGAGTAAATTCACGGTCAGGCTGCCCGTGAAGATGAGTGTTTCCGATGATCTGTTGCTGACCAGCCTGGATGATACTGCAGTCGGGATGAATCGCATCAAGTCCTCTGATCTGATTGAATACTCACAGGAAAAACTCTCAGATAACAAACATTCTGAGACGCGCACTCCTTGAATCTGTTGAACTGAGAGCCTACTCTTTCCTTGCCGTTCAGCAGAAATGCTGCTCTTTTTTTGTATCCCTGTCGTTGATTCAGGAAGATTGAGTTGTGTCCCTGGAGTTAAAAAATCCCCATAGTGTTCTGGCAGCATTACAGTCCCGCCCCATCGATGTCATTGAGATTCGTCTCTCGGCTGGTTCGGCGCAGGGGAACTGGGGGGATGTGGCAGACGAAGCACGCAGCCATCGAATTCCCGTCGTCATCAAAAAGTCGGCTCCGCAAAAGATGAAACGCAAGCAGTCGGAAGATCAAGGGCGTCGCACTGCCGGTTCGGTGGCAATGGTCAAACCCCGATCACCTTCTTCACTGGGTGCCATCTTTGCCGATGCGGAAGAGGGAACTGAAGCCAGTGGTCTCTGGTTGGCATTGGATTGCATTCAGGATCCGCATAATATCGGTGCGATTTTTCGTACCGCTGCATTTTTTGGAGTGAAAGGCATAGTGCTGACCAAAGATCGTTCAGCACCCCTCAATGCGACCGTTTACGATGTTGCCTCTGGTGGAATGGAAGCGGTTCCCTTCGCGCTGGAAACGAATTTGAGTCGGGCGATGACCGATGCGAAAAAATCCGGAGTCTGGATCATGGGGACGTCCGAGCACGCTGAAGATGACGTCTCTGCATTTCACCAGGACCGTCCCTGGATGGTGGTCATTGGAAATGAAGAGAAAGGACTCAGGCGATTAACCCTGGAACAGTGCGATGTGTTATGTCGTCTGACGCCGACCGGTATTGTGGATTCCTTAAATGCTTCTGTCGCAGCCGGGATTATGATTGCCCGCTTTTCTCCTTTCGGTCCCGGTCTGAAATAGTTTCTTGCACAGAGATTGCTCGAAATTCATCCGATTAATGGGCGCAATCATCAAAATGTCGATGATCGCTACAACGCCTGTTTCACGTACCGATTAAAACGGATTTTCGCATTATTTCTCTACGCATGCTTTCGTTTCGAATGCGCACCAGGCAGATCTCCTGCCCATTATTTTGGTTGTACGGGAAATGCCTGCTTATAATACGAGATAAGGTCTTCGACTGGGGATGTTCGATAATTTCTAAGAGGAATACTGGGAATTGATCACTAATTCCGCTCGAAAGCAATGCTACATTGAAGGTATGGATATGGGTATTTCTAAATTCATCAGACGTGGGTGTCTGCGGATTAATCGTGAGTGCCCCATAAAATGATATCAATGCAGGGATAAAAACGTGACAAATTATTTAGTAACCGGTGGTGCAGGGTTTATTGGTTCTCATCTGGCGACTCGTCTGGTCAACGACGGGCATTCCGTACGTGTGTTTGACAATTTATGCACGGGGGCCCTCAAGAACCTGGAGCATATCAAGGGTCAAGTGGAGTTCGTTCAAGGCGACTTGCGCGACTTAAAAGCAGTCGAACAGGCAACGGATGGCATCGACATTGTATTTCATCAGGCGGCACTGGCTTCCGTACCGCGGAGCATCGATCACCCGCTCGATACACATGAAGCCTGTGTTACAGGAACGATTCATGTCTTAGATGCAGCCCGTCGTCTGGGAGTGCAGCGTGTGGTTTATGCCGGTTCCAGTAGTGCCTATGGGAATCAGAAAGAAATGCCCAAACATGAAGGTCAAGCACCCGAAGTCCTCTCACCTTATGCGGCAGCAAAGTTAGCCGGCGAATTATACTGTCAGGCGTTTGCAAATTCCTATGATCTGGAAACAGTCCGCATCCGTTACTTCAATGTCTTTGGTCCGCGGCAGGATCCCAACAGTCCTTATTCGGCTGTGATTCCTCTGTTCGCTGCGGCATTACTTGAAGGCCGTCAGCCAATGATTTTTGGAGACGGTACGCAATCGCGCGACTTCACTTATGTGGACAATGTGGTTCAGGCCAATATTCTAGCGTCACAGGCTGATGCCAGCAAAGTTTCCGGAAACGTATACAACGTCGCCTGCGGTAGCTCATTGAACTTAATTGATCTGTTGAAGTTTATCTGCGATCAGTTGGAAAAACCATACAATCCTGATTTTCAACCTCGGCGTACAGGGGACGTGTTGCATTCCTGGGCTGATATCTCTGCTGCTCAACGGGATTTGGGATATGAGCCTGTTGTGGAGATCGAGGAAGGGCTGCGTCGGACGATTGCCTGGTATCAGGAATATGTCAAATCGGAATCAAAAACCTGTCAGGGCGGTTGCTGATTAACGAATCAGCAGCACTCATACAGACTGTAACAAAACTTTTTGCGCAAAAGCATTCGTAGCTTATATAGATCAGGACCAAGTGTCGTGAATACAGAATTTCAACCTCTGGATAATCATTCCGATTTCGCAATCGACGGTATGGATGATCATATGCAAGCCAGCTCATCCGGGCCTGGTGTTGATATCGTACGGTTGTTATTTCGAAATAAATTTCTGCTGGTTGCAGGCTTGGTAACGGGGCTGCTGCTGGGACAGATTGCCTACAGAAAGCTAGGCCCGATCTATTCTGCTAATACGAAGGTCCAGGTGACACAGAAGAATCCCGTTCCGATTAAAGAGGGAGAGATTCAGACCTTTGGTGAATTGTCTGCGCATATTGATGTCATCAAAAGTCCGCGAATTGTAGGCGAAGCCGTCAAAGAGGCAAAGCTCAATAAGTTACCATCATTTGTCGGCGAATCGGATCCGACGGAAGAGATTCTTGGTTCATTGAAAGTGAAACGGATTTCCGGCAATGACCGTGCGTTTCTGAATATCCTGGATATTCTGTACGAGAATCCGCGGTCTCAAGATGCCAAGATTGTGACACAGGCGATTGTAGATGCCTATCAACGCTACCTGCATGAAGTCCGACAGGAAAATACTGATGATATCCGCGAGCAGTTGAATCAGGCGAACCGACAGATTCTGAGTGATCTGGAGCAAAAGAAAAAAGAGTATAAAGAGTTTCGGGAAAAAGCGCCTCTCTATTGGGAAAACACACCTGGTTCCGAAGCGGCAGTGGCGGGAAGCACGAACGTGCATCAGGAACGCGTCAAAACGATTGATAACGAACGGAGACTCAATTTACTGAGACTGACAGAATTGCAATCCAAGGTGAATTCCCTCAAAGATGCAATTGCCAGCGGAGAATCAAAAGAGACTTTGGAGTTACTGGCTCAGCAGTTTATGATGGGGCAGGCCCGTGGACAGGCCGGTGGTGCGAATGCCGGTGGTGGGAATGCCGCTGGAGGTAGTCTTGCTGCACCAGGTGTCAGTAATACCGACCGTGCGCGTGCAGCTCTCGAAACGCATTTAATGCCGTTGCTGATTCAAAAGAACCGTCTGGAAAGAGACTTTCAAAAAAATCATCCCGACCTGGATGCCGTGAATCGCAGTATCGAAACCATTATCAATCTGTATCGGCGACAGGGAATTGAGATTTCGGCTGACAATCTCAATTCCGGAGAATTCAAAGTGGCAAAGGTCAAAGAGATTGATTTCGTTAATGTGTATCTCAAATCAATGGAACAGCAGCTCAAAGAACTTCAAAATCGCGAGCGAGCATTGACGAAACTGTTTGATGAGGAAACCGAACTCGCTAAAAAAGTGGGAAACTTTCAAGTCGTCGATCAGTCGTATAATGAAGAAATTGCACAATTGAAAACACAACGTGACAATATTTTCAAACAGTTACTTGTGGAGAAAGTATCCCAGGGAAACAGCGGATACACGTTGACACAATTATCTCCGGTGAAAGATGCCTTGGTAATCAAACGCCAAATCAAATTTCTGTTGGCAGGGGGCGCCGTCGGTCTGGGGCTGGTTCTGGCGATTTCTTACTTCAGAGAAATGCGAGACACCACGGTGAAGTCTGTCGATGAAATCAGAGACCAGCTACATCTACCAGTATTGGGTGAAGTTCCTACATTTGCAGATACTGCTGCGATCGTTGATGACAGTGAATTCGCTTCGGCATTATGGTATTACTACCGTCCGTCTTCGAAGGAAGCAGAAGCATTTCGATCACTGCGTACCTCACTGCTCCTGAAAACGGATCGGAGTGGTGCTAAAGTTCTGCAGATGACCAGTGCGGAACCCGGCGATGGTAAAACGACTTCCATTTCCAATCTGGCTTTGGCGATTGCTCAAACAGGCCGCAAGGTTTTGATTGTCGACGCCGATCTGCGGCGACCAACGATTCATAAATTATTCGGGATTGTTAATGGCATAGGCCTGGGAGACGTCTTAGCAGAAGAGATCGATGCACAAACGGCAATTCGCGAAACACGAATCAGTAATCTGTCACTGATGACCGCTGGTACGCTGCCGGTAAATCCATCAGAAATGCTGATGTCCCAAGGTTTCACTAAACTGGTGAAGCAGTTACGTGATGAATATGATTATGTTTTGATTGATACGCCGCCTCTGGTTGTCGTCAGTGATCCTTCAATCATTGCCTCGGCTGTGGACAGTGTTTTGCTGGTGGTGCGTGTCGATAAGAACCGGCGTGGGGTGATCCGCAAAGTTCAGCAAATTATTCAAACGAACGGGATCAAGGTAACCGGTATTCTGGCCAACTGTATCTTTACCGGAAAAACCGGCAGGTACGACTACGGATCGGGAGAAGGCTATCATGACTATTATCTGCCTCCTCAGCAAAAGAAGCCGGTAGAGCCTTCCGTTCCCCTGGATTCAGAGATCACCAGTTAGGCAGTCTGCCTGCTACTCAAGTTCGATCTCCAACTCTTCGATTTTCCGATAGAGGCTGGAAAGTCCGAGTTTTAAACGCTTAGCCGCTTCACGTTTATCGGTACTGTCTTTTAGTACGCGGAGAATATGCATCCGTTCGTAATGTCTCAGTGCCAGACGCAGATCATCTACATCGGGCAGTGGGGGATCGTTTTGATGTAATTCTGGCGGCAGGTCATTCAGGCAGATCATCGCATCATCACACATCATGACGGCGCGTTCGATCGCATTATCGAGTTGGCGAACATTGCCTTTCCATTCTGCTGACATCAGTGTGCGAATCGTTTCACTGGTCGCACCGGTGACCCGCTTTCCCATTTTTCGTGAGTGTTTCGTAATGAAATATTCGACCAGTTCCGGAATATCGTCTACGCGTTCTCGGAGAGCGGGGATATGAATTTTCATTCCATCCAGACGATAGAACAGATCTTCTTCAAATTCTCCTTTTTTGACCATGTCAGACAGGTCCTGCGTTGTCGAAGCGATTAAGCGGACATCGACTTTCACCGGTTCTGCACTGCCTAACGGGAGGATCTCTCCATATTCGATTGCCCGTAGCAGTTTCCCCTGTGTTCCCAATGGCAATTGCGAGATTTCATCCAGATACACGGTCCCTCCGTCTGCATTCTTGAAAACGCCGAATTGTTCTGCTTGAGGATACTGCAGCGAACTACCCGCAGATCCAAAGAGTTGCGACTCCAGTAATTCAATCGGACGCATTCCACAGTTCACTGCCAGAAAACGTTGTTCGCGGTTAGGGCCGTTGGAGTGAATCGAACGGGCAAATAATTCTTTCCCCGTGCCGGATTCGCCAAATAAGAGTACATTGGAATTGGTGGCTGCGATTTTGCGGATGGTGTTTTGCAGATTTTGCAGGGTTTTACTACTGCCGACGATCTCTTCAATTCCGGGGCTGCGTGCCAGCTCTCGTCTCAGGATCTGGTTTTCATAGAAAATCTTCTGGTATTCGAACAAGCGATTGAGTTTGTGGGACAAATCATCAAAAATAACCGGCTTGACCAGATAATCGAAGGCCCCGGCTTTGAATGCGGAAATGGTATTTTCCACGGTAGCATACGCAGTGATAATCAGTACGAAAATATTCGGTTTGATATTTTGCAACCGTCTGAGTAGTTCAATCCCATCGCCGTCCGGTAATTGCACATCACAGATTGCCACATTGAAATCCCGGTCCCTGGCCAGTTCCAGCGCTTTGGCTACCGTGGAAGCCTGCATTGTTTCATACCCTTCGCTGTTGAGGTACTCAGCCAGCGAGGTTCGGATGACTTCTTCATCTTCAACAATCAGTACAGATCGATTGAGTTGCACTTTGGGAGATATCCTGTGTTTGATTTTATGTCGTTACAAATTTGAGTTCGTTCGCCGCGCCGGGGGGAATATCCGCCAGGCCGTTCAGCTCTTCACACGTGAGTGAAATGATAAATTTGGCACCATCTTTTACTGTATCATCAATTTCAATTGAACCGGAATTGGAGTGTTCCAGGATATTTTTACAAACAAATAAACCCAGGCCCGTCCCTTTGGCCTTCGTGGTAAAGTAGGGCTGGAACAGTTTCTGCTTATCTTCCTCTCGTATACCTTGACCATTATCATGAACCGAGATCAGGATCTGACCGGATCGGGCTTCTGTCGTGATTTCGATCGATTCTCCCTCCTCAGTCGCATCCATCGCATTCAGAATCAAGTTGAGAAAAACCTGGACGAGCTGATCCCGTTCCACTTGGACGACCGGTAAATTCTCAGCAAAACGGGTGATGATTTTTTTCCCCTTTTTGCGTTTGTAGTATTTTGAAATGTTCAAAGACTCTATGATCAGGTCGTTAATCTGGCAGCGATTCCGTTCGCTCGTTGCGGGACGGCTGAAGTCGATCAGCTCCCGCAGAATGCGTTGAATCCGTCTTAGCTGGCCATCGACTTCATCCAGCCGTTTGCACGTGTATTCGTCGTTATTATGCCGATTTAAGAGTTGAACTAAAGAACTGATACCCGCCAGTGGATTGCCGACTTCGTGCGCAATTCCCGCTGCCAGCAAGCCAAAGGCGGCATGTTTTTCCTGCTGGATCAATAACGCCTGTGATTCCTGCAGGTCAGAGGTGCGGCGTGCAATCCGTTCTTCCAGCAGTTCCTGATTTTGCTTGAGCTGTGCGTTGGCAACATAAAGTTCCTGGCTGGCTTGTTTGACCAGTCTGGAAAAGGCAATACCGGCCCAGGCGACCCACCCCATCCAGACAATCATCAGCAATAATTGAGTTAACCAGTCTTTGGGGACAGAAGGGCTTGTGAACAGCAGCGTTGTGAAGCTGATCAGGTGCAGCCCCAAGGTCATATAAGCGATCGAGGGAGAGTGCCGAATTGAGCAGACAATCAGCGAGAGCAGATAGTAAAAACGAAAAGGGCTGTTCAGGCCAGCATCATAGTGACATAGCAGACCGATAAAGATCGCCTCCATCACCGAGATGATGAGCGGCCACTCTCCCAGAAAAACCCGACTGCGAAAACTGAAATAGGTATCGGCCAGCGCATAGATGGCGCCTAATGTCAAAATCCAGTTCAACTGGGGAACCTGGATGGCGGAATCGTTTCCGACAAAGTTGACCAGCACGTAGCCGACACATAGACCAAACCAGCGAATGCGAAGGGTAATTTCTTCTGCCGGCAGTTCCCAGGCATACGCATCGTGGTGTATTTTGGGCTGAGAGGCCGGAGCAGGCGGAGACTTACCGTTTGGCAAATTGGCAGCCGTTGATTGATTTTCCAGAATCGAATGATCATTCATAACAGAAATTAAGATTCAGATTCGCACTCTCGAAGGGGGGCGAAAAGAAGGTTCATCAAGGTGTTTGTGATTGACTTGTTGCGTGCATCGGTTGAGGCGATTCTACCCGACGCCTGGTTTCCTTGCGGAAACCTGAACTATACTATCCCGAATCTGAAATAGATCTGCAATTACACATCCGTTATTTTGCAGGAGAAGTCGCGAATTTTACTGAACAAACAGGTAAAACCAGAACCGGTCCTGAAGGACATTCATCGAGAATCCGTGATCGTTGATTGGTGTCTCACAAAAATAAAAGTGTTTTGACTGACAATTTCTAAAAATCTTGGTGAATTGGCGGATTGAATACAGGCTTTAGTATCTACTTGTGTTTACAGATCCGTTACTTTCGACCGATAATAGCGTATAGAATACTGTAGGCATTTTAGTGGATATGAAATCCGAATAGATTGGGAATTTATGAAAATCGTTTTAGCGAGTTCCGAGGCGATTCCATTTGCAAAGACAGGCGGGCTTGCCGATGTGGCTTCTGCGCTATCGAAAGCATTGGCAGAAGCAGGGCATGAAGTGAGCCTGTTTTTGCCGTATTACCCTCAATCGACGGCCAAGCGGGGGTTCACGCCCCAGGATTTTGAAACCTGTCAGGAAAAAGTCACGATTGCCGTCGGTAGCAAGGATGTCGAAGCAGGTCTGTTGAAAGCGACTTTTCCCGATTCAAATGTCAGCGTGTATTTAGTGGAGCAGCCCCGCTATTTTGATCGACCGGAACTGTATCACGAGAAGGGACGCGATTATCAGGATAATTGCGAACGTTTTATCTTCTTCAGCCGCGCCGTGTTGGAATTTACGGATAAACTGAATCTGCAACCGGATGTGATTCATTCCAACGACTGGCAAACCGGACTGATACCGGCTCTGTTGAAAATCGAATATCAGGACCGTCCCGGTTTTGAAAAGACGGCCGCTGTTTACACCATTCATAATATGGCGTTTCAAGGACAATATTGGCACTGGGATATGTTGCTGACCGGTATCGACTGGAAATATTTTAATCGGCATCAAATGGAATTCTTTGGCCAGCTCAATCTATTGAAGACGGGCATTGTTTTTTCAGACATGATTACCACAGTCAGCCCGACTTACGCGAAAGAAATCCGCACAGAACAATTCGGCTACGGCTTGAATGGAGTTCTCGATTCACACGCCGATCGTCTCGTAGGAATTCTGAATGGCGTCGATCCAAGCGAGTGGAATCCGGAGATCGATCCGAACATCGCGGCGCATTATAATGAGCACACGGTCGAAGAGGGGAAGCCCCGTTGTAAGGCAGCCTTGCAGGAACGTTTGGGATTGCCGCAAAAACCGGATGTTCCTCTGCTCGGTACGATTTCCCGTATGACCGATCAAAAAGGATTTTCATTGATTCTCGACGCGGCGGAAAATCTGCTGGCGACCGATGTGCAGCTGGTCTTTCTGGGAACAGGAGATCCGTATCATGAAGCTTCATTTACTGATCTGGCAAAACGGTTCCCCGATAAGGTGGCAACCTATATCGGTTTTGATGAAGGGCTCGCGCATCAGATCGAAGCCGGGCTGGATATCTTTCTGATGCCCAGTCAATTTGAACCCTGTGGTTTAAACCAGATGTATAGCCTGATTTATGGGACAGTTCCGCTTGTGCATGAAGTCGGCGGGTTGGCGGATTCGGTCGTGGATGCTTCCGATGAAAACCTCGAAAACGGAACGGCAAACGGTTTTTCATTCTGGCATTTTGATGCCACTGTGCTGTATCGACAGATGCGTCGCGCCATTGAAATGTACTCCGATAAACAAATCTGGAACCAGTTGATGCACACGGGGATGTCGAAAGACTGGTCGTGGAAACACAGCGCGCAAAATTACCTGTCGGTCTATCAGCGCGCCTGCAGTCTTCGCAATAAAAATAGCGAGTCGGTTTCCGCTTCGTAACGACTGCCTGCTAACGAGTCTTATTCACCTGTCCCACTGAGATTAACTACAATCTATGTCTGTGATCCGCACTGATCCTCTCACTGGTTTTACGACCATTTTCGCGCCGGAACGTGCCAAGCGTCCGATTAGCATTGTCAATGACGTTACGCAATTTGAAATCTCAACAGAGCAAATTGAGTCAGATCCTTTCGCTGAAGGCAAAGAATCGGAAACCACGCCTGAAGTCTACGCGGTGCGTCATCCAGAAAGCGAACCGAACCAGCCGGGGTGGAGCTTGAGGGTGGTGGCGAATAAATATCCCGCTTTGACTCCAAACGCCGGATACGCGGTGGATGAAAATCATTACGGCGTGCATGAAGTCATTGTCGAATGTCCGCATTTTGAGACTCAGATTACGCGGCTGAAATTGTCTCATTTTCAGAATATCTTCCGCGCGTATCAACAGCGTGTCGCCGCTCATCGGGATGATCCCCGGTTAGAGTATGTCATCATCTTCAAAAATCAGGGAGTTCTAGGAGGCGCTTCCCTGGGACATGCTCACTCACAAGTGCTCGCCAGCCAGGTCGTGCCTCAAGCCATGCATCAGGAACTCCAGGCGTCACAACTTTATCTGAGGCAGCATGGCGGCTCGATTTTTGAAATGATTTCGAAGGAAATGCCAACCGGCTATGCGGGACTGGTGACTTCGACACCACATTTCAACGTGATCTGTCCTTATGCCAGCCGGTTTGCCTTTGAAACGTGGATTGTTCCCCAGACACTGAAAACCCATTTTGATGACTCCAGCGATCAGGAACTGGAGGACCTCGCCGATCTCAGCCGACGTCTATTACTGGCTCTGGAACAGATTTTAGGAACCCACGATTTTAATTTTGTCATTCAAACGCCCCCCTTTAATACCGACGATCAGGCTGGCTACGCCTGGAGCATGCGGATTTATCCTCGCTTAGCTCATCTCGCAGGCTTTGAACTCTCAACGAACATGTTTATCAATCCGGTATTCCCTGAAGATGCTGTCGAACAGCTCAAGAAACAGCTCGTTTCCTGAACTCTGATTGAGAGTTCTCTTCAACAATCGCCGCGCGAGCAGTGTTTTACCTCAAGGGTAAAATAGAGAAGCGGGCGCTGAAATCGGAGTTGATCCAGTTGACCAAACTGGTGAAATCTTGCCTGCTTTAACAATTGGCCTTCCTTCGACTGTATTTCGGGATCGAGAGTACTGATTTTAAGGGGAGTTGGATTTTATTCTCCTAAAAAGTCCTCTATGATAATTAAAAGATTGGCTTTACTATTAGTCAGATTCGTTACAAGTCCTTCGGGATCAGCGATTAAAGCAAGGGCGGGTCGTCTCGCTCGTGTCATAAAATCAAACAAGTTCTATTTCATAGCGTAATCGATATTTCTGTGTTCTACACGGATGAGAAAGGATGCGGCCCATGGGCTGTCGACTTCGGCTTGTATTAGTCATTCACAACCATCAGCCCGTCGGGAATTTTGAAGGGGTTTTTGAAGAATCCTATCAGAACAGCTATCAGCCGTTCCTGGATGTGTTATCAGAATATCCCGAGATTCCTTTTTCTCTGCATACGTCGGGCAGCCTGATGGAATGGCTCGTCGAGGCACATCCCGAGTATATTGACCAAGTAAGGGGATTGGCTGATTCTGGTCAGGTGGAGATCCTGGGGGGGCCATTTTATGAGCCCATCCTGGCAGGCATTCCCCGTTGTGACCGGATTGGTCAGATTGTCGCTTACACAGCTTATCTCAAGAAATTATTTGGAACTCCCATTCGCGGGATGTGGGTTCCCGAACGTGTCTGGGAGCAGTCCTTTGTTTCCGATCTGGTAGATGCGGGCATGGAATACACGCTGCTGGATGATTCCCATTTCAGTGCCGCTGGCGTTCGTGCTGATAAAATGCACGGCTATTATCTGTCAGAAGACGAAGGCCGTTTGCTAAAAATCTTTCCTGACAATGAAACCCTACGGTATCAGATCCCGTTTACCGATCCCGTGGAAACCATTCATTATCTGAAAGAGATTGCCGATCATCATCCCAATTCGGTCGTAGTGTTTGGCGATGATGGAGAAAAATTCGGCGCCTGGCCTGGGACCTATGACCATGTTTATCGCGATGGCTGGTTGAAGCGATTTCTGGATCTGCTGCAGCAGAACAGCGACTGGTTAAAAGTGACCACGCTTTCTGAAGCCGTTGACACAGTCTCGCCTCTAGGCAGTTGTTATCTTCCCGATGCCAGCTACCGTGAAATGACCGAGTGGGCGCTCACTTCAGATCGCCAGATCGAACTGGCCGAGTTGAAAGAAAAATTTAAGGACGTCGAAGGCTTCGATCGGTTAAAGCCTTATCTGCGAGGCGGATTCTGGCGTAACTTTCGTACGAAGTATTCAGAACTCAATGAAATGTATTCCCGGATGTTACAGGTCAGCAATCGACTGCAAAGCCTGGAAGCGACCGGCGTAGATGCCGAAAATCTACCGGCTTTGCATGAAGCGCGAACCGAACTCTATCGCGCACAGTGTAATTGCCCGTATTGGCATGGTGCTTTCGGGGGACTGTATCTGCCGCATTTGCGGAACGCCATCTATAAGCATTTAATCTCTGCAGATACGTTAATGGAAAAAATCACGCACCGTGATGCCACCTGGATCGATGTGGAAGCCGGCGATTTCAACTTGGATGCCCGCCAAGAAGTTCGTCTGGCCAGCAACCGCATCGTCGGATTTATCGCGCCAGCCAATGGGGGACACCTTTACGAACTGGATGTCCGCGGTGCTAAGCAGAATATCCTGGCGACACTGAATCGTCGTCCCGAGCCTTACCATGATATTATTCGTAAAGCCGGACAGGAAAGACAGAATGGAAATCAGAACGGAGAAGATATCGGCAAGATTCATAATGCCGTTCGGTTTAAACAGCCCGATCTGGATAAGAAGCTACAATACGACCACACCCCTCGTAAATCGTTGGTCGACCATTTCTATCAACCGGGGCTTGACCTGCAGACCGTGATTGATGGCGGGGGAGAAGTTGGTGATTTTACGCAGGGCGTATTTCAAAGTTCCCTGCGTCGCACGGATGACTATTGTGAAGTACGGATGGTGCGTAAAGGGCACGTCGGGCCTTATCAGGTAGAGTTGACCAAGACTGTCTCTTTAGCCAAGGATGCGGCAGGCACTCTCGAATTCCGCTACGAATTAACACAGCTACCCGCCGACGTTCCACTCCATTTTGGTGTGGAATTTAACTTTGCGGGAATGGCCGCCGGTGCGAGTGATCGTTATTACTACAATCATCTGGGGAAACAACTGGGACCGTTGGAATCCAAATTAGATCTACATAAAACCGATCGGATTGGATTGGTCGATGAATGGCTGGGGCTGGATGCCGCTCTGGATTTATCCTCGCCCGCCAATATCTGGACCTTCCCGATTGAAACCATCAGTCAGTCGGAAGGCGGCTATGAACTGGTGCATCAAAGCTCGGTGGTAATCCCGCATTGGGAGTTTGTTGCTGACGAACAGGGACGCTGGTCGGTGACGATCACTCTCTCGCTTGATACCTCAGTCGCACAGGCCAAAGCACTTAATGAAGCAACCGCTTCCGGAGCACCCAGTTGATCTGGGGGCTCCGATTGGGTCTATTTTTTTCAGGAAAACAATTCGGTAACGACTTCGCCCCCATCGACGATTTTCATGGGGCGTCCCAGCGGACTCATGTTTTCTTTCTTCGGATCGACCTTTAATGACTGGCAGATCGAACAGAACAGATCGGTAGTACTCACCGGTCGATCCTGGACGGCTGAGCCATCCGCGGTTGAAGCGCCGATCACCTGACCGCCTTTGACGCCTCCACCTGCCATCGCGGCTGAAAAGACACGTGGGTAATGATCGCGTCCTCCACGGGGATTGATTTTGGGTGTTCTACCAAATTCACCCATCCAGACGACCAAAGTCCGCTCCAGCATACCACGCGCTTTCAGGTCTGTGATCAAAGCTGCCATCCCGGCATCCACTTGCTGAGAGAGGGGAGTAATCACTTCTGAAATATTGGCGTGGTTGTCCCAGCCATTAGATCGCACTTCGATAAAAGTCGAGCCGGCTTCCACAAGTCGGCGGGCCAAGAGACATCCTTTGCCAAAATTGTTCTCGCCATATTGTTGACGGAGTGATTCTGATTCCTGGCTGAGATCGAATACTTTGGTTTGCGGGCTCATCACCAGCGAAGACGCTTTGTTATAAATCTTGCTATGGTTCTTCACAACGACTTCACCACCCCGGGCGGCAAATTCAGAATCGAGACGTCCCAGCAGTCCCAGACGTTTTTGATAGCGTTTATCGGGAACGGTGGCAGCGACATTATTGGGGATATTTCCCGGGTTGTTGACGTTGAACGGTTCATAATCCACGCCGAGAAAACCGGCACCGTTGGTTGCGCCGACAGAAACAATCGAGGGGATATCCAACTCACGATTTCCGATTTCCCGTGTGATATTTGAACCCAGGCTGGGATGTTTGACACTGCCCGAAGGAATGTAGCCTGTATGCATTTGATACGTGGCCCGTTGATGATTCCCCTCTTTGTTGGTCATGGAACGGATGAGGGCAATGTCCTGCATGACCTTCGCCGTATTCTTCCAGTCCTCAGAAATCTCAATTCCGGAAACGGCAGTTTGAATCGCTTTTTTATCGCCCGCACTTGATGATTTTGGTTTGGGATCGAACGTTTCAAGATGACTCGGGCCTCCTGCCATCCAGAGCAGAATCATCGAACGCCCCTGTTGACGTAATTCTTCTGCCGAGACACTCATTAAGTCATGAAAACTCAGAGTTCCCGCAGCCATTGCACCCGTCGAAACCGTTCGCAAAAAACTGCGACGCGAAAAACCCTGGCGGTGTGTTTGAATTTGCTGATGGTGATAAAGACTCATTGAAAACTCCGCGTCGTGAGGGATTAGTGTGATTCAAGTAAAACGCGACTCTGGATGATTTTCCGAATGTTAGCGTTTGGTGATGAACTCGCTGGAATTGAGCAGGCTCCACATCAAATCTTCAAGGGCTGCATTTCGGTTGTCTGTGGATTGGATGTATTCCTGGCAGATCTGAATTTCCGTTTTACTTGGCTCTCGCGAAAGCGTCAGCAGATAGAGTTCCTGAATCGCGTCTTTGTTTTGCGGGAACTCTTTGGAAATCTGAGCCAGTTTCGTATTCCGATTGGTTCCCAGCATGCCATTGATGGCAGTGGAATTCATCATAAACAGTGCCTGAGGAACGTCGCCTGTGATTTCGTCCTGTGCCGTTGAGGGATCGAAAGTAAACAGAGTACTGAATTGACCACGGGCACTGCGGCTAGCCCCGTAACGCCGATCACCGCTGTTACGGTTTGCCTGCAGATCATCCACACCAAATACCTGGGTGATGGCGGTGAAAATCTGATCGCCACGTAAACGGGTGGGAGATTGCGCGGCAAAGGGGGTTTGAAATTGTCCTTCGGTTTTCGTCTGCATCTGTCTCTGATAGGCTCGCGTGTTCGTAATTGTGCGGCAGAGCCATTTGAGGTCGTATCCGTTGGCTGTGAAACCGTCGGCCAATGCATCTAACACTTCAGGATAAACGGCGCTTCGTTCGGGGCCGATATCATCAATGGGCATATAAAACCCTTCTCCCAGCATTTCGGCCCAGAGACGATTCACAATGGCCCGTGAAAACCAGGGGTTGGATTGGGCTGTCAAAAACTTTGACAGTATTTCTCTTCGTTCCAGATCGTCCAGTCCTTGCGGGGCTTTCGTTCCGACAAATAACACCGGATGCACTACCGTGCCGGCAGAAGTGGGGTCCTTTAAATCGGGCATGTGATATTCCGTCATGAACCGGCGGGCGTTGTCGGGAACCGGTATGCTTTTCAGTTCTTCGGCGGTTAACGCTTTGTCCCCGTTTTTGTCGGCTGTCGAAACGAGTCGTTCAAAACCTCGTGCCATCCGTGTCCGCTGAACTTCTTTTTCTGTCAGCTTTCCATCCCCGTTACGGTCGTAAGCTCGAAACAGCATCGTTGGATCTTGCAGCATTTTCATACGTTGTGCAAACTGGTTGCCTTGATTCATCGAGACCACTTCAAAGGTCCGCGGCATTGCATCGCGGACCGGACGCACCCGCACGCGGGGGAAAAACGCCGCCAGTTCATGGAAGCTGTTTCGTTTCCATTTATCGGTGGGATGGTCGTGACAATTGGCACATTGAATCTGGATTCCCAGAAAGATACGAGAGGTTTCCGCGGCTAACTCAGCCGGATCTCCTTGATGGGCGAAGATCAACGCCGTGTTCCCATTTTTACGCACATCACCGGTCGCCGTCAGCAGATCGGTCGTGATTTTCTTCCAGCTTTTATTTTCTTTGAGCTGGGTTGTCATCCAGTCTTCGAATTCACTTTGATTGATCCGCGAGCGAACATCAGTGGCCCGCAGGTAGATCACATCGCGCCAGTACCGCGCCCAGTTGACTGCGTAATCATCCGACTTGAGTAACTCGTTGATTACGGCTTGCCGTTTGTCGGGCTTTGAATCCAGACCAAACAGAATCACTTCTGAAGTGGTTGGCATTCTGCCGGCCAGATCGAAGGTGACGCGGCGGAGAAAATCTTCATCGTTGGCCAGCTTTGCCGGTTCGATCTTTGATTTTTTGAGTTCTGCTTCAATCAGTTGGTCTACCTTCTCGGCCAGAGTCGTTTCAGCAACTCTGTCCTGTTTGGTCGATTGTGATGAACTCTTTGTTGCCGCGAAAGTGGAAGAGTGGCATAATGGGACCGACACCGTAAACAGAAAAATGGAAACAATTTGTGTCGTTCGTTTCGCGGAAAAATTCATCATGACTTTTCACCTGATTTGAAAAGGGGAGAAATTGGTTCCTGTTATCGATCCAGGAGTCAGACAAACTTCAATGCATGGCTGATGTCTATTTAACCCTCTCATTATCCAAATGGGTCGATAAATTGGTGATTTTTAAGAAATAAAAAACAGAACCTGAAATCCAGACTGGTAAAACAATGGAACAGAGCGCTTGGGTCATCGTTGTTATCTTATCAGGAGTAGCCATCGTTATTGGTGGTGTCCTCTTTTTTCGTCTGCATGCCTTCCTGGCATTGCTGGCGGGGGCCGTTTGTGTAGGCGTTTTGACACCTGCCCAGCAGATAGAGGAGACGGCTCTCCGCAAGAATAAGCTGAAATTAATCGAGGTCAGCGAAGATAATCGCAAGCTTGTGATTGAAGTCGAGAAAGCGGGCACGATTCAACCCGGTATGCTACTGCTGATCATGGGGACGGAGTCGCCGAACTTCCCACTGATTCCCATCGCACAGACGGCAGTAGAACGGGTCACTGCGAAATTCACCGAAGGCAGCAAAAAAATGATCATTGCCGACCTCAGCGTCCGTGATGACAGTGCCAGCCGTCAGGTTCGTTTAGATGATTTTGCAATCACGCCTGCCAACTATCAAGCCGCCATCATGGAAGGCAAACGGTCGGTGGGAGAACGCGTGGCGGCCGGCTTTGGTTCCACCTGTGCGAAGATCGGCATCCTGATTGCGCTAGCCGCGATTATTGGCATGTGTCTGCTGGAAAGTGGAGCCGCCGAACGCATTGTCCGGTCATCGGTGAATTTTGTGGGCGAAAAACTGGCACCGCTGGCGTTTATGGCGAGCGGATTTTTACTGGCGATTCCGGTGTTCTTCGATACAGTCTTCTATCTTTTGATTCCGCTCGGTAAAGCCATGCGGTTCCGAACCGGTAAGAACTATCTGTTGTATGTGCTGGCGATTGTGACGGGTGGCACGATGGCCCATTCGCTGGTGCCTCCCACGCCCGGCCCGTTGTTTGTTGCAGAACAGTTGGGCGTGGATATCGCGACGATGATGATTGGGGGCATGATTGTCGGAAGTATTGCCGCTCTGTTTGGTCTGGGCTACGCGGTGATGATCAACAAACGCTGCGTACTGCCGTTCCGCGACTCGGCTGACGTGACCAAAGAAGACCTTACCAAGCTGGCTTCCAGCAGTTTGGAAGACTTACCCGCACTCTGGCTCTCACTCACGCCCATTCTGCTGCCCGTGTTGTTGATCGCAGGTTCCACGATGCTGAAATTTGAATCGATCAAAAATCTGTGTTCTCCAGAAGTACAATCTTTGATCAAGACGCTGGGAAATAAAAACCTGGCGTTGGGCATCGCGACAGTGGTTGCCCTGATGACTTTGATTCGTCAGAAAAAGTCTTCACTGGCCGCGCTTTCGACCTCGATACAGGCATCGTTGTCCACAGGAGGCGTGATCATTCTAATCACGGCTGCCGGCGGTGCATTCGGGGGCGTGTTACAACAGACGGGAGTCAGCTTTTTGATTGAATCGCTGCCGGATGTTTCTCCGTTAATGCTGGTCACTCTGGCGTTTTTGATTACCACCGCGATCCGCAGTGCTCAGGGCTCGTCGACGGTCGCCATGATCACTACGGTCGGCATTCTGGGTGGCATCGCTGAATCGACGACACTCGGCTTTCACCCGGTTTATCTGGCGCTGGCTATCGGTTGTGGCTCCAAGCCGATCTCCTGGATGAACGACAGTGGCTTCTGGGTCATCGGAAAAATGAGCGGCATGACCGAAGGGGAAACTCTGAAATACGTCACCCCGATGACGGCTTTGATGGGGGTGGCTGGATTTGTCATCGTACTACTGGGCGTGCAGTTTTTCCCGATGGTTTGAGGATGCTGGTGAAGCACTGATATTCTGTCATTTTCAACAGAGGGAAATCTTTCAAGCAGCAGGGAACCATCATGGAAGTCGATCATCTGGATCATCTGGTATTAACCGTCAAAGACATCCAGGCCACGCTTGCCTTTTATGAGACGGTGATGGGGATGCAGCGGGTTTCGTTCGGGGCACAGCGGTATGCGCTGACGTTTGGTACTCAGAAAATCAACCTGCACGAACTGAGGAAGGAATTCGAACCGAAGGCTGCAAACGTGAAAGCCGGCAGTGCGGATCTCTGCTTTATTATCAAGATCCCGGTGGAAGACGCCATCCAACATCTTCAAAACCAGAAAGTGGAGATCATCGAAGGTCCTGTGCAACGTACCGGCGCTCTCGGAAAAATTATTTCAGCGTACTTTCGTGATCCCGATGGAAATTTGATTGAAGTGTCGAATTATGAGAACGGAGAGGCTTCCTCATTCTGAATGATAGACTGCTGATTTTGATTCCAGCACGAATTCGTATTTATCATCAGACTCATGAATTGTAATTGTTAGCTACGCTTAGTTGAGAAAGCCGAGCCAGCTTTTTTTGCGTTCGTCATCGAGCTCATCTTCTTCAATGACCAGTTCTTCGCTTCTTTCCAGATTCAAGCCCAGCTGTTTTTCTTTCTTGCGAATTTGTGCTTCGCGATTTTGAAGCATTGATTCCGTACGTGAGAGCCTTGCGCGTTCGATCGAGATTTCCACTTCCGCCATTCCCAAATTGTGTTCGAGGTCGTGGTGCAGCGATTGTAATTTTTCAAGCAGTTCTTCAGGGGCATTATTCAGTTGTTCCCAATTCACTGGGATGACTGCTGTTTCTGCTTCGCGTACCCGTTTGATTAACAGGCTGATATATTGGTCTCTTTCACTGATGGCCTGGATCAACTGGTCTTGCGACGCCTGTTCATAATCGATTTCACCTGGCGCATCTGGCAAGGCGGGTTTATAGCTACCTAGACTGCGGCCGTTTGTGTCTGATTGCTCGGTTCCTGAATGCGGTGCTGGCTGTTGTGGAGGCGGAGGTGTTTTTTTGGGAAGATCCGCGGCGACACTGACCCCTTGGCCGGAAAGCAATTTTGCTTTCATTTCTTCCCAACCGCTTGCGTCTGAAGTATCTTCAGGCACACTGACGGATGGCTCCTCAGGTCGTTCTGCTTCCTCTGTGGTCAACGGTTCTTCTTCAGAACCAGCCAGTGTAGGCGATGCTAAATATTCGACCAGGCTGGATGATTTCGGAGCCACAGTGCCATTTTCGAAACCCGCTTCAACCATTTGTTTGAGTTCAGAAATCTGCAACTCAATTCTGGACAGGGAACTTTCCGTTTCCATTCCCTGCCATTGTTCCAGAACCGTTTGCAAATCGTGTGAGAGTTTTTGCTGTTCTTCAATCACTTCGGGGGGAATACCGCCCGAAATTGTCATGCCGCGATCGGCACCGGTACGATGCCTGCGGTCTAATTGCTCGGCAACCTGCTCCAGGCGTTCTGTGAGGATGGCAACTAACTGCTCTTTTTCCTGGAGTTCTGCTTCCAGTTCTTTGACTCGGAGGTTTTCTGCAGCGCTCAATTCTTCATTGGTACGCTGGCTGATTTGCAGTTGTTCGGCAACTTCGCTGAGGCGTTCTTTGAGAATCTTGACTAACTGCTCTTTTTCTAGCAGTTCTGTCTCCAATTCCTCTAAGCGAAGTTGATTCGCAGCAGTCGACCCGTTATTGGCATGCTGGTTGTGATCCAGTTTGTCAATGACCTGTTCCAGTTGTTCTGTGAGAGTGCTCACCAACTGTTCTTTTTCCTGCAGTTCTGATTGCAGTTCTTTGAGTTGAATCGTTTCTGCAGAAAGGGAGTTCGAATCTTTCTCAGGCTGAGGAGTTTGTTCGGATGGAGGTGGGGGCGTAGTTTCTTCCCGCGAAATCAAATCGGAGCCCGTGTCAGGCTGCGATGCGATCGTCTTCTGCTCTAATTCAGATTGGGGAGAGTGATTATTGGGGTCCATCCATTTTTACCTGAATCAATTTACCTTTCAGACTGTTTTTAAGCTAAAAATATAGAGAAGCTACCTTTAGCCTAGCTCATATAAAAGCAGTCTTAGTGGGTTTCACTGATCCGGTGATGCAAATTTTCTACATCTTTATGCGGATGGTATTGATTATTCAAATACTGACGGGTTTACGACATTAGTAGTTTTCCTCCCTACGAGAACATCTGCCACCTGACGGGCTGCCTGCTGTCGAAGTTCGTCCAGTGATTCTTTCGAAATGAAAGCAGCGTGAGGGGTTGCAATAATCCGATCATCCTTAAAAAACGGATCCGTCAGGTCAGGAGGTTCCGGGTCAAATACATCCAAGGCGGCACCGGCAATGCTTTCATTTTCAACTGCCGTCTTCAATGCCGCAAAATCAATGAGTGCGCCGCGTGATGTATTAATGATCAAAGCGCTTGGCTTCATCTGTGTAAACGCATTTTCATCAAATTGATGCTGCGTGGCCTCTGTCAGCGGTGCGTGAATCGAAATGACATCGCTTTGCTGGAGCAGTTCTGTAAAGGGGACCATTTTCGTTCCCGTGCCATAATCATTTCCGGAAGCATTGGTGGCGATCACGTTCATTCCAAAGGCCCGTGCTCGTTGTGCGACCGCTTGTCCGGTCAAACCGAAGCCAAATACTCCCATCGTCAACGCACTGACTCTGCGAGGTAAAGGCGCCGCTGCCAGATCGTAAATGCCCTGTTTTGTCTGGAGATGAAACAAAGCCACGTTTCGCAGGCTGGCCAGCATTAATGCGATTGTATGATCGGCCACTTCAGGAATACAGTAATCGGGAACATTCGTGACCGGGATTTTGAGCGAAGTCGCGTATTTGACATCGATATTATCGAGCCCGATTCCCAAACGAGCGATGGTCTTGCAAGCGGGGGCGGCTGCAATCACGGCTTCGGTCACGACAGCCCAACACGTCGCGATGGCATCGACTCCGGTTGCATATTTGACGAGTGTCTGCTCATCGGCTCCGGGAGGAGCTTCGATCACTTCGGCATCGACGAGCGCTAATTCTTTGCGTTCCACCTCGCAATCCGGCCAGGCACGATCAGTAATTAAGACACGGAATTTCGCAGACACAAATCACTCCCTTTTATTGTGAAAATGTTTAGATGCTTGATTATTTCAGGATCGTTCTTTTCAGACCTGTTGACAAGTCTATCGTCCCGAAAATATTCAGGGAGCGAACGATTCCAGAATTTATAGAGTCAGGTTGATCACACTGCATTCAAAATCGCAACAGCGTCAACGCAACCGCTGTGAATTGCTGTTTTAGAAGATTCTCTTTAAAATAAGACTTACGAACTACTTACGCACTATATTTAATCGAACCAGTTTTGTGGTCCCGGTTTTGCATGAAAAAGAGATATCTTGACACATTCTCTATTTAGTGCCATGATTCCACTAGAGTTATCACGTTTCGTAAGGGTTTTTATGTACCAAAGTCTCACAGGCATTCTGATGCTGCTTTCCATGCTGTCCCACACATTGCTGGGTTGTGGGTGGCATCATGCGCACGACTGTCAGGCGGGACAACACAATTCCTGCCAGCCGGTTGCTTTGTGTGAACATACAACAGAACATGCCCCTCACGGGCATGACCATTCTGCACAGCATTCCCATTCCGAAGGGGCGACGGAAGAAGTTCCTTCCCGTCCGGAATCGGAACCTTGTCAGGAAGGCCGTTGTTCCTATTTGACATCAGCACCAGCGAAAGTTCTTGAGCAAGCTCCTCAAATGGTGGATCTGCTATCCCCATTGGATCTGCTGTGTTCGTCTCAGGAAAAACAGTACATTCATAAGATGCTTCAGGTCAACTGTCTCTCCGCATTCACAGCGCCGGGAGCGCGCGCACAGACACATACTACGGTTTGGCTGCTATAAGCTCCTCTGCTCTCTGATCGTCACTCCGATTTGCTTTGTGCTGACATTACGTCTGTACAAGCACAGATTCGCATCAAGCAGATCGGAAAATTACGATTTCTATTGCGCACTTTTAATAAGCATCTGCGCTGCCTGAGTAGAGGCCCCTGATGAATAATTCGATGTTGAAACAAAACTGGAAACTGATTGTGACTCTCTGCATCCTGATTCCGGCAGGATTCCTGACCTGGAGTTCTCGGGAGCAGTGGCTGCCTGCTGTTCAAAGCGGGACTCAAAAAAACGGAACCGCAAATCAGCAGACAAAAGCCAAAGAGTCTGCAAGCGCTCATTCCGATGAGGAAGAACATAACCATGACCATGCAGGACACGACGAAGCCAGCTCTCTGGAATTGTCGGCTCAGGCCCGAAAAAATATCGGGCTGACATCAGAAAAACTGGTGCCGGTCAAACTGCAATCGTTCACGCGCACGATTACGATTCCCGCGATTGTGGTAGAACGACCAGGCAAAACCCGGATTACCATCGTCGCGCCAATGACGGGGATTGTGACAAACGTCAATGTGATTGCCGGCGAAGCGGTTCAACCCGGTCGTGAATTATTCAAAATCCGCCTGACACATGAAGATCTCGTGCAGGCCCAGGCCGCCTATCTGAAAACACGTGGCGAACTGGATGTGGAAAATAAAGAAATCGTACGGATTCAGGAAATTACCAATCGAGGGGTTATTGCCGGCAAGGTATTGCTGGAACGCGAATATGCCAAAGAAAAACTCGAAGCGATTTTGAAATCGCAACGCGAAGCACTGTTGTTGCATGGTTTCAGTGAAACGCAGGTAGATCAAATCGACAAAACGCGTCATCTGATCAAAAGTCATCAGGTTTATGTGCCCAAAATTCATGATGAATCTGGTGAAGTGCAATTGCCGAATATGAAAATTCGTCGAATCTCGGCTGAGATATCCTCTTCTCAAGATCAAATATTTGCATCGCAACGGTCATTGCTTGTAGTGCAGTCATTGAATGTCAGTAAAGGCGATTTTGTGAATGCGGGAGACACACTTTGTGTCCTGGCAGACTACAGTGATCTGTATCTCAAAGGGCAGGCCTTTGAGCAGGAAGCGGATGAGCTCACACGTTGTATGGAGAATCAATGGCCCGTTCAAGCCATTCGGGAAGTGAATAATCAAGCCAAGAAGTTAGTGAATCATCTCAAAATTGATTATTTGGATAACCAGATTGAAACCGATGCCAGAACTTTTTCTGTGTTTGTGAATCTGCCCAATCGAGTCGATTATGATAGTACCAGAAAAAACGGACCCCGTTTTATTACCTGGCAGTTCAAGCCGGGGCAGCGGATGCAGTTGCGCGTTCCCGTTGAGACATGGGACAAACAAATCGTGCTTCCCGTAGAAGCGATTGCCAGTGAAGGGGCCGAACATTTTGTGTTTCAAGAGAATGGCGACCACTTTGACCGCCGTCCGGTACATATTCTGTATCAGGATCAGTTATGGGCTGTGATTGAAAACGATGGCTCTATTTTTCCAGGTGACAAAATCGCATTGGCTGGTGCGCATCAACTGCAAATGGCTTTGAAGAACAAAGCTGGTGGCGGGGTAGATCCGCATGCCGGGCACAATCATTAATTTTTCCTCATTAATGAAGCCCTACGTTATCACGAAACGTCTCTTTTGAAATCCGTCGAACGACTGGAAAAGAAATATGCTGAATGCGATTATTCGTTTTGCTCTGAAGCAGCGCCATTTGACGCTTGCGTTCTCGCTGTTCCTGATTGGATTTGGAACCTGGCAGGCGTTTAGCATGGGAATCGATGTGTTTCCGAATCTGAATCGTCCGCGTGTTGTTGTTATGACCGAAGCGCCCGGCATGGCGCCGGAAGAAGTGGAATCATTGATTACCTTTCCGCTGGAAACTACCTTGAATGGTGCCACCGGAGTACAAGCTGTGCGCAGTTCTTCGGGAGTCGGCATTTCCATTATCTATGTGGAATTTGAGTGGGGCACTGATATCTACAATGATCGGCAAGTTGTTAACGAGCGTCTGCAACTGGTCACCGAACGACTGCCTGATGGTATCAAGCCACAGTTAGCGCCGATCTCATCGATCATGGGACAAATCATGATGCTGGGTATGTGGAGCGAAGGGGATATAACCTCGCCGCTGGAAGTGCGTACCTTGGCAGACTGGGTGGTTCGACAGCGTCTGTTGACGATTCCCGGCGTGTCGCAGGTGTTTACGATGGGAGGGGGACGCAAGCAGTTTCAGGTACTCGTCAACCCGGAAGCACTGGTGACATACGGAATCACGTTGCACGATGTCAGGAAAGCCTGCGAAGAGAGTAATCAGAATGCAACGGGCGGTTATCTGGATGAACAGGGGCCGAATGAATTTCTGGTTCGTGCACTGGGACGAATTCAAACGCTGGAAGATCTGGAAAAAGTGGTGATTACCACCCGTAAGGGCCGTCCCATCATGCTTTCGCAGGTTGCAAAAGTCATTGAAGGAGCCCAGGTCAAGCGGGGTGACAGTTCCGCATTTGTAAAACAGGAAGATGGGACGTTTGCGGGAGGTCCGGCGGTTGTGCTGACGGTCAATAAACAACCCGATGCAGATACGCGACGGGTGACTCAGGATGTCTTGCAGGCACTCAAAGATCTCAAACCTTCTTTGCCTGCCGATATCCGGATTCAACCAGAACTCTATTCTCAAAAATCATTTATCGATCGGTCGATTGAGAATGTCATTGAAGCCTTGATGGATGGCGGTATTCTGGTGGTGATTATTCTCTTTCTGTTCCTGATGAATTTTCGGACGACATTTATCACTTTAACGGCGATTCCTCTTTCGATCGCGATTACAGCAATTATTTTCGCTGTTTTTGGACTCTCGATCAACACAATGACTCTGGGAGGCTTGGCGGTAGCAATTGGCGAACTTGTGGATGATGCTATTGTCGATGTCGAAAATATATTTCGTCGGTTACAGGAAAATCGTTACCTGGAAAAACCCAAGCCGATCTTGCTGGTTGTGTTTCAGGCGAGCTGTGAAATCAGGAACTCCATAGTCTTCGGTACCGTCATTGTTGTACTTGTTTTCCTACCGTTATTTGCCTTGTCGGGTATGGAAGGCCGTTTGTTTGCTCCGCTGGGCGTAGCGTACATTGTCTCGATCCTGTCATCACTCATTGTGTCACTTACTTTAACTCCCGTGCTTTCCTATTGGTTACTGGGTAAAAAATTCGGTTCGCCCGTCAGCCCTGATGCTGAATCAAATCATCAAACACATCAGGATGGGCCTCTATTGCGGCTCTTGAAATGGGGCGCTGGTTATGTCATTCGTTTCAGTATCCGGTTAGCGAAACCCCTGTTGCTTGCGGGCGTTGTTGGTGTATTCGTCGCATTCTTGTTTCTGATGCAGCTCGAACGCGATTTTCTGCCTCCTTTTAATGAAGGGGTGGCACAATTGAATGTGGTTTTGCCGCCGGGAACTTCACTTCGAAAGTCGAACGAAATTTCGGAAACAGTGATGGATCGTCTGAAAAAGATCGAAGGCGTTGCTGCGTTTTCCAGAAGAACGGGCCGCGCTGAACTCGACGAACACGCTGAGGGAGTGAATATCTCAGAGTTCATTATTAGCTTTGATCCGGAGTCCGTTCGCAGTCGTGAAGCAGTGCTCGATGACATTCGCACTTCAATGGATGATATCCCGGGGATCGTGATCTCCGTCGAGCAGCCGCTGGCGCATTTGATTTCGCACATGGTTTCGGGGGTGAAAGCACAAGTCGGGATTAAAATCTACGGCGAGGATCTGACGGTTCTGCGGAACACGGCTAAAAAAATGGAAATGGAAATGAAATCCGTGCCCGGGGTTACCGATGTGCTGGTGGAACCTCAAGTCGAAATTTCCCAACTTCAAATCAAACTGAATCGGGATAAACTGAAGCTGTATGGCTTAACCCCCGCTTATGTGAATGAGTATATCGAAACGGCAATGAATGGTCTGGTGGTTTCCCAGGTCTTACAGGGGCAGCGTACGTTTGACCTGTTGATTCGCATGGATGAGAAATATCGTGAAGACCTGCAGACATTGAAACGACTTTCGATTGATCTGCCCAACGGTGGTACAACACCTCTCTCGTCTGTCGCCGATATTAACGCTTCCTCTGGACCGAATACGATCAATCGTGAGAAAGTTCAGAAACGCATCATCGTGCAGTGTAATGTCTCTGGTCGTGGACTGGTTGACGTCGTGAAGGACATTCAAGAGAAACATGTACCAATCATTAAGGCCATGCCAGCCGGTTATTTTGTGGAATACAGTGGTCAATTCGAAAATCAGCAATCTGCGTCTCGCATGATCTCCGCACTGTTTCTGGTTTCGATGCTGGGGGTGTTTCTGGTCCTGTTTACCATGTTCCGCTCGGCCAATTTCTCGTTGCAGGTGATGGTGGCGTTGCCGATGGCTTTTATTGGTTCGGTCATCGCACTCGTGGTTACCGGACAAACTCTGACCATCGCTGCGATGGTGGGCTTTATTTCGCTGGGGGGCATCGCGTCCCGCAATGGGATATTACTCTTAAATCATTATTTACACCTCGTGAAGTATGAAGGGGAAGGCTGGACTCAAGAAATGATCGTCAGGGCCGGTCAGGAACGGTTAGCACCAGTACTCATGACGGCGCTCACCTCAGGCATCGGCCTGGTTCCTCTGGCAATGTCTCAAGGGGAAGCAGGCAAGGAGATTCTGTACCCGGTCGCGACGGTGATTATCGGCGGGTTGCTCAGTAGTACGATTTTGGAATTTTTCATCCGCCCGGCTTTGTTCTGGAGTCTTGGTCGTAAGGCCGGAGCCAGAATCGTCGAGCAAAGTTCAATCGACATTCCGTTGATCGAAGAACAGGAAGAAGTTCCGACTCCTGCTTAGTTGAAAGTGTGTGAATACAGATTTACTGTGAAAATATTTTGTGTAATTAAACTGAATGAAAATTTCAAAAAAGGATTTGAATGATGAAAAACAAACTGGCAAGTTACCTGGCAATGTCCTTCTGCGTTGTGAGCTTTACTTTCGCTGGATGTAATAACAATGCAGACCAGGGAACGAAAACATTCGATGAAGCCGCTCCCGAGGACGTGACGATGGACGAGCACGGACATGATCATCCCAGCGAGGGGCCGCATCATGGTTCGTTGATTGAATTGGGAAAAGAAGCCTACCATGCTGAATTGGTACATGATGAGAAAACTGGTTCTGTCACCATTTATATTTTGGACGGCGCAGCAAAAAAAAGTGTTCCGATCAAAGCGGAAAGTGTGTTGATCAATGTGAAGCATGCTGGCAAAGGCGAACAATTTACGCTCGCTGCGTCACCTGATGCAAGTGACCCCGCCGGGCAGTCTTCCCGGTTCAGTACTCAGGAGAAAACGTTAGGTGAGCTGTTAGACGAGGAAGGAACCACGGCACGACTGGTGCTGGAGATCGACGGCAAATCCTATAATGGCGAGATTCATGCGCACGATCACGACCATGATCATGACGAAAAACACGCACATTAATCGTACTTTGCTTCAAAGAAAATCTACCAAGACGCCGCTCAAATTTGTTTGGGCGGCGTTTTTTTACTTTACTTACATACAGTTCTTCCGGATGTGGATTAATAGATCGGCCGAGTATCGCCAGCGAAAGATGGTACGAATCAGTCTTGCAGGGGACAGGTTCGTAGGCGACGATTCAGCTTTGGTTGTGCTGTTTGTCAGCGAAATCAAAGCAAGCATCCTGCTATTAAATGATTGAAGAAGACTGTTTCTTTGATGTCATTGGCTGCTGAATGAATCTGGTAGGGCAGGGGATCTACAAGGAAAAATCCAGAATTAGGGCATTCGGCAGGAAAGGAAGAAAAATCCTACAGTGTTAGACATGGGGAGGCGTTACATGGTATAATTCCGATATTGAGAATCAGGGGTAGATTATATGCTCCATTCCACTGGGAAATATCGGGTAGAATTAATAGTTGGCAGTATGAAACATCACTCGACAAAACGACAGTCAGGACCACGGGTTCAAGCTGGATCACGGCGTGAGTTTTTGAAAATCGGACTGGGCGGATTTAGCAGTCTTTCCTTGCCGGGTTTGTACCAGTTACAAGCGGCCGCCGCTGGAGCGCAATCGAAACTCCCCAAGAAATCCAAAGAGCGGACGGCAGTGATTCTTGTTTGGCTGCGTGGTGGTGCGAGTCATTTAGAGACTTACGATCCAAAACCGGATGCGGCTTCTGACTATCGTGGGCCGTATTCTCCTATTGCCACGAAGACAGAAGGCATGTTCCTCAGCGAGCTCTTGCCGCGGCATGCTGTCATTTCAGACAAGTTTTCCATTCTACGTTCAATTACACATACGGGGGGCGGACATCCCGCAGGGTCATTACAAGTACTGGGAGGCGACCCGGACCGGATCGATAAACAGAAACCGAAATTACCCGACTTCATGTCGGTGGCCAATTATCTGCGACGTGATTCTGAGAGTGTGCTTCCCAATTATATTGGCGTGAATGCGATTACGAATTACGACAGTTTTCAGATCGCCGGGCCCACTTATCTGGGACCAGGCGCAGGGCCTTTTCAGATCCAGGGTGACCCCAGCAAACCGAACTTTAAAGTTCCCAACATCGGATTAACTGATTCGGGTGAGACACAGCGGATCAGCAAACGCATTTCCTTACGGAAACAACTGGACCACTTCCGTCGCGACCTTGACCTGGAAGGGGCGATGGATGCAATGGATCAGTTTGAATCTCAGGCGACCAATCTGTTGACCAGCAAACAGGCAGCCGACGCTTTCGATTTAACCCGTGAGCCACAATCGATTCGTGATCGTTATGGGATGCATCAATGGGGGCAGCAATGTCTAATGGCGCGTCGGCTGGTGGAAGCAGGGGTTGAGATTATTACGACGGAACTGTCCGGGCCGTTGTGTGGTCGTGTCGGAAACTGGGACGATCATGCTGTGAATCATCATGTGTTTGACGCGCTGAAGTACCGCGCCCCATTTTTTGACCAGGCAGTAACCGCCTTGATCGAAGATGTCTATGATCGCGGGTTGGATCAACGAGTGCTGGTTGTCGTAGCGGGGGAATTTGGCCGCACACCTCGGATTTCCTATTCGAAAAGTACCGGCGGTGGGATTGGCAGCGGCATTGCAGGAACCAAGCAGCCAGGTCGCGACCATTGGCCCAATGCAAATTCCATGCTGTTTGCAGGAGGTGGTATTCGCACGGGGCAAATCATTGGCGCAACCGACGGGAAAGGGGAAGGTCCTGTCGAACGAGCCGTGGGGCCCCAAGATTTTCTGGCAACGATTTACGCGCACCTGGGAATCGATTATGCCAGCACTTTTCTACCAGACTTTACCGGGCGTCCCACTCCGATTGTGACGCAGGGGCAAGCTATTTCTGAACTCGCAGGACGTGCGTAATCCAATCGCATTAAGATAGCTCAGGTCACTGCCTGGCTCATGACGTGGCTGCATTAGACGTGGTTGCACATGATGTGACTGGCTTCTGATTCTCGGAATTAATACGCACGTCGATTCGCTCCCTCTCCCTGCACAAATTATTGGTGTTGAAGAACAGGGGATTGATTAAGTCCTGTTAGACACAGGGGGGCTCAGCGTGTTATAGTGGCCCTTCTGCGTGTCGGGTCGGTTTCCAAACTAATACGGTTAACATCATTTGTTGTTGAACGAAATGAAGCGTGACACAACAAGCTGACAAGCCGATCGATTGTCAAAGGTATTATCGCGTCTGACGCGTTAGCAACTTTCTGTGATTCTTACCTGCAAGAGTAGTCAGGATTGTCTAATCCTCTTCAGGTAGCATTCCAGAGGCACCGATCTCATCGAAGATCGGTATCTTAACACAACAATGAATTTATATTGAACAGTAGGTGTTCGATTGACATCACAAACGCAAGACTCAACTGATAGCGATCTGCGGCCCAAGAGAGGCCGCGTCAGTCTTGTATTGGGAGTCGTTTGTGTGTGCATTGTTGCCGGTGTGATTTGGGGTAACTCGGGCTGGATACATTACTGTCAGTGGCAGGCAGAGCGAAATTTGCAGGCACGTAATGTCGAAAATTCGCTGAGCTGGATTTCAAAAGCCTATCAGGTCGACAACAAAAATACAGACACGTTGTTGATTTTGGCGCGCGCACATCGGCGGGCTCACGAAGTGGAACCGGCAATCGAATATTTAAAGCAGTTATACCAGATTGCCGGATCATCAGAAGAATTACAGCGAGAGCAGTGGCTTGTAGAAGCGCAAGTCGGCGATGTCAGCAACCTGGAACAGCATCTGGCTGACATGCTGATCGACCCGAAAGGGAACGCTCCTGATATCTGCGAGACCTTCGTTAACAGTTGTATTTTGAATTACCGCTTTCCGGATGCGTTACGCGTTTTAGAAATGTGGCAGGCGGATTTTCCGGATGATCCCCTGCCTCATTACTATCGTGGACGCATTTTGGAGCATCAGGGAGCCTGGGCCAAAGCCGAGAGCGAGTTTAACGCCGCGTTAAAAGTGGCGCCCGCTCATATTCCCTCTGCCTATAATTTGGCCCGGGTGAAGCTAGCCCAGAATCAGGTTGATGCAGCGCTGGAAAACTACCAACTGTGCATGAAACAGCAAAAGGGGCACGCAGCTGCACTTGTGGGAATGGGACGTTGTTTGCGGATGAAGCAAGATGTCGTTGCCGCGAGATCGATGTTGGAAGCAGCGCAGCAAATTCCGGAACAGCAGCGGATGAAGGATTTTCGCGAAGTAGGAGATCCGGCGCATGTTGCGATTAATGTGGTTCTGCTGGAACTGGGGCAATTGGAACTCTCATCGGGAAACTACAAACAGGCGGCGTCTTATTTAGAAGAATCGGTTGAGTTGAATTCCAAAGATCGAAAGTCACGACTTGCATTAGCTGATGCGTACCGAGGCTTAGGTCAGCTTGAGAAAGCCAAACAGCAGATTCAAATCGTCGAAAAAACACAAAAGGTGTTCAAGCGTTTGGATGAGTGTTTCGACCAACTTCAATCAGACTTGAATAACGCTGATCTTCGCGCGGAGATCGGACAAATCTTCTTAGAACATATTTCTGAAAATCAGGGAATTGTATGGCTCAAAAATGCGTTATATTATGACCCCCATCATCAACGGGCCAAACAAGCATTGGCCGATTATTACTTAAAACAACATTCCCAATCACAGAGATGAATTTTGTCAGCACAATTGACTCCAACCAGATCTCTTTCTGTAAGTAATACCCGAGGTGTCCCGATTCCATTTCTATATGTCATCGTCTTCTTGCTCTGTGTGGCGTTCGGTTGTACTTCCGAAACACCGGTCAAGCAGCAGGCCGATAAGAAAGAATCGGAGCCTGCTCCATCCACGATCAATTTTGTTGATATCACCGATTCGCTTGGTATTGATTTCGCGTACCACAATGATGAAGAAGCGGAAACCTATGCCATCTTAGAGTCAATTGGAGGCGGAGTTGCTGTCTGGGATTATGACCTCAACGGTCTCTCTGATCTGTTTTTTCCGGGCGGCGGTTCTTTTTCCGGCGGCAAACAACTTGCCGGACTCCCTTCGGTCCTGTTCAGTCAAGTCTCCGCCGAACAGTTTGAGAATCAAAGCCTGAGTTCGGGTATTGCCCTGAGCCCCCATTATTCACACGGATGTTCTGTAGCCGATTATGACAACGATGGATTCCCTGATCTTGTTGTGACAGGCTACGGGGGAATTCTCTGCTGGCATAACCTGGGAGATGGGACGTTTGAGGGAGTTGCAGCGCAATCAGGGTTGATCGACCCGAGCTGGAGTACATCTGCCGGGTGGGGAGATTTAAACGGCGATGGATCTCTGGATCTATATCTGGCACATTATGTCGACTGGTCTTTCGCGAACAATCCCGTGTGTAGTTCTCCCTCCGGAAAGCGAGATGTCTGTCCCCCGCGTCAATTCATTGGCCTGGATGACCGCGTTTTTTTCAGCAACTCTGATGGAACGTTTCGTGATGCTTCTCAAGAGGCAGGCCTGGTTCCCCAGGGAAAAGGTCTGGGTGTTCTTCTGGGTGACGTTGACGGCGATCTGGATCTCGATATCTATGTGGCCAATGATACTACCAACAACTTTCTCTATCTCAATAATGGCAAAGGGGAACTGCAGGAGGCGGGACTTGTGCGCGGTGTCGCCGTCGATGATCAGGCGGTCGCGAATGGAAGCATGGGCGTTGATCTGGGTGATTTTAACGGAGACGGTTTGCCGGACTTATGGGTGGCAAACTACGAATCGGAAGCATTTGCCCTTTATAAGAATATTGGAAACGGGCAATTTCTCTACGCCAGCCGCGAAACGGGAGTGAGCGCCATAGGCGACCTGTTCGTCGGATTTGGCACACAGTTTGGTGATTTTGATTCTGATGGAGACGAAGACATTGTGGTCACGAACGGTCATGTCATTCACCGTCCACAGCATACTACGGTTCGTCAGCAGCCACTCGTACTTGAAAATCGCTCAGGACAATTTACCCGATTAAAATTTGAAACAACAAACTATCTTAGCCAGCTACACTATGGTCGTGGGGTCGTGACCGACGATCTCGACAACGATGGGGACTTGGATCTGGTTTTTGCCAATTGCAATGAACGGGCCGCCATCCTGGAGAATCAATCGAAAACGCAATCTCGGTGGATCCAAATACAGTTGGTGGGAACGAAATCGAACCGGGATGGAATCGGAGCCAGTTTAGTATTTCACACGAGTCGTGGTGATGTTTTTCGGTTTGTGACGGGAGGGGGAAGTTATTTGTCGCAAGTAAGTTACGTTGTGCATTGTGCGTTTCCGAAGGATGTAAATCTCGAAGGGGTCACGGTCCGTTGGCCTTCTGAGAAGACTCAGCATTACAACAATGTCCAGATGGATAATAAGAATACTGTGATAGAGTGATTTCCTGGATGCTGTCGTGGAATTGCATGAAACTAGTGAAAGATTGTTGCGGTAAAGTACAATATTTCGTTAAGATAGACCGAATAAAATATGATATTAAGTAAGTGGTGTTACTGGTTCGAGAGTTTATTTCGGTATCCAATACAGAGTAATTATTGATTTTTCGCAAATTTTAAGGGAGAAAATTATGAGGCGACTCATTCTTCGACGTGGCTTTACGCTGATTGAATTGCTGGTGGTCATTGCCATCATTGCGATTCTCATTGCGTTATTACTACCCGCTGTTCAGCAGGCTCGTGAAGCGGCCCGCCGTTCCACTTGTAAAAATAATCTCAAGCAGCTTGGCTTGGCCATGCACAACTATCATGACGCACATCGGATGTTTCCCATTTCCATCGCACCGTCTGTGACGGATTCCTGCGTCGGGGACTGTGCCTGGAGAGGTATGAGTGCACAAGCCTTGATGTTGCCTTATATGGATCAGGCAACTATCTACAATCGCATCGATTGGAATTTAATGTACGATGCGTCACCAAATAATGTACTCAATAACGAAGTCGTTCCTGCGTTTTTGTGTCCTTCCGACATAAAGTGGGCCGGCAGTGATGCAGGCAACAACTACGCCGTTAGCGCTGGTCCCTCTGTCTACTGGAGAGTAGGTGTCGGTGATCAGGTGGGGATGTTTAATTATCGTAAACCAGTTCGCATTAGCGACGTGCTTGATGGAACTTCGAATACGATTGCTGCCAGCGAACGCACGATCGGCGATAATAATGGAAGTAAATTCAGCGTCGAGACAGACTTGGTCCGATCGCAGTCCTTTTCTTTTACAGAAAGAAGCTTTGTCTCGAAAGCGAATCTCGATACGTATGGAGCGCAATGTCTTACGGGAACAACCAGCACGCATAGTCATGTTGGCCGAGAATGGATGAACGGCATCGGTTCTCAAACGGTATTTAATACTTTGAATACACCCAACTCACCGAATCCGGATTGTCATCCCTGTGCCGGCTGTGGCTGGTATGATTCTGCGGGAGTCTGGTCTGCCCGAAGTCGGCATACCGGTGGTGCTCATGTTTTGATGGGTGATGGAGGTGTCCGATTTGCCAGCGATAATATCGACACGACGCTTTGGCAACATCTCGGATCAACTGCAGGTGAAGAAGTGACTGGCGATTGGTAAGCCAATCCGCTTACAGTGATTAGTTTTTCAGGAGAGCGATTCTCGATAAAATGAGTGTCGCTCTTTTTTTAATTCTTTTCTGCCTGCTCAAATTAGTGTATACAGAGATAAGTCTGGTGGAAAGATCTTATCATCCACCAAATTCCTTCCAATCAAAATAAGGCCAGAATCAATGAAAATGATCCCGACAATTTTATTAATGTTTGTCATGTCTTGCGCGGGATGTGGTGGGGGCACGAACGACGCTGATGGAAACAAAGCCGCTGAAACCAACAATATCACTTCGACTGCCGACATGAAAACCGCTTTGGAATCCATTGCCCAATCAGGAGAAATGGGGAGTGCTGCAATGGGATTTCGCGAAACTCTGGAAGGCCTGAAGCAGTCCGATGCAGCGAAGGCCGACAAGCTGCTTTCCGATCTGGATAAGTTAGAGGCTGCCTCCAATCCGGCAGCAACTAAAAAAATTGCGAAACAAATGGCTGACGAACTTTAGACCAAAATCAGTCGAACTCAAGCTATTGAATATCTGAAGTCCCTGATGGTTTCATGCCACCAGGGACCTCATTTTATCAGGTTCTCTTTATTTGCCTTTGATGGCGTACAGTCGATCAAAGGATCGCAAATAGATCACTCCCTCACTGATGGCGGGGGTGGAATAAAATGTACCCGGCAATTGATTTTCCGCGAGTACCTCTCCGCTGTTGGCATCAACGACTGTGCAGAGTCCTTCAATGCTGAGGAAGTAGACTTTTCCATCGCCGGCGACCAACGCGGAAAAATATTGACCTTTCATGCGTTTTTTCCAGAGCGATTCTCCGTTTTTCAGGTTAACACAAGTGGCAACACCATTTTGGCTCACCATGTAAAGCTTGTGATTCAGAATCAGCGGCGTGGAAGCGTCAGGGGTTGAGACATCAAACTTCCATAGCAGGCCGGATTTCGTGATATCGCCGGATGCCCCTTGCTGAAATGCTTTGAGATATCCCAGTCCGCCTCCTCCGGGATTCCCAGTGGTAGCAATCACAACTTGAGAATTGGCAATGGGAGCAGCAATAATGCGGCCAAAGGGGCTGGGGATATCCAGGCCCCCGGCGATCCAGAGCTGTTTGCCGGTTTGGGGATCGTAGGCGTTCACATGATCGGAACCGGAAACCAATAGTTCGGTTTTGTCGCCATTCTGAAAAATCGTCGGTGTGGAATAAGCATCAGCACCATCTTTTTGCGCCGGCAGTTTTCGATTGGCTTTCCAGACTTCTTTCCCCGTGTTCTTGTCAAAAGCGACAACATATGAGGGGCCTTTCGTCATGCAGGTCACAAACAGCAGATTCCCCCATAAGCGGGGGGTGGAACCCATACCGAACGTAATATCGTAGGGGCCGTAATCTTTAACTAGATCTCGTTTCCAGACGATTTTCCCTGATTCTGCATCCAGGCAGACCAACAGGCCCGTGCCGAAGAACGCCCAGATATTTTGCTCGTCGGCGATGGGAGAAGGTGTGGCCGCGTTATGCCGATGCGCCCAGAGGTTGCGAGGTCCCGGAGCCGACAGCGTCCCGGAGCCCACTTTCACCTTACGGATTTCCTGGCCGCTTTTACGATCAAACGAAATGATCCACAGCGATTCATCATCGGTTTTTGTTGTGACATCGATGCGGTTGGCGGTAATCGCGGGAGAGGAATTCGCTCGACCTGGTAAGGCGACTGACCAGAGGATTCCCTGTTGCTCGGACCATTTTGCCGGCAGATTTTTCTCGGTAGAAATGCCACTACCGGTGGCTCCGCGAAACTGAGGCCAAATTTCTGCCTGAGAAAGTGTGGGTATCAGCAGGCAAACCATGATTGCTGAAATCAACAGTCGTGAGGATTGCATAAAAAACTCCCGAATTGGTGTGGATGATGATGTCGAGCGACTTGCATTACAGTGCGTAAAAAAACAATGCCGTACATGTTATTCTTCGCGTTGAGGTCTTGTCATGAGTGTGTCTGTCGCGTCTTCCGGCGATTTGCCTTCGAACAGGACTCGAAAAATTTCTGTCGTGATCGGCATCTCAAGCCCTTTCGCTTCAGCCAGATCATACACACTGCGAGTCGTATTCACTCCTTCTGCAACAGCATCCATGGTCGAAAGAATCTGTTCCAGTGTTTCTCCCTGCCCCAGTCGCTCTCCCAGTTTTCGGTTTCTACCAAAGGGACTCATGCAGGTGGTGATCAGGTCGCCTACGCCTGCCAGACCTGAGAAAGTTGCTGGTTCAGCTCCCAGTGCAGAACCGAAGCGGTTCATTTCCACCAGGCCACGGGTCATGATGGCAGATTTCGCATTGTCTCCATATTTGCCTCCGTCACAGATTCCAGCGGCAATGGCTATCACATTTTTCAAGGCGCCCGCTAATTCCACACCGACAATATCGATATTCGTATACACGCGAAACCGGTCTGTGCTGAAGAGTTTCTGGGTCTGTTTTGCGAGCTGAATATCACCACTGGCAGCCACGACGCTGGCCGGGAGGCGGCGGGCAATTTCTTCGGCATGGCTGGGGCCTCCCATAGCAACAACGGGGCGGGGGCCCAGAACATCGGCGATGATTTCACTGGGACGATAAAACGTTTCTTTTTCAATGCCTTTGATCACGCTGATGACAGGAGAACCACTTTTCAGATGCGGCGCCAAAGACGTCAGTGCCTGTCTGAGAAACTCTGTCGGAATTGCGACAACAAGAAACTCAGCCGCTTCAACTGCTTCATCAATGTTGGAAGTTATGTGGATGGTATCCGCAAGTGTCACACCGGGGAGCAGTCTTTTGTTTTCGCGATGCTTTCTGAGATCTTCCGCGACTTCAGGTTTACGAACCCACATGGAAACACCAATATTTGAGGATTCTGCAAGCAGCGTTGCGCAGGCAGTCGCCATTCCACCACCACCTAAAATTGCAACTTTTGTATCCATAGAATATCCATCTTTCATTTCTGAGCTTGAAACGTCTTTAAATATGAATTGTAAAAGAGATCCCTCCAGATCTTAACAGTATGACAGGAAGAATACTTATGATCCTAATACATGTAATATAACGAGAATTGCTGCGTAAGCAAAAGAAGACAGAAATAAGTGTCGATTGTATTTCTGACAGGACAGTTTCGGGCCGAGATTGACTCTCGCAAATCCTGCACAACTCATTTGTGTTTCATTTCTAGTAAAACTCCCACAATCAGAATAGTGGAAATGATCCGCAGCAAATGACAGAAATAATCGTTGCAGATAATAAAAATTCACACATTACCAAAAAATGTAAGCTACGTTTTGCTTGGTAAATATTTAATCAAGGAGCAATCTCATGAAACAGATTACCGAGCAAAACGCTGTCACATTTGAGGATCGCCGCCAAAACCGAAACGAGAATCGTCCCGAAGGTATTGGTGAGAGACGTCAGTTCAGTAATTCATACAACTCAGAATGTCAGGACGTCAATGAATTGGCCCAGGCAATCGACCAGTACAAGTTGCTTCATCGCCGTCGATTCATCACGTTTGAAGAATTGCATTCGGTTGTTACAGGATTGGGTTACCACAAGTAGAGTAAACCCGGTTTTTCGAATTCTTTTTGGTTGTAGACGAACCTTTAATGCAAGGTTCGTTGCCGCGACTCTGACAGCCTCATAAAAGAGACACCACAGCGTCTGGTTGAACCAGCGACGGCGACAGACAGTAGCTTGTCTTGCAATGGGCAGCTTGCTGTTTTCGCTGTCAGTAGGATACTGTTTCGTCATTTTCGGGTGAGCAATCTGCCGCCCTGAGACGCATCTGCCATTCGGCTTTCGAGGTCCTTTCGATCTCAGTCCCCTCGTGCGATTATGTATCTCATTTTCTGATTAATATCCAGAAAATTCAAACTTTTCCTCAAGTTTGCGACCGATAGTCTTCAGATTGATGTTGACCTAATCTGCAACATTTGGAAAATCCCCTCACTAAGCCACCCCAATAATTATGAGTTGAGCGACATTGTGTTGCTGACTCCCCCTTCAGAGAGAGCTTTTCAGCTCATCAACTGATTAATCCTATATTCGCAGGTTGAACATTGAAAGCTTCCCTTCTTTGTCTTGCCACCGTTTTATCAGCCGGCCTTAACTTAAACGCCGCTGAAGTAACAACGATTTACACACCTATCGAGGACTTTGAAGCAGTCGTTCGTGCTCAAAGCCCTCCGCCAACGTATGAGGAATCGGTCCCGTTTGGCTCGAATGTGCCTCCGAATGGCTCGTATACTGTTCCGCAAGGACAAGCATTCGATCCTAACATGGGGGGAGGCAATCTGTATGGGGCACCTCCTACTGCTTACGATCCTTTTCTCACGCCAGGAGCTGGCGGTGATCCTTACGGACAGCCAATGCCCGGATATTCAACCGGCGTGAATGGCCCACAACCCTATCGTTTTGGTTGGACTTCAAAATTTGAATTTGGGTTTTTGCCAAAAGTACGCACCTATGTTCCCCCGACGGGAGCCAATGGTGGAAATTTTTCCGTTTTTGAAACAGACGTTGATCTGAAATATACAACTCCGACTCGCAATGGCTGGATTTTTGCATTCACACCTGAGTTTGATTACCGTGGCTGGGATGGTCCCCAATTTATTTCGTTACCAGGGAAAGGCCTTCGGTTTGCGACTGATTTGCAAATGTCTACACCTGCCAATGGACTTTGGAGCGTTCAGTTAGGGTTTACACCTGCCATCGGTACCGATTTAGGAAAAAGTTTGAGTTCTGATGCCTGGATGTTCGACGCTCGCGCCGTGTTATTCTTTCGGCCATCTGATACCTGGATGTTTGCCGCAGGGGCCGCTTACTGGGACCGGGTTGGCGACTACATCATCCCTTATGCCGGAGTTGTGTGGACGCCCAATGATCTCTGGGAAGTTCGTGCCATGTTCCCCAAAGCCCGCGTCAGTCGTTTCATGGGTAATGTCGGAGACAAAAGCGTCTGGGTCTATGGTAGCTTTGAATACGACATCGAAGCGTTTCAAGTGGAACGACCAGGTTCTGGGAATCGTGACCAGGTCGAATTCAAGGATTATGTAATGATGCTTGGTATACGCGGCGAAAATGCGTGTATGTCCATCTTCCTCGAGGCTGGTGGTATCATGAAGCGCGAGGCTGACTTCAAAAGTGGTGGTGGATTTGATATCAAGGATGGTTTCATCGCCCGATTCGGAGTTCAGTTCTAAGTTGAACTCGCTTTCTTCTCAGCAGACTATCAACACATGAAATAAGGAAATTCATTCGTGAATCCTCCTGCAGCTGTAATCCTTGCCGCCGGTAAGAGCACAAGGATGAAGTCGGAACTTCCCAAAGTTCTGCATCCCATCTTGGGGCGTCCTATGATCGAATATGTTCTGGATGCCGCACGTGCTGCGGATTGTCAGAAATTAGTTGTGATCGTAGGGCATAAGGCCGCAGAAGTCGAAGCGGCACTAGCGCAGCATTCTGATGTAGAATTTGCATTGCAGGCCGATCAAAAGGGGACTGGTCATGCTGTGATGATGAGTGCCGACAATCTGGCGGCGCATGATGGCCCTGTATTAGTCCTGGCCGGCGATACACCATTGCTGAAAGGCAGCTCTCTGGCGCGTTTGCTGGAGATTCAAAAAGAGAATCAGGCTGCCTGTGTTGTAGGTACTGCGACGACTAAAGCTAATGCAGGACTGGGACGCATCGTTCGCGATGCCGAGGGCCATTTTTTGCGAATTGTTGAACAAAAAGACGCCACTCCTGAAGAAGCTGCCATTGAAGAGATCAATACAGGCTGTTTTGTGTTTGACTGCCGACAATTGTTCGATGCATTGGAAAAAGTGAAGCCCAATAATAGTCAGGCAGAATATTATCTGACAGATTGTGCCGAGATCCTGCTTAAAGAAGGCCAAACAGTTCTCGCTTATCCTGTATTTGATATCCAGGAAGCAATGGGCGTCAATACGCGAGAGCAGCTTGCCGAAGTAGCGGAATTGATTCAGCAGCGCGCATCAGCTGAATAATCGAAAAAAATGCTCCTGCTTTATCATTCGTCAATGTCTGCATGAATTCTCCAGGCCATGGCATTTGAGGACTTTCGCGCGAAATCGAAAGCCCATACTTGACTTCTTTCCCTGGATAAGCGTGAATAGAGGAGCGTGGCAAAGCGCTTCGTTTGGCAGTGAATCCCACTGCTTCCCGCATTTTATCAGTAACGCATTACTGCAGGCATCGCTTTCAATGTATGATCATTTGACTCTTCTCAGTGGACGAGCCCATCCCAAGTTAGCGGGAGAAATCGCTGAATATCTCGGAATTCGTCTGGCTTCGGTTGAATTGTCGAACTTTCCTGATGGTGAAATCAGCCTGAAACTCAACCAGAACGTGCGAGGGCGGGATGTTTTTATCGTTCAGCCGACTTCCCCCCCCGTGAATGATAACCTGATGGAGCTGTTGATTCTGATGGATGCCTGCCGTCGTGCCAGTGCAGAACGGATCACTGCCGTCATTCCCTATTTCGGTTATGCCAGGCAGGACCGCAAAGATTCGGGACGTGTGCCGATCACTTCAAAGCTGGTAGCCAATCTGATCAATGAAGCAGGCGCAGACCGGGTGCTGGCAATGGATCTGCATGCGGCCCAGATTCAGGGATTTTTTGATACTCCCGTCGATCACTTGTACGCTGCTCCGATTCTTGATCGTTATTTCCGTTCGCTCAATATTCCTGATGAAGATCTGGTTGTTGTCAGCCCCGACGAAGGCAGTATCAAACGGACGTTGCAGCATAATGACAATCTTGGTGGCACGCTGGCGATCGTCGATAAACGCCGCAAGAACGCGATGGAAACACAGCAGGCCAATATTATTGGTGGCCCGATTGAAGGGAAAGTGGCATTACTATTCGATGATATGATTTCTACCGCAGGCTCAATCGTGGGGGCCGTCAATGTGGTGAAAGAACATGGTGCCAGAGAAATTTACGTAAGTGCATCACACGCCGTCTTCTGTGGACCTGCCATCAAAATATTGAGTGAAGCTCCCATCAAAGAGATTGTGGTTACGAATAGTCTGCCCATACCCGATCAGGACAAACTGTCCAATTTAAGGACCATCTCGATTGCACCCTTGTTGGGAGAAGCCATTCGACGAATTCACCGTAACGAATCGGTAAGCCATCTATTCGATTAGAAACTGCCGCTGAGTAAAACGGATGAATTGAATCCGAATAACGATCTGAATTAAGAGACCTCAATGGCGCTGAATGAACAAGACCGCGAAGACCTGATGCGTGAAGCGACCGCTTTTTTTCCACGCGGCGAATTACAGGTTGAGCACGAAATGTTCCCTGTTTTCTGGGGGCAAAAGAAAAACGGCCATTATGCGTTTTATTTTGGTAGTGATCCGGTTTACCAATTTGATCAGAGTGGCTGCTTAAGGCGGGCATTCGTTGACGGGCAGATTTTTCGGACTCAGGGAAACACTCTGGCGCGATTAACTCGCGTCAGAAATTCTGATGAAAACATTTTAAAACGACACGACCTGACAACTACAGAATTGGCAAACTTGTTACAGGCGATGCGAAAACGATTCCAAAAACTGGAATCCGTTTTCGGTGAACCTCAGCATGTACGGCTGCTGCACTTTATAGCCGACAGCTCTGAAAGTGAAATACAGGAGCTGATTCAGATTCAAATTAAACAGGTTGTACAACATTCAGATCAGCTTGCTCCTCGGATTCGAGGGAAACGTTAAGTCTGACAAACCGTTCTCTGCCATCCCAAACTGGTCTTCCTCATATGCATAAACTTATCATCGGCTGCGGTTATGTCGGCTTGCCCGTCGCTCAAAAATGGCTGGAGCAAGGACATACTGTTTCTGCCCTCACACGTTCTGAAACGCGCGCTGCTGAATTCGCGAGACTTGGTATCAAGCCGATCCTGGGGGATATCACTCAACCGGAATCACTCAAGAAACTTCCGGATGTAGAAACCGTGCTGTATGCCGTAGGTTTTGATCGGTCGGCTAATCTGTCGCGACACGAGATCTATGTTACGGGATTGGATCATGTCCTTACTGAAATCAAAGGTCGTACGCGGAAAATTATTTACCTTTCCAGTACGAGTGTTTACGGCCAGTCAGCGGGAGAATGGGTTGATGAAGAATCCGCCTGTGAACCACAACGCGAAAACGGTCAGATTTGTCTGGAGGCAGAACATCTTTTTGAAAAACACGGACTACGTTCGACAGAGGAGCGGCCTAAGACAACGACTGCTGTCATTCTCAGACTGGCTGGCATTTATGGTCCGAAACGACTTCTCGCCAGAATGGAACAGATCAAAGCAGGCGAGTCGCTGGCGGGCAGACCAGATGCCTGGCTGAACCTGATTCATGTCACAGATATTATAAATACGATTCTGGAATGTGATACAGATATTCAGTTAGAATCTCATTATCTGGTGAGCGACAATCGTCCGATTAGCCGACAGGAATACTATGAAACACTGGCACAGCTTCTGAATGCCCCATTCCCGCGATTTGCCGTAGACGAGCCCGATCAGCCAGCCTTGAAGTCGAATCGTACGCATAGCACCGAGAGAGCAGCAGGGATGAATAAACGATGCAATAACCTGAGGTTGCGTGAAAAGCTGGGGGTAGAGCTGGTTTATCCAACCATCAAAGAAGGGCTATCTCAAGCAATCGAAAATACTTGAGACATTGTAAGTCGTAGGTCTGCTCACTTTAGGTTTAGTTGTCAAGCGTGTATGCTGTGTCGAATCAGGCAGCCATTCACTCAAATTTTTGTTACATTCCTAAGAACTCAATATAGCGCTATTTATCAAATGTCCAAAACCTATCACGTCAAACCAGTTAGCAGCCCCGTTCAGGGATCTGTCATGCCTCCCGGGTCCAAAAGTATTACCAATCGTGCGTTGATTGTAGCAGCACTCGCTGAAGGAACGACTCGTTTAACGGGAGCGCTTGATAGTCAGGACACGCAGGTGATGATTCAAAGCTTGAATCGTCTCGGTATTAAAGTCAAACACGACCCGGCGAAATGTTCTATTGAAGTGACAGGGTGTGCCGGGAAGATACCACAGTCATCGGCTTCACTCTGGTTGCAAAATAGTGGAACCAGTATCCGCTTTCTGACTGCGCTGTGTGCCACTGGGGAAGGGAAATTTATATTAGACGGCAACCCACGTATGCGCGAACGCCCGATTCAGGATTTGGTTGAAGCGCTTAAACTGCTGGGGGTTGATGTTGCTTGCGAAAATAACACTGGTTGTCCGCCCGTCCGGGTCAATGCGAAAGGGCTGACCGGTGGGGAAACGACAATTTCAGGCAGTGTTTCCAGTCAATATTTAAGTGCCTTACTGATGGTGGCCCCTGCTGCACAAACTCCGGTTGTGATCACGATTCTGGATGAGATGGTCTCAAAGCCTTATCTGGATATTACATTGGGAGTGATGGCACAATTCGGTGTCACGATAGATCGAGCGGAACCCTCGGTCTGGAAGATTCAACCTCAAACGTATCAGCGATCAGCCGTTTATGAGATTGAGCCCGATGCTTCTGCAGCCAGTTATTTTTTCGCTGCAGCCGCGATTACAGGAGGGCGTGTCACTGTGGAAGGACTAAATCAGGATGCGTTGCAGGGTGATATCAATTTTATCCGTGTTCTGGAAGATATGGGATGTAAGATTGAGCGAAATCGCGATAGCATCACCGTTCAGGGAGGCCCCCTGAAAGGTGTCGACGTGGACATGAATGATATCAGTGATACTGCGCAGACATTGGCGGCTGTCGCACTGTTTGCAGAGGGGCCAACCAGTATTAGAAACGTCGGACATATTCGTCACAAGGAAACAGACCGTCTGGCTGCGATTGCTACTGAGTTGAAACGCATGGGGATTCAAGTTGAAGAGGCCGAGGATTCGATCACTATTTATCCTGGTGAAATTCAACCCACAACAATCCAGACTTATGATGATCATCGAATGGCCATGAGTTTTGCACTGATCGGTTTGAAAGTACCGGGAATCGTCATTGCCGATCCCGATTGTACGATCAAGACTTACCCACATTTCTTCACTGATCTGGAAAAGTTGTGTGGTCAGTCGTCGTGAAAAAGCAAAATATCTGGAATCAAAAAAAGACGCCCGTTCTCTCTGATGAATTGGTGCTACCCCCCTGTTTTCGTTCCGCACGCGAACTTGCTTTCTTTCTGCTGGAAGAATACCGCCGTAATGATCAGTTCGTCAGCGATTCTCTCCAACGTTGGGACCGCCGGATTGATCTTTCTCCTCAGGATCGGCGACTGGCAATGGAAATCAGTATCGGCGTGATTCGACGGCAGTTGACGCTGGATACACTGATTGAAAGCCAGCTAACTCGTCCACGGGAAAAGGTAGAGGCTCCCTTGTGGACACTTTTGCAAATTGGCGTTTATCAACTGGTGATGCTCGATCAGATTCCCGATCATGCGGCTGTCTCAGAGACGGTCGAACTGGCAGCGAAACTCAATAGAGTTCGCTGGAAAAAAATGGTGAATGCCATTTTACGTTCCGTCAGCAGGCTGATCACTGATGAAGTCGCGACTGCGCCCCAGGCCAATGCGATTCCCTTAAGCTTCGAACGTTACCGCAGTTTTTCGTCAGACTTATTTGACAATCCTGAAACAAATCTGGCCGGCTATCTTTCTAAAGCATTCAGTTTTCCGATCCCTTTGATTTCCGACTGGCTCGTTCGTTATGGATTGGAACACACACTGCAGTTCGCACAGTGGTTTAATCAACGCAATAAACTTTATTTACGCGTCAACGTATTGAAAACGAGTCGAGAAATATTGCTGCAGGAGCTGGAGGAGGCAGGCATTCAAGCCAGTCCGGGAAAAGAGTCTCAATCGATCAGGCTGGAGGAAGCGGTTCCTCTGGAGTCTCTGATCGGATTTGATTCTGGAAAGTTTACCATCCAGGATGAATCCGCCATTGCTGCAGGTAACCTGCTCAATCCTCAACCAGGCGAAACCGTTTTGGACCTGTGTGCTGCTCCCGGTACCAAGACCACACATCTTGCAGAATTGATGCAGAATCAGGGAACGATCATTGCGACTGATGTCAGTCAAGATCGGCTTGGCAAGATCGAACAGAGCGCGTCGCGGCTTGGACTGAACATCATTCAACCTCGCTTGATCAACCCTCGCGAAACAGACCTGTCGGGAGCCGCTTTTGATGCCATTTTAGTGGATGCCCCCTGTTCTAATACCGGGGTTCTCGGAAAACGTCCTGAAGCCCGCTGGAGAATCGATAATTCCTCCTTCAGTGAACTGGTCGAAATTCAGCAAAATCTGCTTCAACTCGCCTTGGATCATCTGAAACCCGATGGCAAACTGGTTTATTCAACCTGTTCCTTCGATCTCAGGGAAAATGAAGAGTTGCTGCAAAGTGTTCTGGTTCTTTATCCAGACAGAAAGATAATTCAGGAAAATCGGCATTTGCCTGGAGAACCCAGTGATGGTGGTTATCAGGCGCTGATTCAGTAGCAGCGACGGTACATGGTCGTTAGATCACCGTTGGGGGGCGTGTTTGACCAAAAAAATCATCGCTAGAGCCAGAAAACAGGTTAAAAGAGCCTTGATGGTTGCCGTTTGTCTAAACAGATTGTAAGATTCCAGTCTATGAAATTTGGCAATAGTTTATGTTAATCGAATCTATTGCCTGCTTCCATCTGCGCGCTAGCTGCAATAAAGGAAAATAGTGTGAGTGTAGACGAACTAATTGACGTGAAAAATGTATTACAAAGCTCTGACGGCGTGGGATACTCTGATATTGAGCGGTTGTCAGAAATTGTCTGCTCCGACCAGGTTTCTGAGCTACGCAATGAAGTGCAGAATCTCGTCAAAAATATAGCAGAGGGTCAGGCATCCACAGCGCTTCAAGCGAGAGCAGGCATTGCCTTGCATTTGCTGGGCCAGCATAATGATGCGGTTTCGCAACTGGGAAAGGTGCAAGATAATGCAACAGCCAGTTTCTATCGTGCTGTTTCTTTAATGGCATTGGAACGGTATGAGGAAGCAGACGCCCAGTTAGAAGCGGCAGCGAAACTGGGGTATGACTCTATTGAGTGTTCTCTCAGAAGAGCTGAGACTCTTCGGTTGGTAGGGAAACTTGATGAAGCAGAAGCCATCCTTTCTTCGATCGCGAAGGATGCCGCTGGTCGTGCTGAATATTCCTTTCAGATGGGGTGTATTCGCTCAGACCGTGGCGATTTGTACGGGGCGATTGAATACTTCGAGCGAGCCGTCGATATGGATCCTCGACATTCGCGTGCGATTTTCCGTCTGGCAGGTGAAAATGCCTCACGTGGAAATGACGAAGATGCGATCCGCCTCTACGAACAATCTCTTTCCAGTCCTCCCTTTTATCTGGGAGCGATTCTGAATCTGGGATTGTTGTATGAAGATATGGAAAACTATCCAGCTGCTGCATTTTGTTTCCGACGGATTCTTGAAGCAGATCCGACGAATGAAATGGCTGCGATGTATCTGAAAGACATCGAAGCGGCTGACAACATGTACTACGATGAAGAGACCGCACGCAACGAAGCCCGCATGAAGCAATTGCTGGATCGACCTGTGACCGACTTCGAACTTTCTGTACGAAGCCGCAACTGTCTGCATGCGATGGATATTCATACGCTGGGTGATCTGACACGCGTCAGCGAAAACGACCTGTTAGCCGGAAAGAATTTTGGACAGACCTCGCTCGACGAAATTCGCGAGATGTTGACATCATTCGGTCTGCATATCGGTCAAAACCTGCACGAATCCTTAGGTCAGGAAGGCGGCTACGCTGCCTTACCACCTGAACTGGCCGATAACCCGGTTACTGAAAAACCAATCTCTGACCTGGGACTTTCCGTGCGATCACGGAAGTGTATGTCGCGGCTGGGAATTGGAACCATGGGGGAATTACTTCGTCGCAGTCAAGACGAGTTGCTGGCCAGCCGAAACTTCGGTGTGACATCACTCAATGAAATCCGCGAAAAACTAGGCGAGATGAATCTGAAACTGCGTAACGATTAGTGAATCCAAAAGTTACGGAATTTCTCTCAGAGAACTCTTGCCAGATCTTTCATGATTCAATAAACTCCGGTGCCGAGTTCAAAGCTGCTACCGTGGCGAACTCGAGCTGAGCGACTGTGTCTAAAATACAGAAACCGCATTACCCGGTAGTGTAATGGTAGCACAGCAGATTTTGATTCTGCTAGTCAAGGTTCGAGCCCTTGCCGGGTAATATTAAATAAAAAACGCATTCCGATCTGGAGTGCGTTTTTTTTTACGTAGACAGGCTTTGTTTCAAAACTGACGGTCTGCAGTGATAGCTTACAGTCTCTCGCAGGTGCGGATTCCCAGGAGGGACAATCCGTGATCAATCACCCGGGCGGTTAAATCGCACAGCAATAAGCGGCTGGTCCTGACGTGTGCCTCTTCTGCTTTGAGCACGTGGCAGTTGTTGTAGAACGAACTGAATAGATTTGATAGTTCGAAGAGGTAGTTGGTCAGGTAATTGGGCCGGGCCTCAATGGCTACACTTTCGAGAGTTTCTGAATAACGATTGATCTGCAGCGCCAGGGCTCTTTCGCTCTCCTCTGTGAGAGAGAGTGCAGCCTGTTCGTTCCGCAGCGCTGTGCGGTCGATGTTTCCTTTGCGGAAAATTCCGCAAACGCGAGCATAAGCATACTGCATATACGTCGCAGTATCGCCGCGGTTCGCCAACATCTTATCCCAGTCAAACACGTAATCGCTATCGCGGTTATGTTTCAAGTCGGCATATTTGATTCCGCCCAGGCCGACCGCTTCTGCGATCTGTTGGCGTTCCGCTTCGCTTAGTTCCGGGCCATCGGGTTTGGCTTCATCGTTTTCTGCAACAATCGTATATGCCCTTTGGATTGATTCATCCAGCAGGCTTTCCAGGCCAACGGTATCACCGGATCTTGTTTTGTAGGGGCGTTTGTTTTTTCCCAGAATCGTTCCAAAGCTCACATGTTGTAATTCAAGGTCGGTAAAACCCCATTGTTTTACGGTTGCGAATAATAGCTGGAAGTGTCCGCTCTGTCTGGTGTCTACAACATAGAGGACACGGTCTGCCTGCAGCTGTTCGGCGCGGTATTTAATCGTTGCCAGATCTGTTGTAGCGTAGGTAAAGGCACCGTCCTGCTTCTGTACAATGAAGGGGGCTTTAAAGCCTTCCATGAATACGCAGATCGCACCCTGGCTTTCTTTCGCCAGTCCTTTTTGTTTGAGGTCAGCAACGACATCAGCCAGCATCGGCTGGTAATAGCTTTCCCCTAAAGTCATGTCGAAGTGGATATCGAGCCGATCGTAAACGGTCTGGATGGCAGCCAGGCATTCTGGCAGAAACTGTTCCCAGAGTGCGAGGTTATCTGCATCACCTGCATGCAGCTTGGCGGTTTCGTCACGCGCCAGACGGGCAATATCCGGAAATGCGATCGCTTTGCTGTTGAGTTCTTCATCTTGTTCCAGTTCAGTCAGCTTTTCCTGCATCGATGTGAGTTCTGCTTTTCCTTCACCGATGTCTGATCTCAGCTTTTTTAGCTGCTTCTGAATTTTTTTGTCTGTCAGGTTGGCTGTTTCTTCGAGTGACTGCAGTTTTGATTCCAGTTGCTCGATCTCGTTCTCGCGTAGCGGAACGGCCTGCTTGGTTGCGTGATAATCTGACAGTTGATTCACGAGCCGATAAAGACGTGCCAGCTCAGTCACCGAGCTTTTCTGGAATGCATCTTCATTGAGAAAATGTTTATACCCGAAAATGATCATCCCGAACTGCGTTCCCCAATCGCCGATATGGTTGTCGCCGACAACGTCATGCCCCAGGAACTGCAGAACGCGGTAGTTGGCATCACCAATCACTGAACTTCTTAAGTGTCCCACATGCATCGGTTTGGCTACATTGGGGGCCGAAAAATCGACCACGACTTTTTGAGGCGTTGTCGCAGTCGCGACTCCCAGGCGTTCGTCTGGGACTAACTGCTTTGTCAGGCCGTCCAGCCAGTCCTGTTTCAGTTTGATATTAATAAACCCGGGGCCCGCGACTTCCAGGGGCTCACAGATATCGGACAGGTCAACTTTCTCAACAATTTGAGCGGCGAGATCCCGTGGTTTGGTTCCCTCTAATCGATTTGCCAAGGGCATCGCAAAATTGGCCTGGTAATCACCAAACTTAGCGTCTTGAGATGCTTTGAGCATTTCAATGACGGACGACGGATCATCGGTCCATTCTGCTAAAACGGGTTCAAATCGGCTTCTGATTTCAGCGAGAATATTCATATGACAATTCCAGTAGTGGGACTCTGATCTCTATCTTCAGGGAAATCTATTATGACCGACCAGCTGGTGCCTAGAATACACGCTGGCGGCTGAGAATGGTAGAAACCGTGATACCTGTTAAGCAGGATCAGCCTTGGAAGACTGCCAATCCACTTTTTTGGCATCTGCCCAAAGGCGTTCCAGGTCGTACGTCTGGCGGGCTTCTTCAGTGAAAATATGCAGAACAATGTCCCCATAGTCACCTAAAATCCAATCGCTATCCTTGCCTTCGATATTGCGCCGGTGCGTTCCGCTATCGCGTTTCATTAAAACGCGAACCTCTTCAGCTATTGCCTGGCTTTGTCTCAGGTTGGTCGCGGTCGCAATGATAAAGTAGTCAAACAAAGGTGTGATTTTGCAGACATCCAGTACGACGATATCTTTAGCTTTGAGGCCATCACAGGTTCGAGCACAGATACAGGCACGTTCTAAACTGGACGCACTTTCAATAGGATCAGGTTGTTGAGAGGGTTCAGTATTGATTTTCGTGACCTTTAGCCTGTTTCAATTTAACTTAAAATAAGTCTAATGCATATTGGATGATAAACCCGGCCATGACAACAGAAACCATACTCATCAATTTGATCAGAATGTTCAGGCTCGGACCACTGGTGTCTTTAAAGGGGTCACCAACGGTATCGCCGACTACTGTGGCTTTGTGCGCGTCAGTTCCCTTGCCGCCATGAGCACCTGCTTCAATATACTTCTTCGCATTATCCCAGGCACCACCGGCATTAGCCATCATAATGGCAACTGCAAACCCACTCGTCAAGGCACCAACCAATAGCCCGACCACGCCAGGGACTCCCAGTACCACGCCGACAGCAATGGGGGAAAGCAGTCCCAGCATTGCTGGCAGTATCATTTCGCGCTGGGCCGCAGCGGTACTTATCTCGACACACGCCGCATAATCGGGTTCAGCTTCATTTTCCATGATACCTGCGATTTCTCGGAACTGGCGGCGCACTTCATCTACCATTGCTCCCGCCGCACGGCCGACCGCCTTCATCGTCATCGCACAAAAGACAAAGGCAACCATCACGCCGAAGAAAATTCCAACGAGTACTTTGGGGTTCAGAATGGAGAAGTTATAGAATCGGGAAAAATCTGGCACGGTTGCCTTTTTCACATCGACGCATTCTCCCCTTTCTAATAATTCAGTAATGTTGAGCCCCCTGATAATGGAACCCACTTCTGCCTTTGTGATTTTTTCTCGACCTGGAGTAATCTGAGATACATTCAACGCGGGAAACAGCAGGAAACCCTGGTTGTTATGTTCTGACTCTTGCCCTTCGCGATTCACTGTTCGTAGCGCAACGCAGTTCTTGCTTAATTTTAATGCTGAGGCATTCGTCATATCGTCAGAGATACTTTCTACGATGGCAGAATGTTCTATCCAGCGTTCATATCCGACGCGAACTTCTTCTACATAAGCGGCCAGCAGAGCCAAAGCAGTCAAAGCAGCAGAGCCGATCGCAAATCCTTTACCCGTAGCAGCGGTTGTGTTTCCCAGGCTGTCTAAAGCATCGGTTCGCTGACGTACATATGGTTCCTGACCGCTCATTTCAGCATTTCCGCCAGCATTGTCGGCGATAGGGCCATAAGCGTCTGTTGCGAGAGTGACTCCTAGCGTACTCAACATTCCGACGGCAGCAATCGCAACGCCATACAAACCCATGGCGAAGATCTGGGCATTGGCAAAATCAAATCCCGTACATAATCCGAAAGCAAGGATGATGGCGATGCCAATCACCAGAATCGGGACCCAGACACTGTAAAAGCCTTCTGCAATTCCAGCGATAATCACAGTCGCGGGACCAGTCGATGATTGATCTGCAATAAAACGAGTTGGTTTGAATTCATCGCTGGTAGAATATTCTGTCCATTTTCCGATGAGCCATCCCGCGACGAGGCCACAAACAATAGCTCCAAATACGCCGAATAAGGGGGTGCCAACCAGTAGGGGGGAGTCAGCGGGAATCCCTGATGACTGGGAAGGAATCACCAACATAATCCAAACCAGGACCAATGCGGCAAGCATGACGCCAAAAGCGCTCGTATCAATGCCCTTCGCCAGCGCTTTCAACAGGTTCTTTTGTGAGGCACCTTCCTTGGTTCTCACCATGAAGATTCCAACAACAGAAAGAAAAATCCCGACACCTGCCAGGCACATGGGAAGCAGCAGACACATCATCTGCATTTTAGGATAACCATGATAGGCGGCAACGCCGAGTGCACCGCTGGCAAGGATCGAGCCACAGTAGGACTCATACAGGTCGGCTCCCATGCCTGCGACATCACCAACATTATCACCCACGTTGTCTGCAATTGTCGCTGGGTTTCGTGGATCATCTTCTGGAATACCCGCTTCGACTTTACCAACCAGATCGGCACCGACATCAGCGGCTTTGGTAAAGATTCCACCACCCACACGTGCAAATAAGGCCTGGCTACTTGCGCCCATGCCAAAGCAAAGCATGGTGACAGTGATCTCTGCCAGTTCCATTTTTACGACCCAGTGTAAAACACCAAACCAGAGGCTGATATCGAGTAAGCCCAGGCCGACGACAACCAAGCCCATGACAGCGCCACTTCGAAAAGCAACTTGCAGTCCACTGTTCAATGAGTCTTTTGCCGCGTGGGCCGTTCGTGCACTGGCGAGTGTGGCGGTTCTCATACCGAACCAGCCCGCTAATGCGGAAAAGAAGCCCCCGGTTAAAAATGCAAAAGGAACCCAGTGTGATTGAGTCTTCAAGCCAAATGCCATGAAGGCCAGCAAGGCACAGACGACCGCAAAAAACACGGTGACAACTTTGAACTGTCGATCCAGGTAAGCGCGAGCTCCTTCACGGACATGCTCGGCGATGGCCTTCATTTTTGCATCGCCTTCACTTTGATTTACCATCCAGCCGAAGAAACGATAGGCGGTAAATAAAGCGAAAATTGCTCCAGAAATCGTAACGAGCCAACTGATGATGACCGTTTCTGAATCAGCCACGGGAGGTGGGCTGGTTGAAGCTTCTGCAGCCAGCAGAGAGGCAGAGCAGAAGAATGCTATGAAGGTTGAGGTGATGAGAGTTGTAAGAATACGTACAGGCGAGAATCGAGCGCGGAAATGTAACCTCATCCTTAGAGTTAACCCCATTAAATAAGTCGTTGTAAATCTTGATGTAAAACCACAAAACCTTAATTGATTCCGGGTAACTATCAGCACACAATTTTGGATGCACAAAAAATTACAAGTAGAACTCTATCAAAAAACTCTATTCGGGGAGTGTATCACGTGGGGCTCATTTTGCAATAACAGTAACTTAACAAAGTTGACTTAACGCAAAACTTGAAAATGGGAGAAATTGGATTTCTCAACCGGCGGCAGCATATCGAAGTGGAAAGAGAAGAGGGTGTGCTCAAGCGTGCTCTGCTGTCGTGCGATTGAAAACTTCGCTTGTGTCAATGACATAATCAAAATCGAAGACTTGTTCAAAATCATAGAGATCAACAAAGTCTTGGAGCCGGTCATTTTCTGTTTTTCGCATTCTGCCATGCTCAATCATCTCGAAGACCATCTTTCCGAAATCTTTCGTTGATTGGACTCCCCATTGTTTAAAAACAGTCAGTGTCATCAAGCCAAACTGTTTGATGGCGTGTTCTCTCACACCTTCCAGAAGCTCTTGGCCGGAAACATGAGCCTCTTCCTGCTCATTCTCGTTCGTTACCGAACGCGCATAGATTTCCTGTGCCTGCTGTAAGGCTTCAAAGACAAACTCGTACGCATTGGGGTGGTATTGCAGTTTTGGTCGGGAAAGATTTGCGGCAGATGTCATTTTTTACCCATACCTTTTGGATTCTCTATAATCAAAGGCTCGTGTGCCAACTTACTCTAGTGTTTCGATCTTGAAGGCTTTGGTCAAGACTTTCTTGCCAGATAACAACACAGATATTCAAAAATATTCGATTGGTTGTTCAGGAAGATCATTTCTGCCAAGGCCGTTTTCCAGGTTTGATGCGTTTCTGATCAATCAGTTTGCAGGAGGTTCCGCACGTTTCTTTTTAATCACTTCCAGAATATCTTTCCTATGGACAATGGACTTGCGCGCGTCCTGATAGACCACTTGCACACATTCAGACAAGATTTCCTGGTTGGTGACTCTTGCCTCTCCTTGTTCGGTAATGACTGTCGAACCAATGGGAGGTAAATCCTTTTTATAACTTTTGTAGGTATCGTATTCATATCGCAAACAGCATTTGAGCCGTCCACATCGGCCGGAAAGTTTATTCGGATCAAGGGAGGTTTTTTGCAACTTGGCCATTTTCATGGAAACAGGTGGCATTTCTGTCAGGTGGGTACCACAACAAACTGGTTTGCCGCAATCGCCGTAATCTGCCAAGAGTTTGGCTTCATCGCGAACACCGATCTGGCGCATTTCAATGCGCGAGCGATATTTTCGGGCCAATGCCTTCACCAGTTCGCGAAAGTCGACGCGCTTCTCGGCCAGATAGAAAAAGATGACCCGTTCACCACCAAAAAGGTGTTCGACGTCGACTAACTGCATTTGCAGTTTATGCTCATTGACCAGTTCCTGGCATCCCTGAAATTCGCTCCGCTCTTCATGACGATTCTGATCGCGCTGCCGATAATCATCATCTGTGACCAACCGGATAATTCTTCCAGCCGGTGCAGTCTCTTTCATGAAAGAACGCACTCGTTCCGTTGCCGGAGATAAGACTTCTCCCCACTCGTGGCCTCGTTCGCTTTTGATAATCACAGCCGCATTCCGATTTAATTCTGGAATTCCTTTGCAGGTGAATTCTCCAATTAATCGGGTAGCTCCGTAGCGAACAATATACCCTGAAACTTCGTTATTCATTTATTATAAATTCACTGAAATGAGATAGAATGAGGCAGTCATCGTTTAATAGAAATCATCAGAATTGAAATAATGAAGACCACCCGTATCGGTTTAGTATAGCTAATCAGTATCAATCAAGCTCCACAAATCTCAGGGGAAAACCGTTTTTTTGGAAAGCCGTCGACTTCACGAAGCAAACCCCGCGATAAGAAATTATTTCATCTGTATACCCCTGAGGTCTTCACTCAAGCTTTCAATACATAAGGCGATGGTCGCGTTTTTATCGATTTGTTCTTCGGTCAAAATAATACGGTCAAGCAGATTTCCAATTTTTTCGATCCGGTCTTCTGTTTCTCCCGAAAAATTAGCCATAAATTGTCTGATTTGCTCGGAGTCTATGCCTGAATTGTAGCCTGAGGCGTGCCGTAGTGCCTGGTGATAAAAATCAGCACAGAATTTAATGATCCATTTTGCCGTTTTTCGTTGCGCTGCGGTATTCCCGCCAATATCATCAATGGCCTGAATCACGGCTTGAGCAAAAATTTGAGGTTGAAACGGCTTTCTGCTGAGGTGCCTTGTGATGTTGACACGCAGTTCTTTCAGATTATCGTCCAGTAACTGATTGGCTATTTTCAATGATCCTTCAGCCAGCCGTGCAATTTGAATCGCCTGGTCTTCAGAATCGACCAACTGCTGTTGGAGCAATAACTCTGCTATATCGTCTTCCGACAAACGACCGAACCGGATTAATTGACAGCGAGAACGAATTGTGGGCAAAATCGAATCGAGCTCACTTGCGATCAAAATCATCAAATAATTAGCAGTGGGTTCTTCGAGCGTTTTGAGTAATGCATTTGCGCTCTCTGCATTCATTTTGTCTGCATCATCAATGATGGCGATCCGCCGATCCCCCGACATGGGACGCAGGGACATTTCAAAGCAAACCCCTTCTCGGCCTCGATGATCTTCATTACCTATGATCAGACTTAAAGGCAGAATCGCTTTGTCGGGAGGGCATTCGACACTGATCAGGTCTGGATGGGTTCCAGCAGCCATTTGTTTGCAGGAATTGCACTCCTGGCAGCAAGTTAATTCATCAGCGGGAGTTTGCTGACAAAACAAACATTGGGCAAGATGCAAAGCAATCCGCTTTTTCCCGATGCCCGCATCTCCGGCGAAGAGTAAAGCGTGAGGCATGCGACTTCGTGTCAAAGCACGATGCAGCATTTCAAGAATTGATTGATGACCTCGTATTTGATCGGTTGTCATTCGCATCCACATATTTGCAAATAATGAATCATTTCAGCTAGTCCGATTCATATGATTGATCTGAATTCTGTTGTTCAATCCAGCCTAAGACTTTGCCTTCCCGGACTTCAGCACCGGGTTGGTATTCACAGGCGGTGATCGTGCCAGAGCAGGGGGACTCCACGTCAAATGTTATTCCTGGTATCAGCAGCTCGACGACACGGTCTCCTTTGGCAACCTGTTCCCCCACTCGAGTGAGCCATAAACTGACAGTCAGGTCCTGGTTCGGACAGCCCATTGGGGGAACGACGATCGGTATTGCCATTCAGGAATCATTTCCCAGCACAGCTGCCATTTCGCCTGCATTGTAACTGGATCGAACAAAAGGGCCGCTGGCAACCAGTTTGAAGCCCATGGCCCGAACTTGATCGCCTACCTCATCGAATTCTTCCGGCGGTAGAAATCGCTCAACGGGTAAGTTCTCAGGCGTTGGTTGCAGATATTGGCCGATCGTGATCATGTCACAGCCAGTCGCCCGCAGATCGGCACAAACTTCCAGAACCTCTTCTCTGGTTTCGCCGAGCCCCAGCATCAAACCGCTTTTTGTGATGATCGAAGGATCTGTTTCCTTAACCTGAATCAACAGGTCCAGCGTTCTTTGGTAGACAGCGTTGCGCCGAACACGATGATAGAGTCGGGGCACCGTTTCCGTATTATGGTTGAATACATCAGGGTGTGCTTCGGTCACGCGGTGAATGGCGTTACGGTCGCCTCGGAAATCAGGAGTCAAAACTTCAATGTCCGCTCCCGTGCGTTCGCGTACTGCCAGAATGCAATTGTAAAAATGCTCTGCTCCCCCGTCAGGTAGATCATCTCGGGTGACGGAGGTGATCACAACATGTTTGAGTCCCAGACGCACAGCCGCTTCTGCGACGCGTTCCGGTTCATCAATTCGTACTGTTTCTGTCTTTCCTTTCTTGATGGAACAGAATCCACAAGGTCTTGTGCAGACATTTCCCAGAATCATCAGTGTTGCCGTTTTGTGTGACCAGCATTCGGTTCGATTAGGACACTTGGCACTTTCGCAAACAGTTACCAGGTCCAAATCGTCAATGACATTGCTGGTAAATGACATTCCCGGTTTGGGCAGTGGCCTTTTCAGCCATTTCGGGAGTCGTTGTCTGGGAGCTGGTTGAGGTTCTGACAGAATATTAAGACTGGACATAAACTTTTTTCTTCACTTTATGCAGTAAGGGATGTTGTGTAAAAATATGTGTCTGCTGGTATCCAAATTGTGACACAAGCTGCCTGATGATACTCTCGCGAACAGAACTCATACTGGCTTCGCGAGTGAGTGTCGCTGACAGCGATGTAAGTCGGTGGTCGTATTGATTGGAATCGATTAATCGTAATAACTTCATATCTGGTGAAACGTTAATATACAATCCATAGTAAGAAATCCATGATTTGATCGCAGCCCCCAGAAAGGCAAACTGACCACAACGGCTGGAAATACCTCCTGAATCAGGTTGGATTTGTGCTGGAACCCCTAGTTCGCCTGCCATCTTTATGATCGCCTGTTCCAGGCCGGTTTGGTAGTCTTGGATTCCCAGACCTATTCTTTGCAGGGGTAAAATCGGGTAGACCGCCAATTGTCCCGGTGCATGAAATAGTGCACCCCCACCTCGGTTGACCCAGCGGACATCAATTTGCCCCGCCTTAAACTCTTGTTCAGAGTTTGTGAGCTGTTTGCGACTGCCTTCCCTTCCGACGGTGACCAGGGGGGGATGTTCACAAACAAACAGAACGGCCTGTTCGCTTTGCTGATTTCGCAATTCCTGTAATGCACGTTCCTGCAAAAGCAGCATTGCGTCAAAATCAACACAGCCCAGCATATAGATTTTCATCGCCCGGTTTTGATTTTGCGATAATTCACTAGTTTGGAAGCGTGTTTTCATGGCGATTCAGGAACGGGGCGCAATTTTATTTACTGCGGGGGAGACTCCATTTTAGATGACATAACCATTTTCAATGGTTCACTCCGTGAGTCAATCATCAGAAGCGGGAAAAAATATGACCGGCTCATTTGCGGGAGCAGGGTGGTACAAATGTTATCGGTTACCGATAGGGCAGTAGGTTGGTATCACAGGCTATTTTACGCAGACACCTGATAAAACCAACTTCGTAATACCTGATATAACCTAAACTTACGATTTATTTATCAACTCGGGATCGCCTCTGACTCAGGAATCGTCATAACCGGAAAAGTCTTTAATTTCGATATATTTTAAAAAATCATTATATCTCATTCAATTATAGAAACCCCTACACCCGATAAAGAGAGATGGATGAAAAGCATAAAGCCGTTTTGAAATTTGTCTAAGCCCATCTGTTTTCACAAATCTAGTCATGGTAATCCCAATCAATATTCAGTTCCTATCCAGCAGAAAATTCCAATCGGTAAGGAGAAACAAAATGCGACGCGGAAAAAAGATGCTCGCGATATTTTCAACTATGGTAATGAGTGCGAGTATCGCAACCGCCGATGATCGCATGTTCGAATCCAAGTCTCCCTTCGACAGTGCCCCGACTTCGAAATCGGCAAACCAATACTTCTCGAATCAGGAGGGGGTAGTGAACTCCCCTGATGGGAGTCGTACAGGCAGTATCACGATTTCGCAGCCGAAACAGAATTCCGCTGTCAGAAGCCAAACACCTCGAAGCAAGCCATCCGACAAAGCGACGCTCTCGCAGGTTCCCAATTACTATAAGGAGCTGTTCGGTCAGGAGCGTCCTTATCGCCGGTTGGAAGAAAAGAAACAAGCACCTGAAAGCAAACAATCTTCGTTCCAGCAAATCGGACACAGTGAATATTCGGACACTCAGAAGAAATATCGATTTGAAGAATTCTCTCCCGCGCGGACTGGCAAAAAAGATATTGTGCATGCGGAATTTCAGCAGGGCAATCATCAAGCTGCTGGCGGGAAGATTCAGCAGGTCAGTGCTGGTGCTGAAAATAACCAGCAATTTCGTTTGCCTACAGAGATCAATCAAGTAGCTCCGAAATCGAATCAGCTTACGATTCCTCGAATTCCTAAGCGTCAGAGTGTTGAAAACAAACACCATCTCACATTCGGAAATACTAACAAAAGTAGCAATACGACTCAGCATACGGGAATTACCATTTCCGCATCACCAAAGAATCATCGTATTCCTGCAACTCCCCAGCGTCCCGTTGGTGGCTCTTCCGAAATTTCTACTTCACACGTATCTCACAAGTGGATTAAGAAAAGTGAAATCAATGTCGGGCAGGAGTGTGAATTTGAACTGCAAATCAAAAACGAAAGTAAGCAAACCGCTAAAGACGTTCTGGTGGAGGCATTCTTTCCTGTCTCGGTTCGTCTGACAAAATCTGTGCCTAATCCAAGTTCCAGCCGCGATCATCTGGAATGGAAATTCGATTCGCTCCAAGCGGGAGAAACCAAATCGATTCAGATTTCCATGATTCCCAGTCAGCGGGGTGCGATTTCGGCAACGGCGAATGTTCGGTTTACAAACACATTAACCGAATCATTTATGGTGGCTGAACCACTGCTGCAAATTGCAGTGCAAGGTCCGACGAATGTCATGATTGGTGAACCAGCTTCTCAATCAGTCACAATCTCCAATCCGGGAACGGGAACATTGCACAATGTTGTGCTCGAAGCAGAAATCCCCAAGGGTCTGGAACATGTGACTGCAGAATATCTACAAATGCAGGTTGGTTCTTTGAATCCTGGTGAGAGTCGCACAATTCGACTGGCACTGGCTGCTGTCATGGGTGGTGAACAGGTTGTGAATGTTGTAGCAAAAGCCGAAGGCGGTCTGGTTCAGACGTCTCAAGCACGCGTCAATGTCATTGCTCCTAAAGTGCAGGTCGCTATTGATGGGCCCGGACTTCGTTACAAAGGTCGAAGTGCACAGTATGCGATTACAACGATCAATGACGGAGCAGCTGCAACAAACAATGTCAGGATTTTACACAAAATTCCTGCAGGATTCGAGTTTGTGAAAGCCGATCATGGCGGACAGTTTAATCCTGAAGACTCAACGATCAGTTGGTTTTTGGGACGCATGGAGCCAGGTCAGTCTGCTAACGTTAATCTGGAATTAAAGACCAAAATTATTGGAAACTATGTCCATCATGTCCGGGCGATCTCTGAGCACAATGTAAAATCTGATGCTCAGCTTCAAACCCGAATTGAAGGCACAGAACAACTGGTTCTGGAAATCTCAGACTTGGATGATCCTGTCGAAATTGGGACTGAAACCGGGTACAAAGTGCTTGTCCAGAATGACGGTAGTAAAGCCGCCTCAAGCGTTTCGATTTCTTGCGAACTTCCACCGGGAGTGGAATTGATCTCTGCAACGGGCCCGACTCAGCACATTGCTGAAAACGGAGTTGTGGTCTTCAAGGCTCTGGGAGATCTGGCACCGGGAGATTCGGTGACTTACCAGGTTATTGTACGCGGTACAGTCGAAGGAAATCATCGCTTCCGAGCACGATTGGCCAGCGATTCTATCCGAGACCCACTACTGTTTGAAGAATTGACTCGATTCTATCGAGACTAACAAGTATTATTCAGTCAGATGAAAAAAACGAAGCCAGGTCAGAATATTCTGACCTGGTTTTTTTCGATTCTGTAGAATTCGGCTTGAACTGCGAAGCTTATTTCAGGCGTAGGGAAACCTCTTTAGTGCTTATTGATTTCTCTGCCAGATGAATAACTGGTGATGAGGCGTTCCTTTTTTGCCGTTGGATACTTTCAGCACCAGGGAATTGAGCGATTGATTCTGATCTAAAACCTGCCGAAACTCACTGAGATTATGCACGGGAATACCGGCAACTTCTTCAATGACATCATACAAGCCAACGACACCGTAGAGCGAGCATTGCTGATCGACATTCATCACAAGTAACCCTGACTGAGATGTTTCGAATCCCAATTGCAGCGCAAGCTCTTCGTTCATGGCAGATAACTGCAGTCCAGCCAGTGCATCCGAATCTGGTTTTGCTTTGACACGCTGGAAGCTCATTGGTGCAGCTGAGGTCCCCGATCGGCTCGAAGACTGCTGAGACTCTTTTTGCTTCTGTTCCAGTTCGTCAAGAATTCTTCGGTTCGCCAATTCCACCATCACGTTCACTTTCCGACCATTCCGCAGCATGACCACACTGACGCGTTTATCGATGGGGGTCAGACTTACCAGATTGATCAAATGATTCTGATCGAGAACATCAATCCCGCCAAAGCTCATAATGATATCATCGTATTTCAAATTGGCACGGGAGGCGGGAGTATTCGATATGACCTTCACAACACGGGCCCCACGAACGCGGTCCATCTTCAAACGCGTTGCGGTCGCGATACTGAATTCAGGATCAAGTTGAACGCCGAGATAAGCACGATATACCTGGCCATATTTGACAAGCTGATTAAACACGTGGCGAACCAGTTTACTGGGGATACTGAAACCAATGCCATCATTACCGCCACTGTTGGAGGCGATGGCTGTATTGATCCCAATGATTTTCCCTTCAAGATCAATCAGAGGCCCACCACTGTTTCCGGGGTTAATCGCAGCGTCTGTTTGTAAAAAGTTCTGGTTGAGAACTTCAGATCCGCTGCCTAATTGAAGCGAGCGGCGTCCTTTGGCACTGATGATCCCCAAGGTGACTGATTCACTCAATCCAAAAGGGCTTCCCATTGCCAATACCATGTGTCCGATGTCCAGTTTGTCGCTATCACCCCATTCCGCAGGTGCAAGATCGGTGACATTGATTTTTAAGATGGCCAAATCGGTATCTTTATCTTCCCACTTGCGTTGTGGATGAATCTCACGGCCATCGTGTAGCTGAATGGAAATCGATTTGCCACTGGAATCACGAACGACGTGCCGGTTTGTAACGATATACAACCCGGAAGTTCCTTCGCCTCGCACTATGACGCCGGACCCCGTTTCTTCGACTGCTCCACGGGGTGTTTGTCTCTCACATTGAATGTGGACCACGCTGGGGGTCGCTAATTTTGCGATTTTGGCCAGATGCTTGCTACCTTCATGTAGCGATGACATCGGAAGTATGGCTGTGTTATGTTGATTTGGGTTCCGCTGTGAAGGAACTTTTGCTTCCAACTGTTTTGAAGTCAAAGGTGATTCAAAGCAGGTGTTCCACAGAGAAGCAGAGGCAATCAGTGCAAGCACTAATGCAAGTGAGTATCGATTTTTCATTTTGCAAATCTCTCAGCGTGACGCAGGACCATTTTGCATTCCAGCTATTGCTAGCTGCGGCAAAATAAGGCACTCCTTCGCCAACTGCCGGACGATTTGATTACTGAAAACCGACACTTGATCATCTCTGGTTAAGCGGTTTTCAGTAACACGATGGGCCACCGAATTGATTGCAGCAAGTCTCTCCAGAAACCGAAACAGGTATGAGGGAAAATTTGGTTCGTGGAGAGATGAATAAGTTCAATCAAGTCGGCCGGACCCTCTGTCACTTATTATCGGGAGGGGAGATTATTTTTCGAGATCTAAATCGTGGATTCTGACTTCCTTATCGTTAAGCCGATCTTCAAATTCGCTGGCGTTCTCCCAATCGTTATGAACGTCCTTACTGGACAAGCCCAATGATTCGCGCTGTTGCGCACAATCGACGCAAAACATTGTGTAGGGAACTGCTTTAAGCCGTGCGATCGGAATACTTTTATTGCAACTCTCGCAATGACCGTAACGGCCTTCCTGAATCAATGAGATCGCGCGGCGAATCTGCATTAACTCATTGTATTCGATTTCAGCCAGGTGAGACTCCAAGCCTTGTCGGGTCTCACGAATTGCCGCATCACCACTGTCTTCAACAGTGGTGCGACTTGCAGAAGAACTTTCTGAACTTTCGGTCACAAGTTTTTTGAGCTCATCTCGTCTATTCAGAAGTTGCTTGTGCAACCTGATTATTGCATCTTTTCGAACCACAACTTTTTCTCCTCATAAAGATCAATTTCAGCAAGCAATTTCAAAAGCCGATTTTTCCCAAAGCTTAGCTTGTAAATTAGCTCAAGAAAGGAGAAACATTCCTGATTGTTTCTTGTTTTTAAACCAAACCCCTCCTTGGCTATTATTCACTACGCCATTTCAATGTCGATAGTTGGAAACATTCTTAATGAGAACTTATTGCACAAGTTGTGATATCGAAATAGCTTACGAAAGAGTATTTTCTCACGGTTCTTCAAAATTCTCTCCCCACGTCACTATTTCAGGTGTATACCCCCTCTATTCGCAGTCAGGTTCATATGTATACAGCAGGGGTTTCCTGATATTGACCGATCTGAATGATTCCGGTGTAATACGTGCCCCTGAATTCTGAATCAATTTCAAAGATCGATAGATCAGTCACCAACAGCGATTGGCTAACGTGTTTACAACCTTCGACCGTTATTTATTAAAACGATATTTCCATGTTTTTATTATTGGATTCATAGCTACCTACGGCTTGTATGTGGTTTTTGATGGATTTACTAATATTGATGGTTTTCAAACAGGAGTGAAGGATGGCTCCTCAACCAGCCTGCTGGGGTTGATGCTGGAATTTTATGTGTATCAATCCAGCATTTTCTTTGACATGGTCAGCCCAATCCTGACGGTACTCTCCGGAGTTGTGGTCTTCTCGCTGATGGTTCGCCATGGAGAACTTAACCCTGTCCTTTCAGCAGGGATTCCGACGTACCGACTGGCAATTCCTTTGGCCTTTGCCACTATTACGGTCAACTGTTTTATTGTCGCAAACCAGGAACTGCTCATTCCCAGGATTGCTGACAAAGTTCAGGCAGATCGTGGAGATCAGGGAAATAGCACTCAGTTTGTTGAACCCGTTTATGATTTCAGCACCAGGATTATGATCAACGGGCAGGAAGTCTCTTTGACTGAACAAAGGATGATGAAAGCAGAGTTTGTTCTCTCCAAACCTACCGTACATGATTTCGTGACTGTGAAATCGCCTGAAGCTCATTATCAGGTAGGCTCACCAGATTCCTCGGGAGGCTGGTTACTCAAGAATGCCTCTCCCCGCTATGATGAACTGGAAATCGCAGAATTTGCAAAAGAAATGATTCTGCCTGGTAATGACCCGAACGACATTTTTATTGTGACTGATGTCGGCTGCGATCAGCTTTGTAATCGGAATACGAGTTCGTTGATTTCGACTCCCGATTTGATTGCGAGAATCAATAACCCCTCATTCAGCGATCTATCGATCCGAAAACAGACGATGGATCTGCATTTCCGGTTAACCCGTCCCTTAATGAATCTGATTGCGGTGCTGATGTCGATTCCGTTTGTGCTGCGTAAAGAGAGCCGCAGTCAAATTCTGAATATCGCTTTCTGTGCTTCCGTGATGGGCGGCCTGTTCGTAATTAATCAATGCTTCTTCTATCTGGGAACAGTCAGGCTGATCTCACCAGATCAGGCCGCCTGGTTTCCGGTCATTACCTGCGGGACGCTGGCCGCCTGGTTTTCGAATCGTGTTTGGACCTGATTCAGAGAATCGCGCCAGGTCTCATCCACTTTGTCCCAGATCCATCAATTGGCCAAATCGGTCCAGAACACGAATTTTCAAAGGCTTAAATCGGGGTTGGTCGAACTCCCCTTTTTCGACCAGACGCAATGCCACTTCCCGCGTCTCGTGCAAAATGGCTTCATCTCGCCTCAAATCAGCCACACGCAATGGCAAATCTCCATGCTGCCGGGTTCCAAAGATATCACCAGGGCCACGCGCCTGAAAATCGGCTTCCGCAATTTCGAATCCATCTGTCGTTTGCTCCATGACTGCCAGCCGCTTCAGAGCATCTTCATTCTCGGTGTAGGAGAACAGAAAACAATTGCCCTGATGTACGCCACGCCCCACCCGGCCTCGTAGCTGGTGAAGTTGAGATAAACCGAATCGGTCGGCTTGCAGAATCACCATTAAAGTGGCATTAGGAACATCTACTCCGACTTCTACAACTGTAGTGGAAACCAGTACCTGAATTGCGCCTGCATGGAACTGATTCATGATTTGGGTGCGTTCTTCCCGATCCATCTGACCGTGCACCAGGCCGATCGAGGCGGAAGAAAGCTCACTTTTCTGGAGCTTAAGGTAGACTGCTTCTGCGCTGGAGCGACTATTCTGCTCATCCTCAGATTCAATTCGCGGACAAACAATAAAGGCCTGCCTTCCCGCAGCAATTTGCGCCCGCAGAAAATTCCAGGCCTTTTTTCTCTGCGGTGTGGTTGTGACGCGGCTCGTTACAACCGGTTGTCGTCCCGGGGGTAATTCTGAATTTACCGAGATATCCAGTTCACCAAACTGAGTCAGGCACAGGCTGCGTGGAATGGGTGTCGCTGTCATTACCAGCATGTGAGGCGTCTTTTGGTCGCTCGTAAAGTGGGCGCGCTGCATGACACCAAACTTATGTTGCTCGTCGATAATGACCAATCCCAGATTGTGATATCGAACTGCCTTTTGAACCACTGCTTGCGTGCCAATAATCAATTGCTGCTGGCCGGATTCAATCTGTTCCAGTGTCGTTTTCCGCTGCGCCGCAGATAAACTGCCACTCAGAATGCATCGCTCCACCCGGCTGTGTTTCAGGATGTTGTTAATCGTTTCCCAGTGCTGGACCGCCAGCAATTCGGTCGGTGCCATCAAGACTGCCTGATAACCGCTGGCAATCGTGGCCAGCATCGCGTAAATGGCAATCGCCGTTTTACCGGCACCCACATCGGCCTGCAGCATGCGATGCATGGCGCGACCGGAAGCCAGGTCGGCACTGATCTCTTTGATGGCCTGATTTTGCCCATCCGTAAAGTCATACGGAAATAATCGCCGGATTCGGGCATCGATCTTGGCCGTGACTTTAAGGAGCGGCGCGTTATCCACGCAGGTCCAGAGGCGACGTCGCAATGCCAGCCCTAATTGAAATTCCAGCAGATCATCATAAATGACACGATGCACGCCAGCATGGTATTCTTCCATTGTCTGGGGCTTATGCATTTGGATCACGGCTTGAGAAAGCGGAACCAGTGAATGTTCCTGACGAAAGGCTTCCGGTAAATAGTCAGGAATTAAATGCGCGTATTCATCGACGGCGGCGCGAACGATCCGCCGCATCTGATACATCTTAATGCCCTCAGTCAGGCTATACTTCGGCAAGATCAGACCTTGCGGATCGTCTAGATCTTCCTCCAGTGCCTGAAATTGAGGGTGTGACATCTCCCATTTTCCTGAGCGGCGTTTTGCCTTTCCGGAAAACATCAGCAGTTGACCTTGGAAAAAACGTTTGATAACCCAGGGTTGATTGAACCAGGTTCCCTTCAGAAAGCCGGTTCCGCAATCCAGGAGGATCGCTGTGATCGTTCTTCCACGGGAAATCGTGCGGGCATCCAAGTCCACGACTTTTCCGCAGACGGAAGCCGGTTGATCTTCTTCCAGCTCATTAATCGGGCGAACGTCAGTCAAATCGAGTACGCTACGCGGCAGATGCCACAGCAGATCTTCAACCGTTTGGATGCCCATTTTCTGGAAAAGCTCTGCGCGATCCAACCCGACTCCGTTAAGAAAATGAACAGGAGTTTCCAGAGGAGATTCGGTCATCGTATTCCAGAACCATATGGTTAAATATCAGATTGATTCTGCAGTTTTACCGCATATTCGACAGCCAGTTCATCACAGCGTTCGTTTTCAGGGTGTCCGCTATGGCCTTTGATCGTAGTGAATTTGACCTCGTGCTGTTCCAGCAGAGAATCCAGCCGTCGCCAGAGTTCTTCGTTTTTAACTGGCTTCCAGCTCTTACCTTCGCGGCGTCTCCAGCCGTTTTTTTTCCAGTTCGGCATCCATTCCAGAGAACCTTTTGCAACGTAGACGCTGTCTGTGACGACCTCGACGCGGGAAGTCCGCGTTAAAAGTTCCAGTCCGGAAATCACCGCCAGTAATTCCATCTGATTATTCGTTGTTTCCGCTTCGCCACCGGAAAATTCTTTCTCCTTACCGGTTGAGGGATGTCGCAGAATGACTCCCCAGCCACCGGGTCCTGGATTTCCCCGACATGCGCCATCGGTAAAGATTTGCACAAACGGAAGAGACTCCTTCTTCGCTGATTGATCGGGCATAATACTGTGGGCGCAAGCCTATCAAGGAGATTATAACGAATCGATTATGAGTCGAGATTGAATTACAAAAGCAAGGGATCGCACTCGAAGAGTGAATCAACCTGCAGATGGATCTGGTAACCTGGCTGACTGCAAAAATGCCGGCTATCTTTCCCGATAGACAATACGTCCACGGTTCAGGTCATACGGTGATACTTCAACCACAACCTTGTCACCAGGAACAATACGAATAAAGTGTTTTCGCATTTTGCCCGCAACGTGAGCCAGAACCTGGTGCCCATTTTCCAGTTCGACTCGGAATTGGGTATTTGCCAGTGCTTCTGTCACTGTACCTTCGACTTCAATGGCCTCTTCTTTGGCCATAACAATTGTATCCTATCCAATAAGTTCAAAAAATGGGAATAAGCGAAACAATTCGCACAAACCTAACTCCTGACTATTCCTGATCAAAGTAAGATTCAGAGACCAGGAGCCGCCTTGTGCTGCTTATTGTGACAGGGATTCGTCGAATTTGCCAGTCTGAACAGAGTCCCAACAGCCATTCCCTGTAATTCCGGTTGGAAAATTCCGGTTTCGCTTTGTTGAATCCATAAATAATAGTCTAACTTTTCAAGTTTTTACAGATCTCGTTGTCAAACGTGAGGTATGTTTGAAAATACAGATTTCGTTCTCCTCGTGAGAATCACGTCGATTTACCGCTCACATTGTTTTCACCGGCGCTAACAACTGCCATTTGTCTTGAGGATTGTTGAGATGCAATTTCTTAAGGCACCCTCTGTAAATTGCTATTTATTTTCTTAGTTTACCGATTTCTATTCAGATTGTATAACTGGATCTTTCTAACTCCATTATTTTAGCTCAACGAGTCCCATCATGCATCAGCCTGGCC
>Ga0222668_1000039_pt1 | contig 101327 bp, 73 predicted proteins | sample AntAcemetagen728_FD_179823 | JGI IMG/M metagenome (GOLD analysis project Ga0222668, IMG submission 179823) | Saline water microbial communities from Ace Lake, Antarctica - #728 | ecosystem: Environmental > Aquatic > Non-marine Saline and Alkaline > Saline | place: Antarctica: Ace Lake...
CGCGCCTTTCTAATGATCGTATTCTAATGGACGAATTATTGTTCCTCCAATAAACCAATTTGTTTGTTTGTTTTAAACAAGAGGCCTAAGCCAGAAAGGAAAATCACGGGAGCGGCAAAAACGATAAAACCCATCTGCCAAAAAATAACCGTTAATACAATCCCTGCAAGAATCATCACACCGGCTAAAATGAGATAAAAATAAAGGAGATATTTGGATGTGACGGGAACCTGCCGGTGAAAATCGAATGCTAAGTCGGCCAAGATGATCATAGTTTCTCGTACCTTTTCATCCTTTAATTTATGATCATTTCTAAGTGCTGCGCGAACATCCGTATTATCCAACTTTTTTAAAATAATCAAGGGCAAATAATAAGCTGCCAACTGCGGCGGCGTATTATTTGCCCTAAAATTAGTATCAATCGGATTTTCCATCAATGGATTACTCTAATCCCTCCATATCCATAGTATTGAATAATTCGAATAATTCTAAGTAGAGGACAAATGTTTCTGCCCGATACAACTTCGTTTTAATTGTAGAGTTCGCATCATTGTATATCGTTACCTCCTCTGGCATATCTTCTTCCAAATTATAATCCCAAGAAGAAGGAACTAAAAGTTGACCTTTAATTACAGTAGCATCCACTTCGTCATATGTTTTACCTTTATACGTAAAACTATTACTGGTAACATACGATTCGGGATCTTCGCTCACAATATACGTTACTCGCTCTAAAATATAATCCGCTTTGGTCAAATTTAAATTAAAGCTATAACCTTCCGTTAATTCAAAATGGTCATCCAAGAATAGTGAATCAGTAATTGTTGTTGCGGTCACGTGATAAACCCCAGCTTCTAAATTAATCTGCTCCATACCATATCCATCTACTTCAAAAGTCATTGTGCTATCTGATCCATCTTTGGTAAGAACAACAATCGCTGTTGTATCCATAGCATTATCAATATTGACACTATACGTCATTTCATAATCTTCATAATCAAAATCTTCATCAGACCCATTTGAACATGAAAAGAAGGCGAGCAGAAGGATACTAATTGGTAAGAATAATAATTTTTTCATTGTTTAAGGTTTATACTTTTTCAATGGAAAAAGTGGTTAATTTTCTATTGACGAAGATACATTTATTTTTTAAAATGAAGGTAAGGCTAGTTTTAAGTCGATTATTCTCCCTGTTTATTGTGATTAAACAGTCGACTTCCATGTTTTACAATCAAAAATAAGGCGCCCAAAATCATCACATAGGGCAGCATTTGCAGCAGTGGATCCGCAGGCTGATTTTGTAGGATATAAATAGAATAGCCCAAAGCGACAAGTCCGACAAGTAAAAAGAAATACGAAAAATAGTTTGGATACTTTACTTGTGTTCCTTCCGCAAAATGAGGGTTAAGCTTTGCCAATTCTAATTCACTAATTTCTCTAAAAATTAAGCGGATTTCTTCCTCCGAAAAGTTATGCTGTTCTTTTAATTCGGCGCGAATTTCTTCACGCAACATTCTATCATCTTCAGATTTCGCATTTTTCTTATCCTGATAATAATGAACAGCATCCAAAAAAGTCATAGCTAATTATTACGATTATGGATTGAGTTTGATGGTACTTAACATGGCATCCAATTCACGGATATACTCACGTTTATCAAAGCTAGGTCCATATACATATCCACTGATTGTAACGATTTCATTTTTCGCTTCATTTACGATCGAATATTGCACAAAAGGACCACCACCCCCAACAAACGTATCACCCTCATAAATCCACAAACCTCGAATTTCTGTTGCCTCGTGACCTTGATATTTAAATGTGCGTCCGATTGGATCATAGTACTCACTATATTCTGTTCCCATATACGTACCATTTACCGTACCTGCAACGAATTTTTTTAGGGTCGAATCGCGGTTCATTAATCTATTTTGAATTGTCATTTGCACAGAATCCGGCCAATAAGGCTCCGTCCAAAACATCATGCCCTGTTGAATCCAAAACGTTCCTCCTTCAGCCTTATTCGCATCATTAGGCATCACATTTTTGGAGCGATCACGCTTAATCAACATAAAACTATCCAAACTTGCTTCAATACGAAAATCGCTTGGTACAGAAATTTCGACACCATAATTAGCTGCAACAATTTCCTGAATACCTCTCTGCGGCTTTCCGTAATATTGTCCCATTAACGCTGTTAGCTCGAATTGGTTAAAACGATCAATAATTACCCTCATTTTAGTTCTTGCAAAATCCAATAATCGAGTCGGATCAGAATCTTTAACAATTAAAAAAAGTTGATTTTTTGCGTAGTAATTATTCTTTTCAATGATAGCCGTTTCCTCATAACTCGAATCCGTATCAATCATAAACTTCAAAATATTACGATTCAGTTGCGTCAAGTGATTCACTTCTTTCGGCGCTCTGTGGAAATATGAAAACATTGATTCAGGCCTCAAATAGCGTCCTTCAGCTCTGATCGAAAGTTCATCTGCAACAATTCTTCCGAGATCACCATTCCACAAATGATCTTCCATCAAAATTAATATTTCACCATGTTGTCCATTTGCTTCTGGAAGATAGGTGTCATGAGCCTCTTGTCCATCAGAACAACTGTATAATGATACTAAAAGGAGAATAGGGAGTACTAATTTCATGTGTTTAATTTTTGATTCAACGCATTCCGATTTCGGGCGTGAACAAGCATAAATTACAATCTTTTGATCTTTATTTGATCACCAGGTTGCATTCGCTTTGGATCTAGATCCGTGTTCAACTTTTGAATCGTGTCAAAAGGTATGCCAAGTTTTTGGCTCACGGTCCAAAGGCTTTCGCCATTTTTCAACGTATAGTATTCATACCTACCGTCATTGCTTGTATTCGTTGAACTCCCTCCAGTACTTCCACTTGTAGAAGCTGTTCGGGATTCTGCAGCACTAGGGCTTGAAGACGCTTCAAAATATTTTCGTTCCTTCACGCGAATCGTCAGACGTTGTCCAGGATAAATGGTATTCGTTTTCAAGCCATTCCACGCGCGAATATCATTAATCGTTACATCATATTGTTGCGCAATTTGGGCCAAAGTTTCACCTTCTTTGACGATATGCGTTTTCTTTTTCTCTAAAGCAACAAAACTCTGACCTGTAGAATCCAAATAAGCGTCATAATTATACAAACTATCTTCTATTAAGAGAAAGGTATCAATCTTTTCGACAGGTAAAAAAATACATTGTTTAATTTCAGTTTTCGGAACGACGTCCGTTTTATAAATCGGATTTAAGTATAAAAACTCTTCACTCGACAAACCAATTAAGGTATCGAGATGTGAAATACGGATACTCGAACTAAGACAAACCGAATCAACCTCATGTAAATAGACTTCTGCTTCTTTTGGAATGATATTATGCTCCCCATAATACGTCATCATGTACATCATGGCGATAAAATTAGGGACATACATTTGCGTTTCTTTTGGCAAAAAAGGACGTAACTCCCAATAATTCATTTTACCGCCCGAGCGGCGAATCGCTTTATTTACATTTCCTGGGCCCGCATTGTAAGCCGCTAAAGCAATGCTCCAATCACCATACAAGCCAAATAAATATTTTAGATAACGACAAGCAGCATCAGTGGATTTTAAGGGATCCATGCGTTCATCTACATATGAATCATTATCAAGCCCAAACATGCGCCCCGTTGGATACATAAACTGCCATAATCCGGTTGCTCCTACACGCGATTTAACGGTTGGTCTTAAACCACTTTCAATGACAGATAAATATTTTAGTTCGAGCGGAATTTCATACATATCCAGATGCTGCTCATACATTGGGAAATAGAGTTTAGATCTACCCAGGCAAATAGCTGTATACCTCCTTCTATTGCGAACGAAATATTTAACCGTTTTGAGAAGATCATCATTAATTTCAATTTCGATAATTGTAGATGCATTCAGGTCATTTAAACGCGCGATATAAACAGAGTCTGGAAAATCGGGGAGATCATTTTCTTGGTAACCTAAGGAATCGATAATACCGTAGGCTCTCTCTTTCCCCCAAGTTTCTTTATAATATTCAAACAAAGAATTTTCAACAACATCCAAGAATCGCTGATAAGTATACTCTTCAGGATTAACCTTTAAAGAAGAATCTAATGCTACCTTGAGGCTATCTTGACCGTATAACGAAAAGATGAAAAAAGACGATATGAACGCAAACAATTTCACCTCAGCAACCCTAAACGAGTTTTTTTATCATTAACTGATTAGAGAATGCTAATAAAGTGCTTTCATCAAAATGATTTGCCATCAATTGAACTCCAAAAGGAAGTCCATTACTATGCTCACCCAATGGAAGAGAAATCGCTGGATTTCCTGATAAATTAGCGTGAACAGTAAAAATATCTTGCAAATACATAGTAATAGGATCATCCGAATTTTTACCGATTTCAAAAGCCGTGCAAGGTGTTGTAGGTGTTAAAATAAGATCATTTTCTGCAAAAATAGCATTTGTGCGATCTTGAATAATTCGTCTCACCTTTTGACCTTTCGTATAATATGCGTCGTAATATCCATGAGAAAGAACGAAGGTTCCGAGCATTATTCTGCGTTTCACTTCTTCTCCAAATCCTTCAGATCTTGACTTCTTATAGGTATTTTCAACACCAACCACTTCTTTTGCTTGATAGCCAAAATGCACGCCATCATAGCGCGAATAATTTGAAGAGGCTTCCGCCGTTGTTAAGACATAATATGTTGGCACCATTTGATCTAAAAAAGGAAAAGAAACAGGATTCACCTCGTGGCCTTCACTTTTCAATTGATCAATTAATGCCATTGTTCTGGCTTTAATTTCAGGGTCGATTCCTTCTCTTTCAAGACAATCAACGATATAAGCAATTTTTAATTTTTTATCACCGAGAATAGAAAGGTCGTAGTGCTCTGCATTTTCTTGTAGAGCCGTACTGTCATAATCATCCATTCCGGCCATTATTTCAGTCACGAGTGCAGCATCCTCAACCGTCGTCGCAAAAGGACCGATCTGATCAAAAGAAGAAGCATAAGCCAAAAGACCATAGCGAGAAATACGACCGTAAGTTGGCTTGAAACCGACTGTTCCTGTAAATGAAGCAGGTTGTCGAATAGAACCTCCTGTATCACTACCCAAAGAAACCGTGCACAAGTTGGCCGCAATTGCAGCTGCCGAACCTCCGGAAGAACCTCCAGGAACCATCTTCTCGTTTAGTGGATTTAAAACTGGACCGAAAGCCGAGTTTTCATTTGAGCTACCCATGGCAAATTCGTCGCAATTTAACCGACCAATAATAATGGCGTCCTCGTCCAACAAACGTTGAACCGCTGTAGCAGTGTAGAGCGACTCAAAACCTTCTAATATTTTGGAAGCCGCGGAAACTTTATGTCCTTTAAAAGCTAAATTATCTTTTAACCCAATTACCATTCCGGCCAAGCGACCAGCAGTTCCTGCTTTAATTTTTTCGTCAATTGATTTTGAAAGCGCCAAAGCATCTTCCGTAAAAACTTCCAAAAAAACATTGAGGTGCGCTTTTGCTTTAATTTCTGAAAGATAGTGGTGAGTAATATTTTCAACCGTATCCCCAGATGCCAAAGCAGCTCGAATTTCCGCAAATGAATTGTACATAAAAGGTGAGGGACTTATTTTTCAGTGTTATCTTTAGATTCTTCTCCTGTTCCGTTCATCTCATCCTTGAATCCTTTAATTCCTTTACCCATTCCTCGCATCATTTCTGGAATTTTCTTTCCACCAAACAATAAAAGAATAGCCACAACAACTAACGCTATCTGAGCTGGACCGAAGGCACCTGCATAAACTACATTTTCCATTTTCTTGTATTTAAGAATAAGTACAAAGGTATGAATTTACTTAGAGATAGCATTCTTTCTCTCTGAATTAATTAAAGCCCGTTAAAATTTTGGATATCATCTAAAATGAGGAGCATTAGAGGAGGTCATCATCCCTTAATTCGTTGGGATTTTGATGATCCAATTCACCTTCAATTGCTGATGATGATTGCCGCTGGTTGCGCACAATATACAACGCTAATCCAATAAAAAGGAAAAGAACAAATACAACCAAGAGGACAAATTCGATTGTTGTCAGTGAAAATTTTACTTCCATTAGCAGTCTAATTTATAAATAAGTCTGTAAATAAAAAGAACAATTTGAAGTTTAAGCAATAGGATATGATGACATAAGAGGGATAAAATAAGTATTTTTAACCACATTATTTAAGACAATAGAACATGATGTATTTGCAAAATTATATAGACGGCGCTTTGGTGGCACCCAATGAAGGGGCTTATATTGACAATATAGATCCTTCACGAGGAATAGTATACTCACACATTCCGGACTCTGACAAATCTGATGTTGACAAAGCAGTAGCTGCAGCAGAAAAGGCTTTTCCTCAATGGTCAAATACGCCGATAGACGAGCGATCTACAATAATGGTGCGCATAGCAAATTTAATCGAGTCACGCATGGATGCCTTTGCGGCAGCTGAATCCTTAGACAATGGAAAACCGGTTTCTTTGGCAAGTCATGTAGATATTCCGAGAGCGGTCAGTAATTTCAGGTTTTTTGCCACGGCCATCTTGCATTTCGCATCCGAATCGCATTATATGGAAGGGGTTGGGATTAATTATACCCTCCGCCGACCGATCGGAGTTGTCGGTTGTATTTCACCGTGGAATTTGCCACTCTATTTGTTTACCTGGAAAATTGCTCCAGCCATTGCAGCAGGAAATTGTGTGGTAGCGAAACCATCTGAAATCACGCCAATGACAGCCTATTTATTGTCTGAAATTTGCATAGAAGCAGGTTTACCCGCAGGTGTTTTAAATATCGTTCACGGATTGGGCCATAAAGTTGGAGATGCACTCTCTCGTGATCCCAAAGTGAAGGCTATTTCGTTTACGGGCGGAACAAAAACGGGCGAAACTATTGCGCGAATTGCGGCACCTATGTTTAAAAAATTATCGCTCGAATTGGGTGGTAAAAATCCAAATATCATTTTTGCGGATTGCGATTTTAACAAGGCTTTGTCTACCACTATCCGTTCATCATTTGCCAACCAAGGTCAAATTTGTTTATGTGGCTCACGGATCTTTGTGGAACGCCCTATTTATGAAAAATTCAGGGGTGAATTCGTAAAAAAAGTAGCCGAATCTAAAGTCTCTTATCCCACCGATCCTGATGCAAAATTGGGTGCGTTGGTTTCCAAACCTCATCTTGAGAAAGTTCTTTCCTATGTTACATTAGCAAAAGAAGAAGGGGGAACGGTGCTAACAGGAGGAGAACAAGTTTTTCTTGATGGCGAATATAGCGAAGGATATTATATGCGCCCAACGATTATTGAAGGCTTGGCCTATGATTGTCGCACAAACCAAGAAGAAATATTTGGCCCTGTTGTAACCATTACACCTTTTGATACAGAGGAAGAAGTGTTAATGATGGCAAACTCAACACAATATGGACTTTCAGCCACCCTTTGGACAGAGCATTTAACACGTGCTCACCGCATGGCGGATCAATTGCACACAGGTATAGTTTGGATCAATGCTTGGCTCGTTCGAGATTTACGTACTCCTTTTGGAGGTGCTAAAAATTCGGGTGTTGGAAGAGAAGGCGGATTTGAAGCACTTCACTTTTTTACTGAACCGAAGAACGTATTTGTCCAATTGAGCTAATTTTCATGAGGAGATATTATCAACTGATTTTCATCCTTTCACTTTTGAGTCTAAGTCACCTATCGTTGGCTAATAAATCAGTCGCTTATTTCCAGGAATTTCAACCTTCACTTCAAAGCGTTGAACACGTTCTTACTACTTACATTCGTCAGCTTTTGCCAGAATATGGTGTTTCTCGAACAGAAACATTGAGGCAAGACGCTCTAAACATGCTCGACACAATCAGCGATAATTGTGCAAATCAAAGGGCATTTAAACGAAATCACGCTTTTAAAGATTCAATTGTTTTTGTTCTTGAGACGGCGAAACAGACATTAAAAGTTGAAGGTGACGAATTGTTGTTAGTCGAAAGCTATGCGCATAAGACAATTGAAGAAATGGATTTATACATCCAAGGGAAAGACCATATAGCGAAACAATTGGCGAATTGCATTCGGCAATTAATTGAAATACAACAAACGTTTGTAGACAAGTATCAGATCGAGTTTGACTTATCGGATATGAAGCAACGCTTAAAAAAAACAGATGAGCATATTGCTCTCCATGCATACTATAATCGTTATTACTTGCTTTTTTTTGATGGTAATGTCAAGGAGAATTATATGATTACGGCGATTGTTTCACAGGATGTCAAAAAGTTAGAAAGCCGCAATGATTTACTCCTAATTGCGGCTAAAAAGAGTCTTCAAAAATTAGCTTCTTTAGAACCATTTCAAGGAGACCCAAAACTCAAAAAAGCGTGTGAACAAATCATTCAGTTTTACCTGTACGAAGCAAATGAGGAATTTCCATCCGTGATTGCTTACCTCGAGTTGGCAAAAGAATTTGGCGATTTTGAAGCACATTATCTGGCTCAAGATTCAGAAAGTCACACTGCGGAAGAAAAGGTTAGCTACGAACGATTAAAGAAAAATTATGAGAAATCAACTGCCAACTACGAAATAACAATCGAGCGCACCAATCTCTTCAGAACAGACCGTCTAATGGTTTGGCAAGATGCAACGGCTGAATTTTTTACACGCTATTTACCGCGCTAGCTGCTAATTTTCCCTTCATGAATCAGTTCCAAAATACGCTTCGCATTTCTTTCGTTGCCATAGTTGCGAGCAAATTCTTCATCTCGTTTGGTTTTCATTGCCGTTGTAAAAGGTTGATCTAATAATTCCTCCATGCGTTTGACAATGCCAACCGCTCCGTTTTCAACATGGCAAAGCGAAGCGAAAATACCCGAATCATCCATTTTATCGTTAATGATTATATGCTGACCAGATTCTAAGGCATGTAGCAGTTTTAATTTAATTCCTGTTTGCTGAAAAGTAAGCAACAAGTTCACGCGAGAGTTACGAATCAGCGCATCCATTATCTCAATAGAAGGTGTCGAGATCAACGTCACATTTTTGCGCTTCTTTGCAAGATCAAAGAGCGCAACAGAAGGATCCTTTCCGGCAATTATAATTTTTTCTTTCGAAAGTGGAGCTACTTCGTTGAGGATGAATTTTGCGGCATGTTCATTCTCCTTGACGGATAGATTTCCTTGAAACAGCACCTGCCTAACACTTTGCTCTTCATTTATAAACGATTGATTATCACTGTTAAAAAAAGGAGGAATGTGGTACGTATTGGCATAATGCGAAAAATGAGGAATATCCATTTTAGCAACCGATAAAATAGCATCCACCCCAACTAATTGTTTTTCAAAGCGTTTTAATCGTCTAGCTTCAATTTTAAGGTATTGTTTTTTCAACCAAGATGTTTCCCATTTCGCTAACTCAAAATAGTACACATGCTCTATATTATTTGCTCTAAAAAATCGCTTCCTATTCTTAATTTTAGGATGATTCATAAAATAGCACGTTTGAATTCCGTCGAAAAAAATAGGCGCATCATTCTTCAGTAAATTTGCCAACAAGGCTTTATTAGCCCTGCTCGAAATAACATAAGGCAATGAGGAGGTGATCAATTTCCAAGGTGCCTTCTTACGTTCATAATAATAAATTTCCTCGCAATATTGCTCCAACAGCGCTGTTGGTGGATTATGACCTGCGTAATAAAAACAATGGTAAATAATTTTAGCGCCAACTGCATGCAAACTTTTCAATTTATAAAAAACGTCAACAATACCCCCATAATTAGGTGGGTAAGGCACGTCAAAGGCGATAATATGGAACGCTTTATTCTTCAATAGATTGTTTTTAAGACCTCACATTCGTTTTTCCACGTCAGTTCAGCGGAGGCTACTTTTAAATTTTTTTCGAATTTTTTTCGTTGCTCAAGATCACAAATTATTTTTGTAAGATAGGACGCAATTATTTTAGGGTCATGTGACGGGCAAATTAATCCTATATCATACCCTTCAACTATACGCCGAATTTCAGGCAAATCAGATACAAGTAATGGGATACCGGCATGGATATAATCGAAAATCTTATTTGGTAAAGAAAAACGATAATTCACATTTGTGTCCTTATCCATAGAAATACCGACACTTGATAAGTGTGTGAAATTCATGAGCTCATCATACGGTCTTTTGCCAAAAAACAATACGGTACTTTCCCATTTCATTTCAGCTACACGCGCTTTTAATTTCGGTAAAACATCCCCGTCTCCCACAAAAATGAGCACAGCATTTTCGACCAACTGAATGGCTTCGATTAATTCCTCCCCGCCTCTTTCGATATTGATGCCTGCTCCTTGAATAATCACAATTGCTTTATCGGTGGGCAACCCTAATTGTTCTTTTGTTTGCTCCGCATTGAACCCTTTAAAATCTGAAATATTGCGAACCACTTTCACTTCGCGCTTATATTCATTGCGGTATAGTTCAGCAATGGATTCATTCACCGTATACATCACATCCACTTTCGGAACGGTCCTTTTTTCAATAGAGCGCCAAAATTTTTGGACAGAAGGACGACTTACCAATTCAGGTACGCCGATATAATACTCGTGAGAATCATAAATTAACCTACAATTGCGCTTGAATTTGCGTGCCCAGTGATTTGCGTAGAGCGTATCTAAATCATTCGCAAGTAAAACATCCGCTTTATGAAAAAGTAAATAGAAAAAGAGCCGCAAATTATAATTCGCATAAAACAAGGCCCCTTTTGTGAACCAAAGCGGAAACCGTTTGGTTTTATAGCTCGTTGCTGGCATTTCCTTGCTGTTTTTTAATCGTCTTCCAAGCAAGGTAACTGTGTAATTTTGCTCCACCAAAAACTCACATACTTTTCGCACGCGCTGATCCGTATAAAGATCATTCGTCACAGCGACAATTATTCTGCGTTTAGCGGTCATGCGGTAAATTTAATAAAACCTAAAGATTAGGCAATTTTACACGAATTAATCCCAAACAAATTAACGGCCGCATCTCGAAAAAAAACGTAAATTTGAATCATTAAGTATCACTTATATTGAGCGAATTATGAATATGACATTTTGGAAAACGTTTTGGGCAAGTTTATTTGCTAGTGTGGTAGCAGGTTTAGTCGTCGTCCTAATTTTTGTAGGCGTATTAAGTGCTATGATTGCAGGGATAGGTTCGGCATTTGAATCGAAACAATTAGTTGTTGAGCCCAATACGGTTTTGCATATGGAACTGGATGGAGTGATCGGCGATCGATCTTATGCAGAACTTGATCCTCAAGCCTTTCAATTAGCGAAGCAATTTGGACTTACGGATATTTTGGATGGGATAGAGTTGGCCAAAAATGATGCTAATATTAAGGGTATCTTCCTCAATTGCGATAATATCGCCGCAGGAATGGCAACAGTTAAAGAAATTAGAGACGCCTTAGCCGATTTCCAAAAATCAGGTAAATTTTTAGTTGCATATCACGAAAATTACAGTCAAAAGGCCTATTACCTCTCTTCTGTTGCGGACGAACTCTATGTTTTCCCTAGTGGCATGTTAGAGTTTATGGGGATTGGTGCAGAATTGGTTTTCTTGAAAGGTGCACTCGAGAAATTAGAAGTTGAAATGCAAATCATTAGAGGTTCAAATAATAAATTTAAGAGTGCAGTAGAGCCTTTAATTTATGAGCAAATGAGTGATGCTAATCGCCTGCAAACGGAAAAGTATATCAATGCTTTGTGGAATGAGATGACCGCATCAATTGCGAAATCGCGAAACATGAAGGTGGCCTATTTGAATCAGATTGCGGATAGTGTTTTTATTCGGAAATCAGGTGACGCTGTAAATTATAGAATGGCAGATAGTGTGACCTATTACGACGGGATATTAGACATCCTGACACGCAAGTCGGGTGCAGAAAATGCAGAAGAACTCAATCTACTCTCATTTGAGAAATACGCCATGAAAATGACGAAAGAAGAGCGTATTTTAGATAAAATGAATACAAAAAACATTGCCGTTATTTTTGCAGAAGGAGATATTGTTGATGGAGCTGGAAGTTTCAATTCAATTGGCGGTACAAGTCTTTCTGAATTAATTAGAGATGCACGTTTAGACGACGATATTAAAGCGGTTGTATTACGAATTAATTCACCTGGAGGAAGTGCACTGGCGAGTGATATTATTTGGAGAGAAGTAATGCTCACAAAAGCCATAAAGCCTGTCATTGTTTCAATGGGAGATGTAGCCGCTTCGGGAGGTTATTACATTGCGTGTGCGGCAGATCGAATTTTTGCACAACCAAATACAATTACTGGTTCAATTGGTGTTTTCGGCATCATTCCTTATACAGGAGATATGTTTAAAAACAAGCTTGGTGTAACGTTTGATCGTGTTCAAACGAATGAGCACAGTGTTTTATCCTTAAATAAACGTTTAACAGAATCAGAACTAAAATTAATTCAGCAAGGTGTAGATGATATCTATGATGATTTTATCTCAAAAGTAGCTTCGGGAAGGGGAATGACAAAAGCGGAAGTTGACAGTATTGGTCAAGGCCGTGTTTGGGCAGGAACGGATGCTATGCAAATTGGATTAGTTGACACCTTTGGTGGTTTGCGTGATGCAATTGCCTATGCGGCGTTGAAAGCGGACATCAAAACAGAAGATATTGCAATTCGTCATTATCCAGAAGCGAAGGAAAATGGATTATTGGAATTGTTAGAAACCTTTGAAAACAGTGAATCAGAAGCTATGGCAAAAACGCAATTGGAATTGCAATTGATGGATATGTACACGTATTTGAAAACGATCGGCTCCACGCAACACATTCAGGCACGCCTTCCTTATCTTTTCTGGATCGAATAGCTTAATTTGCTTCTTTCTTCTTGATTTCTTTCAGGTAATCTTTGATGCGTTGTTCGTGATCTTTTTTAACGACCATTAGAATGCCATGAGCCTCAACTACAATATAATCCTGCAAACCTTGTAATAAGGCTGTTTTTCCATCAGGTAGGTTAATAATACAGTTTTCACTTTCGAAAAGATGTACACGATCACCAATCACAGCATTTCCTTCAACATCACGCTCTAAATGCGTGTACAAAGACCCCCATGTTCCCAAATCCGACCATCCAAAATTAGCGAGAACAACCTGTACATTTTTTGCATTTTCGAGTACGGCGAAATCGATAGAAATATCCTCACACGCATAAAATGCTTGATTGATAAAATCTTGTTCTCTTGGTGTATTATAATCAGCCCCTTTTGAAACAAATAAGGCATTCAACTTGGGTTTAAATTTTTGGAGTGATTCAATAATGATTTTCGCCTTCCAAATAAAAATACCCGAATTCCAGTAATAATCACCGCTCTTCAAAAATATTTCAGCCAGCTCGCGATTGGGTTTCTCCATGAATTGACGCACATTTCTTACTTCACCCATAAGAATGTCACGCCCATCTTCAAATTGAATGTAGCCATAGCCTGTGTCAGGACGTGAAGGCTTAATGCCTAGCGTAACCAATGTTCCTTCTGTTTCTGCAGTTTTTAAACCAACATTGACAATATCTACAAATCGATCTTCATTCATGATCAAATGGTCAGAAGGTGCTACGATTAGATTCGCATTCGGATTGAGATTAAATATTTTATGAGACGCATAAGCAATGCATGCGGCTGTGTTCTTGCGCATGGGTTCAGTTAGAATCTGAGCATCAGGAATGCCAATCTGAGATTTTACGAGGTCTGCATAAATTGCATTGGTAACAACATAAATTTGCTCATCCGGTACCAATTTACGCAAACGATCATAGGTCATTTGAATTAGCGTTTTTCCAATACCTAATACATCCAAAAATTGTTTCGGGTGAGACTCTTGACTCATAGGCCAAAAGCGACTACCGATTCCGCCTGCCATGATTACCGCAAAATTATTATTCATGCTCTTTTACTTGTTTACAACCGCTCTAAATCTTTTCTATTCTAAAGCGACTCGTGTTTTAATTACTCTTCAGTTCTTCCACTTCTGCCAAACCCAAAACACGGTATTTTTTCTGCGAAGATAGTTCATCACATTCAAATCGTGACCGAAGCTTTTTTCCTTTAACGAAAATTTTACCATTTAGTTTAAAAATAGCACCCGTTTTTAATTCTTCTAGATGCATGCCTACTTTTCTATCATACCTTCTTAATACACGATATAACCGATCGTCCGAACAAGAAGATGCTTTGGCATTTTTTAAATAATTGTTTAACGCAAGGGTAACATCCTCTGGGAGAATATTTTTGACTAAGATGGGCTGACTGATCATCTTAAATTCATTTTTCCACTCTTCACCATGGGGTTTTATCCGATTTCCAAACCGCTCAAAAGTGGTTAGATGTGCCATTTCGTGTAAGGTTGTTATTAAAAAAGCATAGCGATTTAAATCACCATTCACAGAAATTTTATGTGGACTACCTTTAAAGGGGTGCCGATAATCTCCCAATTTTGTCTTGCGTTTTTGACTTACAGTGAAATGCACCACCTTATCAATTAAAAATTCCGCTATATACGTTCCTGTTTCAGGTGGTAAAAATGGCTTTAATTGTTGGCTAAAATGTTCTATTTTTTCTTGTCGATTCAGTACGCGAATTTTGTACAAATTTAGTTGTTTTTATGAATTAAATTTCACAAAAAAAGCGCCTCGATTGCTCGAGACGCTCCGTAAAATCAATTGTATCCCCATACAATTTGATTGTCTACTCATACTTTACAAACTTCTGATGGATTGCCCCTACTCGCTTTGAAGAATCAATCACAGTGACGTGATAATAACCTGCAGGCAGATCTCCAATTGAAATCATAATATTCGCCTGGTTCTCTCCTGTTTTTTCAATGAGAACAAGCTCCCCAAGTGCATTGTGTATGTAGATTTCTTTTCCTTCGTTTGTATCCTCAAAGAGAATATTAATTTCTGAAGTAGCTGGATTAGGATATACTTTAAATTCACCTAATTGAGTTGATCTAATGTTTGCTGTAGAATCAAAAGCGACCGAGTCGATATTTATTTTTGTACATATTGAGTCATAGCACAAACCTATACTATCCATAATTTCTAGACACAGCCAAGTAGACTCATCAAAAAGAGCAAGATCAAAACTTGGATTTTCATCACTGGAGGATAGTAATCCGTCTATATACCAGCGATAAGTCGCATCCGCAGGTTCTCCTATAGATGTATTTGTGCAAAATAAGAGGGTTTCTGACGCGAGCGTTGTAAAACTTACCGCAAGCGTGCAGTCTGTAGAATCTTCCACAAAAACAGAATCTTCGTCAAATGAGATCAACATGCAAAGCGAATCAGCGCAAGACCAGTCCTCGTTATAAACGGTCAAGCAAGCAAATGTAGGCTCTTCCAAATCTGCAATTAAGAAATTTGGGTTTTCGTCTGTTGAGCTTAAAGGGTCTACCCACCAATCATAATTGGCATCAACAGGTTCGCCGGTAGATGTATTGTAAAAATAGATTGTTTCACCATCTATTGCATAGGTGAAGTTTACATTGAGTAGGCAATCGGTTGTATCTTGGGCAATTCCAACGAATGCAAAGAAGCCGAGAGAGAGAAGTGTGAATAGTTTTTTCATTTTTATTGTCGTATTTGTTTTCTTCATTACAATGGACATTCAAAAAAGGTTGCCTTCGTAAGTCATTTCTGTTTACACTTTATTTTATTTGACTCTTTTACTCGCTCCGTGCTCGTTTTGGCTATTTTTGTATAAAGTTTTATATTTTTATAAAAGATTGCACGTCTTTCAATGATACCAAAGGAAACCATAGATGAAATTTTTCAAACTGCTCGTGTAGAGGAGGTGATTGGTGAATTTGTACAATTGAAAAAATCGGGATCCAATTATAAAGGCAAAAGTCCCTTTGTTGACGAGCGAACACCCTCCTTTATGGTTTCCCCAGCGAAGCAAATTTGGAAGTGTTTTAGTTCTTCTAAAGGAGGGAATGTGGTTTCTTTTTTAATGGAAGCCGAACATTTTAGCTATGTTGAGGCACTTCGTTGGCTGGCCAACAAATACAATATTGAGATTAAAGAGGATCGTGAGCGAAGTGCAGAAGAAATTGCACAATATTCTGAGCGCGAAAGCTTAAGTGTCGTTAATGAATTTGCTAAAAACACGTTTCATGGTAACCTCCTTAATCATCCCCAAGGAAAAGCGATTGGTCTCTCTTATTTTATCGAAAGAGGATTTCGCGAAGATATAATTGAAAAATTCCAATTGGGTTATTGTCTTGATGAATCGGATGGATTTACAAAAGTGGCCCTCGCAAAAGGTTATAAACTGGACATCCTAGTCAAGGCAGGTTTAACCAAGTCTAAAGACGGCAGAGAATTTGATTTTTATCGGGGTAGGGTCATGTTTCCTATACACAGTATTGCAGGAAAAGTTTTGGGATTTGGAGGACGAACACTTAAGACCGATTCTAAAATTGCAAAATATTTCAACTCGCCAGAAAGCGAATTATATAATAAAAGTAAAATTTTATACGGACTGTATTTTGCCAAAAACACAATTATTAAATATGATAATTGTTATTTGGTGGAAGGATATACAGACGTCATTTCGCTTCATCAAGCCGGTGTTGAAAATGTAGTCGCGTCTTCGGGAACTTCGCTTACGACGGATCAAATTAAATTGATTAAGCGCTATACCGAAAATATCACGATTCTTTATGATGGGGATTCGGCGGGTATAAAAGCCTCTTTCAGAGGAATCGATATGATTTTGGCTGAAGGATTAAATGTGAAGGTGGTTTTGTTTCCTGACGGTGAAGACCCCGACTCATTTGCGAAAAAATCAACCACAGAAAACCTCAAAACCTATATTGACGAAAATTCAAAAGATTTTATCGTTTTTAAATCTGATATCCTCCTAAAGGATGCTGGAAATGATCCACTTAAAAAAGCACAATTAATTAATGATATTGTCGCTTCGGTTGCAGTAATAGATAATGCCATAAAGCGTCAGATTTACAGTCGTGAATGTGCGACAATTTTTGAAATTCCAGAAGATACAATTACCCAAGAGGTTAATAAAGTTCGGCAGAAAAAATTAGTTGAACGTCAAAAAGTAGAGGATCGTAAACAGCGATACGACAATACGACGCAAACCAACGAGCGAAAAGTCGCACAAGCTCCTTCGTCCTATCCGGACATGGATTATGAAATGCCCATTGAAGCCTTATTACCTGCAGATTTATTGGAAGAAGAGGGCGTTCATTTAAAAGAGGAAGATCTACTCTACTATTATGAAATGGATTTGATAAGGATCTTACTTAATTATGGCCTGTTTTTAGTTCACACAACGAATGTACAAGTGGATGAAGCTGGAAATGAGTCTGAGGTAGAAGTAGAAGTGAGTGTTATTGAATTAGTTATTCACGAACTAGCGAGAGATGAAATCCAATTTTCAAACAAAATTTTCAATACTATTTTGAACGAATATAGTACGGGATTAGCGGAAGGAATTGTCTATAAATCGGATCATTTTATACAACTAGAAGATATTAATGTCAGTACAAGAGCGGCGGATTTAATTACAATAAAATATGAAGTAAGTCCAAATTGGGCCGTTCAAAAAGTACGAATCAATACAGAAGTTGATAAATTAGACCGAGCAGTAATGGAATCCATTTACTCATACAAAAGTGGACGAGTTAGACAAGAAATAGGCGAATTACAAAAACGAATGCATGTTTTAAACAAGGAAAATTCTCCTGAAACCTATGATGAAGTAACCTCACTTTTAACCAGACAAATTAAATTAGATAAAGTTAAGTTACTTTTATCCGACAAATTAGGTCGAACGATTATTTAAGAACCGGAAAGCAATGAACGATTTTTTCAATTTTCCACTTATCGATTGGTGGTCAGAAGCGATAATAGCTTTTCCAGCCAATGGAGATGCGCCAGCGATTGTTGCGCAGCCATCCGAACTGATTTTTCAGCTTACGATTTTAAACGTTCTTCTTTTTGTTGGGATTTATCTCATTTCAAAAATCTTCATCAAATACATTAAGCGTTACTTTAAAGCTCTTGATTTGACAGAAAAACAATTAACGATTGAAGGGAAGGAGATTGCGATCTGGAAATTATCTAAGCAATTGATTTATTTAGTGGCCTTTTATTTCTGTTTTTTGAGTTTAAAAATTACGAATCCTGAATTGGACTTAATCAATTTATTAAACTATCAATTCTTTCATATTCAACAATTTCATATTTCTGTTTACCATCTCTTTCTCACCCCAGTAATCATTTTTATAGCCCGCTTTACCGTCAACTTTTTGAAAGTATTTTTGCTGAAAGCGGTTCGTCAAAGTGACCGCATAGATTCTGGAACAGAGTATATTTATTTGCAACTTGCAAAGTATCTAGTTTACTCCATTGCCATTATCATTTCACTGCGTAGTTTTGGAATGAATTTGGATCTATTCCTAACGGCGACAACTTTTTTATTGGTTGGAGTTGGTCTCGGTCTCCAATCCATTTTTAGAGATTATTTTTCAGGAATATTATTACTTCTGGAAGGAACGATTAAGGTTGGAGATGTCGTCGAAATTGAAACCTTAAATTCAACGGAGAATTTTGTGGCCAAGGTCATTCAAATCAACCTCCGTACTTCAAAAGTAGAAACACGAGATGAAAAAGTATTGGTTATACCAAATTCCAAACTGACCCAAGAGAGTGTAATCAATTGGAGCTTTGGAACCCCGGTGAATCGCTTCTCCATTCCACTTACCGTGCATTATGGAGTGGATACCGAATTGGTTAAAAGCATTTTAATTGAATGCGCTGAGCGTCACGAAGAAGTGCTAAAAACACATAAACCTTTTGTTAGGCTCCTTAAATTTGGAGATTATGGTCTTGAAATGGATTTAATTTTTTGGGCCGAACAGAATTTATATATTGAGATGCTAAAAAGTGACATTCGTTTTGATATCGACAAGGAATTTAGAAAACATAATGTTCAAATTCCTTATCCACAAACCGAGATTTATGTAAAACCAGAGCCCGGTATAGGCTCAGCAAAAGGACCTCGTAAAGAAACGAATTCAAGCGAACCCGATCCGTTGGTTTAGGTTCCATTTTTTGCCATTTTTCAGTGTGGTTAATTAAATTCTAGCTATTTTTAAAATCAATTAAATTCACACCAATGGTAAGAACATTATTTTTTGTGATTGCGTTTGTAATCAGTGCAGGTATTATTGCTTTAGGTGCCTTTGTAAATACAAATTATTACTTTGCTTTTATTGTTTTTGGACCGCTCATTTTAATTGGTGTGCGCGACGTGTTACAAAAGGAACATGCCATACGTAAGAACTTCCCTGTTATTGGTAATTTGCGTTATTTGCTCGAGTCCATTTCTCCCGAAATTCAGCAATATTTTGTAGAGAGAAGAACAGATGGGCGTCCTATTAGTAAAAATAAAAGAGCTGTCATTTATCAACGTGCTAAAAATCTCGGAGCTACACATGCTTTTGGAACGGAGGAGGATATATACAGTGAAGGTTACGAATTTATCATCCAATCGCTGTATCCCTCTCATGTATTAGAAGAAGAGCCGCGTATATTGATTGGGGGAAAAGATTGTAAACAACCTTACTCTGCTTCGCTCTATAATATTTCGGCTATGAGTTTTGGTTCTTTGTCAGAAAATGCGGTAAAAGCATTAAACGGTGGGGCAAAAATTGGTGGATTTTATCAAAATACAGGAGAAGGAGGATTGTCACCTCATCATTTGCAAGGTGGAGATGTTGTGTGGCAAATTGGAACAGGGTATTTTGGCTGTAGAAATCCAGATGGCACTTTTTCAGCCGAAAATTTTAAGGTTAACGCCTTAAAACCTGAAGTTAAAATGATCGAATTAAAATTGTCTCAAGGTGCTAAACCAGGACATGGTGGTGTTTTACCGGGTAAGAAAAATACACCTGAAATTGCGGCAATCAGAGGAGTTGTTGCCGGCGAAACCGTGTTATCGCCTCCAGGACATAGTTCATTTGATTCTCCCGAAGGAATGATTCAATTTATTCAGCACTTGCGAGAATTGTGTGATGGCAAACCTGTCGGCATGAAATTATGCATTGGAAAGGCAGAGGAATTTGAAGCGATTTGCGAAGCAATGGTTAAATTAAATCTTTATCCTGATTTTATTTCGGTAGATGGTGCCGAAGGCGGAACGGGAGCTGCTCCACTCGAATTTGCGAATTATGTGGGTATGCCACTTTATTTAGGATTGGTCATTGCAGATAAATTATTGATCAAACATGGTATTCGTAGACAGGTAAAAATTATCGCTTCGGGGAAAGTTTTTAATGGGTTTGGAATCATCAAAGCCCTTTCATTGGGGGCAGATTTGACACAATCGGCTCGTGCCATGATGTTATCAATAGGTTGTATTCACGCACAATTGTGCAATACAAATACATGTCCGGTTGGTATTGCGACACAAGATAAACGTTTAATGAAAGGTCTTGATCCAGCATTAAAAAGTGTAAGAGCTGCCAATTATCAAAAAAATACTGTCCATGCATTTCTAGAACTTTTAGCTGCAACTGGCGCAAAACATCCAAGTGAATTAAATTCGGATTATATCATGCGCATGTCTGAGGACGGAGATACGCAAAGTTTAACCGATATAATAAAAGGTTGGAACTATTATCAAAAACATATCGGTGCGACTTTTGCACCTGCAGCTCAGCTCAATTAATCTATTTTCAAACAGATCATTATGACACCAGAACACGATAAAAAACTATTCTTATTAGATGCATTTGCACTGATCTACAGAGCCTATTATGCTTTTATTAAAAACCCTCGTGTCAACAGCAAAGGTCAAAATACATCTGCCGCTTTTGGATTTACGAATGCTTTATTGGACGTTATTAAAAAGGAAAAACCAACCCATTTAGCGGTTGTTTTTGATTCACCCGGTTTAACAAAAAGAGCGGAAGAATTTGAATCTTACAAGGCGCATAGAGAAGCTATGCCTGAAGATATCGCCAGTATGATTGAACCGATTAAAGAAATTGTGCGCGCTTTTAATATACCTATCCTCATCAGTCCGGGTGACGAAGCGGATGATATAATCGGTACGATTGCTAAAAAAGCGGAAAAAGAAGGATTTACAACCTATATGATGACGCCTGATAAGGATTTTGCTCAATTGGTCTCTCCGCATATTTTTATGTATAAGCCAAGTCGTGGTAAAAAGCCCATTGAAATTTGGGGGGTACCTGAAGTCTTGGAGAACTTTGAAGTGGAGCGACCTGAGCAAGTGATTGATATTTTAGGTCTACAAGGCGATACGGCAGACAATATTCCGGGCATTCCAGGTATAGGCGAAAAAACAGCAAAATCATTGATTAAGGTTTATGGTTCTGTTGAAAATTTAATTGCAAATGCTGAAGAGTTAAAAGGCAAACAAAAAGAAAATGTGATCAACTTTGCGCAGCAAGGCTTGGATTCAAAAAAACTTGCAACGATTGACCTAGATGTTGATGTAGCTTTTGATGAAGCCAGTTTGATCTTGGAGGATCCCGACAACGAAAAAGTAAAAGCTATTTTTACCGTTTTAGAGTTCAACACTATGGCAAAACGTGTCTTGGGCGAAGAAATTATTATCCAGCAAACGCAACGCGCAGAGGGACAATTGGATTTATTTGGTGGGCCTACAATTGAGGTAGAGGCTGAGGAATCAGTTGCTGCTCGAGTTGGTCTAACGAAGACGATCGCAGACACTAAACCTCACTATGAATTGGTGATTTCGAAAGAAAAAAGGGCCGAACTCGTCACACGATTATTGCAAGAGAAATCAGTGTGTTTTGATACGGAAACGACAGGATTAGATGCTATGACCGCCGAAATAGTGGGAATGTCATTCTGTTTTGAGACAGGAACAGCTTTTTATGTTGCTTGCCCTGCAGACCAACGAAAAGAAGTTGTAAATGATTTTCGTCCTTTTTTCGAAAATGAGAGTATTGAGAAAATTGCTCACAATATAAAGTATGATCTAAAAATTATTGAGAAATATGGCGTTAAGGTAAAAGGTCCGCTCTTTGACACTATGATTGCCCATTATTTGATTACACCAGAAGGTAAGCATAATATGGACTATCTCTCCGAATTATACCTGAACTATCAACCGATTTCAATTGAGACTTTGATTGGTAAAAAGGGCAAATCTCAGGGAACCATGGAAGATATTGAGCCTGATCAAATCGTTGATTATGCCTGCGAGGATGCGGATATCACCTGGCAATTAAAAGCAATTTTTCAACCAGAAATCGAGAAAGATCATTTGAAAGAATTGTTCTATGAAATCGAAATGCCACTCGCTCGTGTCCTCAAGGATATGGAAATTGAAGGCATTAATTTGGATGTTAATGCGCTGGCCGTTTTTTCTAAGGAATTGGAGACTGATTTGGACCGTTTAGAGCGTGATATAAAGGAGTTGGCGGGAGTTGCAGACTTTAATTTAGATTCTCCGAAACAATTAGGCGAAGTACTATTTGATGTGATGCAAATAGATCCTAAAGCTAAAAAGACGAAAACCGGTCAATATAAAACGGGGGAGGAAGTCTTGTCAAAATTAGAGCATGAACATGAAATTATTCCATTGATTCTTAATTATCGCTCGCTCAAAAAACTTAAAAGTACATATGCCGATACGCTGCCTCTGTTGGTAAATGAAGAGACGCATAGAATTCATACCAGTTATATGCAGACAGTTGCTGCAACAGGACGTTTAAGTTCGAATAATCCAAACTTGCAAAACATTCCTATACGTACGGAAAAAGGACGCGAAATTCGGAAAGCGTTTATTACAAGAGATGAAAATCACACCTTATTAGCTGCCGATTATTCGCAAATTGAGTTAAGAATAATTGCTGCCTTGAGTGGAGACGAGAATATGATCGCTGCTTTTAAAGACCATTTAGATATTCACGTTGCGACAGCTGCTAAGGTATTTCATGTTGATAAATTAGAGGATGTAACGCGTGAACAAAGAAGTGCTGCGAAAGCCGTGAACTTTGGAATAATTTACGGCCAATCCGCCTTTACATTGGCGCAAAATCTTGGTATTTCAAGAAAAGAAGCGAAAGAGATGATCGATAATTATTTCCTTCAATATTCACGAATGAAAGCTTTTATGAGTGATCAAGTGGATTTTGCCCGTGACCATGGCTATGTAGAGACAATTATGAAACGTCGTCGTTATCTCAATGACATTCAATCAGCGAATGCAATTGTTCGTGCATTTGCGGAACGAAATGCCGTCAATGCCCCTATACAAGGCTCTGCCGCAGACGTGATCAAAATTGCCATGATCAATATTCACCGTGAAATGGAGAAAGAAGGACTGAAATCCAAAATGTTACTTCAAGTACATGATGAATTGGTTTTTGATGTTTTACTCTCTGAAAAAGAGCGTATGGAAACGCTCGTTAAACGTGAAATGGAAGCTGCAGTTCAATTAGCTGTTCCGCTTGATATCGACTATAAATTTGCTGACAATTGGTTGGCTGCTCACTAAGGACTTAGTTTTACAAACTGTTTGAAGATCAATTCCTATAAAAAACGACTAAGACCTGACTAAATTTTTGGACTTAGGTCCTGTTTCATGCGGTCAATCCACCCTTTTGCTTTTTCTAGGGTTGTGAATAGTTTTACGGGATAGCGATCACGTTTTTGTTTAAGAATATGTCGAGCGACTATGCGTTGTCCGAGTGAATGGACCACAAATGCTTCCGCTTTAATCCATCCGTTTCCTGTCTCAAATGTACATGCTTCTCTTGCCTCTTTATCAGGAATCGTTTTATCACCAATATCAATGATACTGTACACCCCTTTAAATTTTGCCAATCGAATGGAAGCGATTTTTAATTCCTTAAAATCACGAAGAGTAAAGTCAGAATTCTGCCGCACATTTATCAAAAGGATATTGTCATCTAATATGGTAACGGTAGATTTTTCTGTATCACTCATCTTAACTTGAATTGCTGTGCCTTGTTTTGTCTTTTATCCAAATTATTTAGGAGGATAGCATGAAATAACAATACGTGAAAATAATTTCACCTAACACCTTCATTATTAATAATCTCAATTGACTGACGTCAATTACTCTCGGTTAATCGTATCGTAAAAAGGTTATTCGTGGTAATCCATAAACGACATGCGGTCTACGAAATTAACAAATTGATCGACAAAATCTATATTTTTACATATGAAATCTAGATTTACCCTAAACTCTTTGGGCAACTCTTTGATTCTCAATTCGATCTAACTTCAATAATTGCACCCATTTTGTTGCATGTTCTAGACTTGTGAAGATTCGAGTGGGTACATTTGATTTTTGGCTCTTCACCGTATGTTTAGCAATAATAAATTGACCTAAATCATGAACGACAAGGGCTCTGCCTAGTACTAAATCATTCTTGCTTTGCGCAGCACATAATTCTCGCGCTTCCTTTGTTGGATAGCTGAAGGCGCCATAATTAACAATATTGAATCTACCTTTATCTTGAGAAAGTTGACTGGCAACATTATTAAACTCGTAAATGTCTTCGACGCCAATTTCAGTTCCTTCTTCAATATCGACTAAAAGTATATGAGATTCTAACCATCCTATTTTACCAATCCCACATTCGGTCATCTTCATAGCTAATCTTTTTGCAAAGGTACACTATAAATTACCAATTGTCAAGTAGACTTAGATATGCATGCATAATAAATCGATAAGACGCAATCTTTAACAATTTACCTAATAAACTAAATAAGAGGCATCTATCCAAATTGATGACAAATAATCTAAAAATTCGAATGAGTGAAACCTATTCATCTCATTGATGGTGATGCGTTAATACTTCATCACCTTCCTGAATAAAGGTTGACCCTGAACTGTCAAATAAGGATAAAGAGACTGCATTAAAATTTCGGTGAATTCACGGGTATGTTTGAGCATGAGTTCTTCATTGGTCGTTCCAACGGCCAAAAGCCAATAATCATTCACCACTTGAAAACGTGTGATCAGATGAGCATATTCGCCCGATATTTCCTCTTTTCTAAACCAACCTTTTGTTATAAATTGGTCAATTATATTTCTTAATATAAGTTCACGAGATCGATTCAGCTCCGCATAATCTTTTCTCATGTTTTCGTTCGTTCTGGTTAGTTGACTAAAGTCAACAATGAAAAACCGATTATCGAAAAGTACTTTATTGATTGCTTTATTCATGTCATATAAGACCTGAAAAGTAGCTTCGGAAATTGTTATTCCTTCCAAAATAATTCGAATCTCGTTTGATAATTCTTCATACAATAGATCAACGATCTCCTCTCTTTTATTAAAGTGATAGGTTAAATTACCCGGACTGATCGCAATGTGATTCGAAATTGAACGCTGAGAAACGTTCGCTACACCGTATTGATTAAACAATAATCGAGCGGCTCTAAGAATGCGTTGTTTGGTCCCTTTCATAATTCAAAAATAGCCATTATTTTAGTACAGGGCTACTAGAAAATACGAACAAAAACAGGATGATTTACACAATTAGTTTCTATTCCTCAAACTTGTATCCAACTCCTTTAACCGTCACGATATGCGTTTCTCCAATTTTTTCACGTAATTTTCTAATGTGCACGTCAATAGTTCGATCCCCAACTATCACATCTGTTCCCCAAACGCTATTCATAATGGCATCACGGTGAAAGACTTTGCCCGGTTTAGACATCAAAAGCGCTAATAATTCAAATTCTTTACGAGGTAAAAACATCTCTTTGCCACCTTTCGAAATCAAATAACGTTCGCGATCAATTCGTATCGAGTTTTCGTTGATTTCTTCATTTTGACCTTCTCCATTATTGAATTCAGCACTTTTTCTACGGAGTATTGCAGCAATTCTACTCGTCAACAATTTGGGTTTAATTGGTTTAGTAATATAATCGTCCGCACCTGCGTCAAAACCTGCAATTTGTGAGTAATCTTCGCCCCTTGCTGTCAAGAAACAAATCATTGTGCCAGCCAATTCAGGAATTTCTTTTAATCGCTCGCATGTTTCGATTCCGTCCATTCCAGGCATCATTACATCTAACAGAATTAAATCTGGGATATTCTGCTTTGCCAATGTGACGCCATCCGCACCATTTTCGGCAACCGTCACAATAAACCCTTCTTTTTCTAAATTGTACTTAATAAGAACACGAATATCTTGCTCATCATCAATTACCAGTACTGAATTACTCATCTATTGTATATTTTGCAACAAAATTAGCGATTAATCGAATTACCCAACCCCACTCATAAATAGATAACATTAAGATAACACGCGCTAACATTAGTCGGTACTTGGGCAAGATACTTCAATTATTAGAACGATCCTAGAGGTCCAACTCTTTAGACCAAAACAAAAGCAAATTTCTTTCATTCGCGCGTCTTTCATTCCTTGATAAATTAAAACTATGTTGGTCAATAATCAAATTCAAACCAATTTTGACTTTCGTTATTCTAGCTATTTGCGTTAAGACTAGCGTTTAATTCAAACATAAAAAAGCGGAATGAATAAATATTCAAAATGAGCTCATTAGGATCGTTTCAAAAGAAATTCAAGAAACAAGAGATCAAATGAATCTATAAAAAAATAACCTAAATCCTGTTTTAGCAAGTTCAATAACAGTTAAAAATAAAAATTAGCTTCGCTAACATTTCATAACATTAAAGACATTTAAATAATATTAAAGATATATTTAATTCATTTTGAAAAAACGTATTCAAACCACCACAAACTAACGTTTTAAGTGGATTTAGACGAATAAACACTTATTTTAACGCGCTGAAATAAACTAAGAAATACGCCTATTCTTCGCTTTATTAACATAAACTTAATATCAATTGGGAGTAAAACCCGTGGAATGACCTACTTTTGCACAACTTAATTTATAAGACGTATTTAGATGAAAAGCATTGCTTTAGTTCTAGGAATATTATTGACTTCAATGAGTATTACTTTTGGAGTTGAAACTGATTCAATTCCTCTTTATTCAAACGATTCCACCAACACTTCCTCAAATCGCTCGCTTACTGTTGACGGATTTAACTATCGTTTCGAAAATTCCCTTACTCCTTTAACACTGAACCCCCTAAAAACGGGATTATTAACCTGTAGTTGGAACAGCTTCAAAACAAGTGACAAATTTGTCGGTTTTAGATATCGGATTTTTAATACAAGTGAGTGGATCGAGACATTCACTGAGAATTTTGATAGTTCAGCAATAGAAATATCAGATGTTAATGAAAACCTAATATTCGAATATCAATTTGGATCTGGATCATCAAGTAATACATTAGAATATGATGAAACGATACATCACTTCACATCTTTCTCAGAAACCATCTTTAAAAATAACGGATCAAAAGATAAAGAAGAAGCGGTTGACCTTACATTCGCTGTTGAATATAATAAACTCTCTGAAATCTTAACCATCTATCCTGATGCACACTATGTTATTAAATATAATACCAAAATTGGGAAAGAACAAAATGAAAAAGACGCAAGAAATACCCCTTGGGTTATTATAGATGACATTTCAATTAATAAAGTAAAATATAAAATCGAGGAAGGTTTAGTTGGTGGTGAATCGTATGTTTATAATATTGGCCTTGTGACCGGAGAATATACAACATGGTCTAAAGAAAGTAAGTTTGAACCCGAAAGAACATGGGGGATTTTTAAATTGCTCGTATTAATTGGTTCACTCGGACTATTCATATTCGGAATGAAAATCATGAGCGAAGGTTTGCAAAAAGCTGCAGGATCTCGCTTGAGAAATATGCTTGGCTCTATTACTTCGAACAGAGTATCTGGCGTTTTAACTGGATTTGGAATAACATCTATTGTACAATCTTCGTCCGTAACAACTGTCATGACGGTAAGTTTTGTGAATGCCGGCTTAATGACTCTTCGCCAATCTGCAGGTGTTATGATGGGGGCCAATATTGGAACAACAATCACCGCCTGGTTGATTTTACTTTTCGGATTTAAAGTAAGTTTAGATGATTATGCTCTTATTTTTATTGCAGTTGGAGCACCACTCTTATTTTTTAGTAAAGGGAAAGCAAAATCATGGGCCAGTGTCATTATAGGTTTTTCACTTCTTTTTATGGGACTTGGATTCTTAAAAGATGCGGTTCCCACTTTAGGCCCTGAATCAGCACTTGTGCAATTCTTTGTGGAGTTCAAAAATGTATGGTATGGTCCAGTTATGTTTGTAGCTTTAGGTACACTTGTAACTGTTGTAATTCAATCCTCATCTGCTGCAATGGCACTCACCATGACACTCGTTGGAGGCAATGTCATTCCGTTGGAGGTTGCTGCTGCAATGATCTTGGGAGAAAATATTGGCACGACTATTACGGCTGAATTAGCTTCATTAGTCGGTAATGTTCATGCCAAAAGATCCGCTAGAATTCACTCTTTGTTTAATATTATCGGTGTTACGTGGGCCATTTTACTTTTCCCTTTTATGCTTTCAGGTATTGACACCTATCTGGTAGCTGGCGACGCTCTAAAAGATGGGGATGCCGCAAACGAAGCTTTGGCTTATTTCCATACGATTTTCAACTTACTCAATGTGTTATTGTTAATTTCCTTCGTTCCTTGGTTGGTTCGTATGGCTGAAAAAACGGTGAAATCCAAAGGAGCGGCAGACGAAGAATTTCATTTGGATTATATTGGATCGGGTATTATGGGTACACCTGATTTGTCCATTTTCGAAGCCAAAAAAGAAGTGGCTAAATTTGGTGAACTCACCAGTCGAATGTCAGGTTTTGCGCAAGATCTTTTGACTGAGCAAAACAAAAAAGTGAAGTCCAAACTTCATGAAAAAATGGCGAAATACGAAGAAATCACGGATAGAGTTGAGATTGAAGTAGCAACATATTTAGCCAAAGTATCGGAAGGGGAAATGTCTGAAGAAACTGCTGAACATGTTCGTTCAATGAACAGTATCGTAAATGATTTAGAGCGTATCGGTGATATCTTCTACCAAATTTCAAAAGCAATTGAACGCAAGGATGAACATAAGATTTGGTTTATTCCTGAACAACGCGATAGCTTGTTAGAAATGTTTACCTTAATCGATCATGCATTCGTGATCATGACCGATAATTTAAATGCAGATTGGGCTGGTGTTTCTCTCGAAAAAGCCAATGCAGCTGAACATGCGATCAACAAAAAACGTGATCAAATGCGAGATGAGCATTTAGAAAATTTAGGAAGTTCAGAGTTTAATATGGAGAGCGGAATGATTTTCAATAACCTCTTCTCAAGCTGCGAAAAAGTGGGTGATCACATCATCAATGTTTCTGAAGCGATTAAAGGAAAAATTTAGTCCTAGTTTATAAAAACTAAAACCCCGTCTCGAAAATTTTCAAGACGGGGTTTTTTATGCAATTATTTCTTCTTAAAATTTTCTTGCTAGCAACATGAAGCCGGGTCAGAACCATCTGCAGGACTGAAAGGCATTGCTCCGCCACATCCTTCAAAAATGCCGTAATGCGCGTCCCAATTGCCATAAAAATCGAAATGTCGATTCAGCCGTGTATCGGCCAACATCCTAAATGTATTTCCACATACAGTGATGATCTTCCCTTTCGGAAAATGATGATGATCATCTAAATCATAGGCGTGATCGCCTCCCAAAATCGTTCCTTTATAGGCAACGGCTTGTCCGTAATCTTCACAATCAGACTCTAGGCCGTCGATCTTAAATAAACGATAGGTCACGGAATAGAATTTGATTAATCCGAGCTTTTCTTCTAGGATCTTATTGTCAACTGTTACGGGCTTATTTTCCACTGCTCTTGGGTCTGTAAATCCGGCACGCTTGGCGTAATTTAAAAAATCATTCCAATACAAAGCACCGCTTAAACATTCACCCCAAAGCACAGGATCTTGCTGCAAACGCATTGGCACTCGTCGATCACTGTAAACATCTGAAAAATAAAATTCACCACCTGGTTTTAAGAGGCTATATGCGTCATTGAGTACCTTTTGTTTATCTCCTGCCAAATTCAATACACAATTGGAAATGATAATATCAAATGACGCTGGCTCAAAACCGAGTTGATCCAATTCCTCAATATTCCCTTTCACAAATGAAACATTAGATGCTTTATAGCCAAATTTCTCTTGGTGATAATCAATATACTGATTCGCAACGGCCAATTGCTCATCTGTCATATCAACCCCCACAACAGCGCCGCTTTCACCAACCAATTTGCCCGCAATATAACAATCGCGACCACTTCCAGAACCTAAATCCAAAATACGCAGCCCATCTATTTCCAATGGAATAGTGAGACCACAACCATAATACTTCGCTTGCACTTCGTCATGAACGAGTTTTAAGGCCTCCAAAATATAAGTTGGCGGTGCTGTTAAGGTGCAACAGGCATTCGTCTTTAAATCATCAGATTTTTGCAATTCTTTTCCGTAATAATCCTGAACATTTTCATGAAGCTTACTCATAATGACTTTTAATAAAAAGTGTGATGCTTAAAGTGCGAGGTTAAAATGCTTTAAAGCGCGCTGCACATCTAAATCATCCTCAAGGTAGACCGCGTAATAGCCATTGTCCTCCCAAATATGCCTTGCCAATTCGGCTTTCATTCTATTTTTAATCACAGTGCGTGATGTGACAATATCCAAGGGACGTTTTTCAACACCTAAGGTGACTGCATAGTTCACAAAATCTTCGAACATGCCTGTAGAAATCGTAAAGCTTTTCAAGAACGTTTCAAAATTATTCAACTTTACACGATTCTTGTCTAAATAGCTAATCGCCCAATGATTAAAAACATTCATATAGTACAATTCTGACAAATAATAAGATGCACCCGCCGTATCATTCGGTATGAACGTGTCTGGATAGATTCCACCACCGCCATATACAATTCTTCCACCAGGCGTTGTAAACTTCAACGATTCATCCATTTTTAAGCTGTCTTCATTCATCAATTCTCCACTTTCAAAACGATTGTAATAATCATTTTCATAATCAACTCCTTCACCGTAAGGCTTTTGAATACATCTACCCGTAGGGGTATAATAACGCGAAATTGTCAAGCGTAATGCACTGCCGTCCGTTAATTCTTGCTGGTCTTGCACCAAGCCTTTACCAAATGAACGACGCCCCATGATATAACCTCGATCATTGTCCTGAATAGCTCCGGCAACAATTTCACTAGCAGAAGCAGACATTGAATTAATAAGGATTACAACCTCTGTTTCTTCCAAAATACCTTTTGCTGTTGAATAATACGGATCCTTTGGCTGATTGCGTCCTTCGGTATAAACGATTAATTTTCCTGAAGGTAAAAACTGGTCAACGATATCCGTTGCAGCACTCATATATCCGCCCCCGTTATTTCTCAAATCGAAAATCAATTTCTTCATTCCCTGCCCTTTCAATTTAGCGGCAGCTTGCTCAAATTCATGCCCTGCAGGCATTGTGAAACTGTTCAATTTTATAAACCCTATTTCCGGCGTCAACATTATCGCTGCATCAATACTGGAAACTCCAATTGAACCCCTTACTATATTGATGTCTTTTATTTCACCTTGACGATAAATCTTAACCTTCACCGTAGAGCCTTCTTTACCCTTTAAAAGGGTCATTACTTTTTCGTTCGTAACCTCATTCCCTGCGATATCCTCACCATCCACCTCAATCAATCGATCGCCTGGCAGCATTCCCGCCTTCATAGAAGGAGATCCGGGTAGCACATGAGTCGCGACTAAACTATCGTTGTGAATTAGAAACCGAATACCAACTCCTCCGAAATGTCCGTCCAATTGTTCGTTTACATGCGCCAAATCTTTTGCAGGAATGTACTGACTATGCGGATCCAATTTCTCAATCATTCCTTGAATAGAACTTTCGATTAATACATCATTATCCACTGAATCAACATAGCGCTCATCAATCATTTGCAGAATTGTTTGGAACTTATTCGACGTCTCAACAATTTGTGTTGACCCGCCAGACGCAGGAATAAATAAAGTACCCAACCAAACGCCAAGCGCTAAGGTTACCCCCATTAAAATTGGAATCAAATAGACATAATTGGGTTTTGTCTCCGTCGTGACATTCTCCGTTTTTAGATCTTCGTTCATAATTCTTCAATATGTTTAATTTCAATCCCAAAATCTTTTAAAAAATCGATCCCAGCTGTGTCTTTGTATTCGTTTTGATAAACCACTCTCTTTATACCTGCTTGAATAATTAGTTTACTACATTCTTTACAAGGAGAAAGTGTAATATACAAGGTTCCATCCTCTGCATTTTGAGTTGATCGTACAACTTTCAGTAAAGCATTCGCTTCAGCATGCAAAACATACCAATGCGTATTTCCTTCTTCATCTTCGCAAGCATTTGTAAAACCTGATGGTGTGCCATTGTATCCATCCGAAATGATTGTATTGTTTTTGACGATTAAAGCGCCTACTTGCTTACGTTTACAGTGCGATAACTTTGCCCATTCCTTTGCCATCCGCAAATAGGCCTTGTCGTATTTTTCTTGTTTTTTACTCACAATTTCTTTTCTAACGTGTAAAGATACAAACGTAATACGTTGAAATTACTAAAAAAGCTTAATTTTTGGCGATTGATGGGGTGAGTCAATCCTTCAGTTAAATAGGTATAAAACCGGTACGCTTATTTTCCTAAACCATATTTTAGAATACACCAAATGGCTCTGAAACCATCTTTCCAACCAATTTTTTTTCCCTGCTCCTCCGTTCTTGCATTATAGGTAATTGGCACTTCGGCCCACTTAAAGGATCTAATCTTTGCTAATTTTGCAGTTATCTCGGGCTCAAATCCAAATCGATTCTCTTTTAAATTCAAGGATTTAAAGGCTTTGGTTGGAACAAGTTTATAACAGGTCTCCATATCAGTAATGCGAATGCGAAAAATAAAATTAGACAACCGTGTCAAAAACCCATTTGCCATATTGCTCATCAACGATCCACCTTTCACTTTTTCTCCTAAAAATCGAGATCCATAAACGATATCCGCTCCCTTTTCAAGTACCTCATCTAACAATAAATTGATCTCGCTAGGCTCTAGTTCCAAATCCGCATCTTGAATGATCGTATAATCTCCAGAAGCACTTTGAATACCTGAATGGATTGCCCCACCTTTACCCTTATTTATTGGATGCTCAATCAAAATAATTTCATCCGGAGCAATCAATTGAACCGCTTTTTGGATTTCTTGTGCTGTCAAATCAGTTGAACAATCATTGATCACAATGATCTCCTTTTCTATCCCAGCGCGCAATTCTAGCCGACTGATTATACCGATAACTTCAGCGATCGTTTGGGCTTCATTGTAGACGGGAATAAGGATGGATAATTTTTGCATGGATTCAAAGATAATCGATTTAAGATAATGCGGTTATAGATTCAGCCAATATCCTAAAGGCGGATCAAAATTATTGGCTAATTTTGTCCAAAACAGAGAAACTGAAAAAAGGAACAGTCATAAAGTCAACAGGTAGCTGGTACAAAGTAGTTGACAAGGAAGGTAATCCATGGGAGTGCAGGATTAGAGGGAAATTACGTTTAGACGGCATCAAATCCACCAATCCCATTGCTGTTGGAGACGAAATAGAATTTGACGAAGAAGAAGACGAAGAAGGCTCAATTGGCGTGATTCGAAAAATCTTACCGCGTAAAAATTACATTATCCGTAAATCGATTAACCTGAGCAAACGGACACATATCCTTGCAGCAAATATAGACCGTGTTTACCTGATTGTAACACTTGCATCTCCACAGACGCAAACCGGATTTATTGACCGCTTTTTAGTTACGTCAGAAGCGTATCACATTCCTGTTACACTCCTTTTTAATAAAATCGACCTATATACAGCATCAGAGCTTGAAGAGATGCAAAAATTGATTCAGGTATATGAATCGGCCGGATATACCTGTCAAACGATATCAGCAATAAATGAAGATTCTGTAGTCTTTTTGAAACGTGAAATTAAAGATAAAAAGGTGATGTTTGGAGGACATAGTGGTGTGGGAAAATCAACACTTGTAAACTCCTTAGATCATGATTTAGCGCTGCGAACCGGACTTATTTCAAAAAGTCATGCCTCTGGATTGCACACAACCACCTTCGCCGAGATGTTCGAATTACAATCAGGTGGATTTATAATTGATACACCGGGCATTAGAGCCTTTGGATTGATTGATTTCGACAAAAAAGAACTTTCTCATTACTTTCCTGAAATGCGCGCACTTTTACCGAATTGCAAGTTTCATAATTGCCAACATTTAAACGAGCCAAAATGCGCAGTAAAGCAGGCTTTTTTAGAAGATGAATTGGCTGAAAGTCGTTACCTCAATTATGTAAAAATGTTAGAGGAAGATGAAAATGAAACCTTTCGAAAAGATCAATATAAATAAGAATGCGGGTCGTTTTACAACGTGTTACTCATGCAGCAGTTAAGGTTGAAGAAAAAATCGTTGGCAAAATAAATGCCGGCCTGCTCATTTTTGTCGGTATCGAAGAAGAAGATCATGACGAGGATATAAATTGGTTGACTCAAAAAATTGTCAAGCTCCGAATTTTTTCTGATGAAGCGGGTATTATGAATCGATCCATTGAAGATATCGGCGGAGAAATACTCGTCATTAGTCAGTTTACCTTGCACGCCAAAACAAAAAAAGGGAATCGACCGTCGTACATAAAAGCTACTCGACCGGAGATTGCGATTCCGCTTTATGAAAAATTCAAAACGCAATTAAGTTTGGCTTTAGGTAAAAGAATAGAAGCAGGAATTTTTGGAGCCAACATGCAGGTCACCCTCGTAAATGATGGTCCGGTTACGATCATTATTGATTCGAAGGTGAGAGATTAGAAATGATTTGAACAAATGCTTACCTTTACCTCACCTTGAAAAAGTATTTAATCATACGCTTTAGCTCCATTGGAGATGTGGTTTTAACAAGCCCTATTCTTCGTTGTTTAAAAAAACAGCAACCTACAGCTATTATTCATTATGCTACCAAAAATGCGTTTGGGAATATCATTAAAGCGAATCCCTACGTAGATAAGGTATACACGATAGATAAAGATATTGATGAAATTGTGCCCCAATTGATTGCAGAAGACTACGATTTTCTAATTGATCTTCACCACAATTTGCGAACATTCAGACTAAAAAGACGGTTGAAAGCACCTGCAGCTTCTTTCCCTAAGTTGAACTTTCAAAAATTTTTACTCACCCAGTTCAAAACAAATCGCATGCCAGATGTCCATGTGGTGGAACGTTATTTTGAGGCCGTAAAATCAATTGGAGTTTTTAATGATGCAAAGGGATTAGACTATTTTATTCCGAAAGAAGATGAAATGGACCTGACATCATTGGGACTTACTTCTCCCTTTATTTCGATAGCCATTGGCGCACAATTTGCAACCAAACGCTTGCCAATCACTCAACTTAAAACACTCATTGCAAAAATTGAACTTCCTGTTGTCATTTTGGGTGGACCGACGGATGTAGAAGTAGCTGAAGAATTGGAATTGACTTTTCCTGATCTAATCAATTTAACGGGCAAAATTAGCCTCAACCAATCGGCATCAATTCTAAAACAATCATTAAAAGTAGTCACGCACGACACGGGTTTAATGCATATTGCAAGCGCTTTCAATGTTGTGATTATCTCCATTTGGGGAAATACCGTTCCCGCTTTTGGTATGTACCCGTATATGCCCGAACATCAAAATCAGATAAAAATTCATGAAGTAAATGTGAAGTGTCGTCCGTGTTCAAAAATTGGATATCACGCCTGTCCTAAAAAACACTTCCATTGTATGACCTTGCAGGATCTTGATGCTATTGCGAAGGATATTAACGAATAAACAATGCTTTTAATTCGGTCGCATCATCAGGTTTCATTCTGCCTGCAATAACCAAACTTAATTGTCTTCTTCTCAAAGCTCCGTCAAATCTTTTTTTCTCTTCTTCCGTTTCCGGGACGAGCTCAGGGACAGCGATTGTTTGACCCAAATCATCTAAGGCAACGAATGTTAAAATGGCCTGATTACTAGATGACAATTCACGCGTTTTACGATCTTCAACAAAAACATCTATAATCACTTCCATAGAGGTATTGAATGCGCGTGAGACCTTCGCGCTCAGCGTTACAATTGCACCCAAATCGATTGCTTGATCAAAAGAGACATTATTAATGGAAGCTGTTACCGCTACGGAACTCGAATGACGGTGAGCAGCAACTGCACCAATTTCATCTATCCAAGCCAGTAAAGAGCCTCCAAAAAGCTTACCAAGGGTATTGGTATCATTCGGAAGAACAACTTTAGTTGATGTCGAGATTGACTCCTTCGGGAATTTACTTATCATCATACAAAGATAAGGATAATTCGAATCAAAAAAAAAGCCTTGCCCGTTGTGTTATACATCACAAACAGACAAGGCCAAATCTTTACGATCAATTTTACTTATTGAAATCTAATCTTTCTTCTATTGTCTTGAAGATCCGCTTTTTCACGTAACGCTTGAATCACTCGATTATCTGTACTAGACACTCGTTTCAAGGTCATTGGCTGAGCAATATTAGTCAAGTCAGTTGTTTCGTTCGCTGGAATGTCATTGTCTAAGATGAATACATAAACGCCTTCAACACCTTTAATTGGAACAGTCATTGAACCAACAGGAATTTCACGGAACAATGCACCAATCACAGCTGGCTCAGGTTGTCCACCATTATAGATAGATTTGCTATCAAAGGTTAATTCCGCCGAACCGATTCCACCATTCGAAATCACTTTTCCAACATCTTCAAGACTGTTTTTACTCGCCATTTTGGCCAAATACACTTCAGCTTGTTTTTCCATTAATGCTGGACGTCTCATTACTTCTTTAATGTCCTCAAATTCAGGAACACCTTCACCAATTACACTCGTAATATAAGCAACAACATATTTATCACCATCCAACATTGGATCAGATACATCCCCCTCCTTTGCATTCAGGTTGAACGCGAAACGCAACATTTTATCTGAATCTTTCATTCCAAGCACATAATCATTCGAAAGAAAGATACGCGTAGACTGTACAGCCATATTACTATCATTTGCCACTCGAATGAAAGCAGAGTCACCTTCATAATTAGAAACCTCATAATTAAATTCAAAGGCTCTTCCTTCTACTTCTCTAATTGACTCTTCAGATGGTTTAATTGCTTTTGTTACAATCGCCAACACTGGAACTTTACGTTCAGCTTGACCGAGTACTTCAACAATGTGGTAACCAAAAGACGTTTTAACCAATTGCAATTGACCAATAGCACCGTTGAAAGATGCGTCGTTGAATTCCGGAACCATCATTCCTTCAGGAAACCACTTGTACTCTCCTGCAGTCTCAATTGATCCTGGATCTTCACTCACTTGAGGTACTAATTGAGCAAAATTATCATTCGCCTTGATCACTCGAATTAAACTATCGGCAATCGCTTTCGCTTTTTCTTCTGTACGTGTTGCACCTGTACTAATCAAAATATGTCTTACCCATGCTTGTTTTTCAGTAGGTAAATCAATTACACGACATATCGCTACTTCATCTTTACTAACTTGACTGTTAAAAGCCATGTATGGTCCTAGTACATCTCCCACTTTGGCTGCTTGAATTTCGTCATCCATAAATTTAGGATAACTTCCTCCTTGCGGAGAAAAAGCGATTCGATCACCATTGCTATATCTAAATTTTGTAGAATCCGATAAGAACTTAGAATCACTGTTATTGTATACATAACCCAATACATTTGCAGCTTGCGCAAAAGAAGTCTTTTTCTTTTCCATTTCTTTTTTGATGTCATCAACATCCGTTTGAGTTGGAGCCACGGTGAAATAAACCATCTCAATATCTCTCGCTTCTTCTTGCTCGTATTCAGCATCATTTTTATGCTCTTCAAAATACGCTTTCAATTCCTCATCAGATAATGTTACTTCAGCAGAATCGATATCAACATAACGTTGTAAAACAAAACGTACTTGTTTTTTATCGTAGTTTGCAACGTATTGATTTTGCGCTTCCAATTTGTTAACGTATAATCCCTTTTTGATTAAAGCCACATATTTATCCGCTTTACGCGCATTTTCCAATTCACGCTCGAAATCTTTCCATTGCGTTCTTGCTTCTAACCATCTTTCACGCTCTTCAGCAGTTGCACCTTCCGGTTCAATCTCCAAACGTGTAATAAAGTTTCTCACCGAATCTTTAGAGAAAATTCCGTTGGTTCCAGTAAAAATTGGAATTTGAAGAACCCAAGGGTGAAGGTGATCACCATGAATCATATCATTTAGCTCTGCTTTTGTACAAACGATTCCTAATCGCTCAAACTCACTATTTAAAAGAGATCGACGAATTAACTCATTGAAAGCATTGTCTTCGGCAATACGAAGTGCTGAATTATCCCATTCTTTTTGTTGGTAAGCGTATTCGTTTTTTGAGCGATTCACATAATTTTCACGCAATTCTTCATATTCTTGCTCATCAATTGGATCACCATCCAATGTTGCGGTTGGCAATCGCTCCACTTCTCCACCATTTCCTCTTAGATCGGTGAAGATAAAAGCAAGCATTGCAAGCCCTACTACGAGTAGTAAAAGCAATGAATTTTTTTGTATTTTTCCTATTACAGCCATTTCTGTCTCAGTGTTTATTTTTAGAATCTGCGAATATAGTCCTATTCCTTGAAAAAATAAAGATGATGACATATATTTTTTACGAATAATTTGATTGCTTTCAAAAAGTTATTCAGAATTTCAATTTTCGGTTCAATATTTTGTAGATTTGACGCAAAATTTGATTGCATCAACTTCTAAACCATGGTCAAAGGGATGAGTTGTAGAAGTTAAAAAAGAGACAATGACTTAAATTTCCAATCGCTCGGCGTCAAGCTTTTTAATGAGCGTTGAAAAACAAATGATAGGATAAATGAAAACATTACAATATAGAGAGGCGCTTCGAGAAGCCATGTCAGAGGAAATGAGAAAAGACGAAACCGTCTTTTTATTAGGCGAAGAAGTTGCAAATTACAACGGAGCTTATAAAGTATCGCAAGGGATGTTGGATGAATTTGGTGCGAAACGTGTAATCGACACGCCAATCGCCGAATTAGGTTTTACAGGAATCGCGGTTGGTGCGGCCATGAATGGTTTGCGACCAATTGTTGAGTTTATGACTTGGAATTTTGCGATTTTAGCTGCGGATCAAATTATCAATAGCGCGGCGAAAATGCTTCAAATGTCTGGAGGACAAGTCGGTTGTCCTATTGTTTTCAGAGGAGGAAACGGTACGGCTGGGCAGTTGGGTGCCACCCATTCACAAAGTTTTGAATCCTTTTACGCACACGTGCCAGGATTGAAGGTAATTACACCGTCTACACCTTATGATGCAAAAGGACTTTTAAAATCAGCTATCCGTGATAATGACCCCGTTTTAATTCTTGAATCGGAAAAAATGTATGGTGATAAAGGTGAAGTTCCTGAGGGTGAATACATCATTCCAATTGGATTAGCTGACATCAAACGTCCCGGAACAGATGTTACAATCGTAAGTTTTGGAAAAATCATCAAAGAAGCGCATGCCGCAGCTGAAGAATTAGAAAAAGAAGGCGTTTCTGTCGAAATTATTGATTTAAGAACCATTCGCCCAATTGACTATGGTGCAGTTGTTGCATCAGTTAAAAAAACAAACCGTTTAGTCGTTGTCGAAGAGTCTTGGCCCCTTGCGTCTATCGCTTCGGAAATTGCGTACCACGTTCAACATTATGCATTTGATTATTTAGATGCTCCTGTAAAACGTGTGATGCAGTCAGACACACCATTTCCGTTTAGTCCGAGCTTAATGCCAGAGGCTTTACCAAATGTTGCGCGTATAATTGCTGCTGTAAAATCAGTGATGTATAAGTAGGACTTCTTATGCAAGACGAGCGGTTTAATCGGTTGATCAAACAAGACACCACTCCTCCTGAATCTGTTTTAAAATTACTGGAACAAACGTGCATTGGTACAAATGGTACACTGTATCAATTATTGGATACGCGTGAAAAAATTCAACGCCTAGATACGCCTCATTTTATTTATATTGAGCGCAATCAAAAGGCGATTGGAACGGTTACCCTTTGTGCACGCGATATTAGTCTAAACCAGACCTTGTTTTCTGCGCTTTACGTTCGTTACTTTGCTTTTGATCAACGCTTTAAAAGAAGCGAAGAAAAAAGTCGAGGACAATCATACTTTCACCGCTACTTTCAATCGCTTTTTGACACCAGTAATTTTAATCCTCAACAAGCAAAGTACGAAAAGCAATTGTATTGGGCTTTTATTGATCCAGATAACGCGCGTTCATTTAATATGAATGAACATTTTGGCTTCCGCACGATTGGCTCTTTTAAAACAAAAGCCTTCTCTCGGGTCAATCCAAAAAAAAGAAACGTTGAGCGATTAAAGAAGGAAGATGAAGAAGGAGTCCTATTGGCTATTCAGCATTTTTATCGTATGTTTAATTTCTTCTCTCCTATTCATCTCTTTGAGGAGAACAACTATTTTGTCTTGCGACATCAAGGCGAAATAGTATGTGGCATTCAGGCCAACCCCGTACATTGGCGCATTAAAAATTTACCGGGGTTGATGGGGAAATTCATGCTAAAATACGCTTCCTCTATTCCTCGCATCCGTAAATTAATCAATCCTTCTAATCACCGGTTTTTGGCAACAGAGGGCTTGTTTTGGAAAGATGGATTTGAACATTTAATCGCCGAACTTTTAGAGGGTGTTTTAGCAGAGACGAAGCACCACTCACTGCTCATTTGGACAGACACCCAAAACAATATGCTAGGTCAACTACCTATAAAATGGGGGTTTATTCAGCAAATGAAAACGGACAACGAAGTAAGAATTGTCGCCAAATTCAATTCATTCAATGAAGAAGAGATCGAACAAATTATTCAACAACCCAAATATTTAAGTGGTTTTGACATGACTTAAAGTACGGGAAGAATAAGTAACTTAGATAGAGATGAAAAGAGGGTTATTATTAGTGATTGTGATCCTGTGTTGCAAACCGATCTTCGGGCAAGGATTTATCCAAAAGGCGGATTCGATAAATAAAAATCGCATAATCGGAACAAGTGCAAGCACTGTGGGATTGGGTGTAGGATCTATCTTAGCCCTAAAATATGTCTGGTATGATGATTTTGACAAAAGTCCATTTCACTTTTTTGACGACAGTCATGAATGGGGACAAATGGACAAATTAGGTCATGTTTATACCTCCTATCACATCTCCACTCTTATCAGTGATTTTTATCAATGGTCTGGAGTTAAACCAAGAAAAGCAGCTTTAATCGGCGGAGCCTACAGCATTGCCTATATGACTAGTTTTGAATTTTTGGACGCTTACAATACGGCTTGGGGGTTTTCATGGTCTGACATTGGTTTTAATGTTGCAGGAACCTTTTTTTCAAGTGTACAAACTTATTTTTGGAATGAGCGAAAGGTCAACTTGAAGTTTTCTTTTCATGAATCAGGATTGGCACAATATAGACCTGCTATTTTAGGGAATGATTTTCCTAGTCGCACATTAAAAGACTACAACGGTCAAACCTATTGGCTCAGTTTTAACCCTTTGAATTGGACAAAAAAGGAATCATTCCTTCCAGAATGGCTTAATTTAGCGTTGGGATACAGTATTAACAATCAATTGATCGGCGACGGGGGATCTTATATTCTAACGAACGGGTCACAACAAACCGTTTTTACACCCTATCGTCAATATTTTATTTCCCTTGATGTTGATTTTGAGAAGATCAAAACAGAATCCCGTGCGCTGCAAATTCTATTTCGAGGACTGAACTGTGTGAAGGTGCCGTTTCCTGCACTTGAATATTCGCAGGGTAAACTTGCCTTTCGACCGTTTTACTTTTAACCTCAATTTGATTAATACTACCCTATCAGTTTATACATGACCTCCAACAATAAATCTTAAGACTTGAAAATAGTGAGATTATAAACGAAGTTCAGGTTTTAAACTTTCATGGTTTGATACACGCCATCAAACTTATCTGCTATTTCATCTAAGGTTTGGTAAATCTCTCGCAAGTCCATTGAAATAACGAGGCGTGTTCTATAATCCTTGAAATCGGGAATACCTTTGAAGTAATTAGAATAATGACGTTTCATTTCATTAATTGCTAAAATTTCATTCTTCCATTCAACAGACATTCGCAAATGTTCTTTTGCCGCTTCTACACGTTGTTTTAGTGTGGGAACTGGTAAATGTTCACCCGTCTTTATAAAATGTTTTATCTCGTTAAAAATCCAAGGATAACCAATGGATGCACGGCCAATCATTACACCGTCTACATTGTATGTATCACGATATTCAACCGCCTTTTCGGGACTTGTAATATCTCCATTCCCAAACACAGGGATACGCATTCGGGGATTATTTTTAACCTCACGAATTAGATTCCAATCCGCTTCGCCTTTGTACATCTGCTTCCTTGTTCTGCCGTGAATCGAAATTGCCTCTATCCCCACGTCTTGAAGACGTTCTGCTACCTCAACAATGTATTTTGTAGAATCATCCCATCCAAGACGTGTTTTAACTGTAACTGGCAGATGCGTCGTCTCCACGATTTTTTTCGTCATTTCAACCATCTTCGGAATATCTTGCAAAATTCCTGCTCCCGCTCCTTTACACGCCACTTTCTTGACCGGACAGCCGTAATTGATATCTATAATATCTGGATTCGTTTGCTCAACAATTTCTGTCGTGCGAATCATAGAGTCGATATCATGACCAAAGATCTGAATTCCGATTGGACGTTCGTATTCATAGATATCCAATTTTTGCACAGATTTAGCGGCATCACGAATTAATCCTTCAGAAGAAATAAACTCGGTATACATTAAATCTGCGCCGTGCTGTTTACACAGGGCTCTAAAAGGTGGATCACTTACATCCTCCATTGGAGCGAGTAATAGCGGGAAATCACCTAAATCAATATTTCTTATTTTAACACCCATTTTGCGTGCAAATGTACGGATAAGAATTTGAAAGAATCAAGAGAAAAATTGAAGTTCATTCGACAAACTGAAAATAAGTACTTCTAGGCCAATTCATTTTTCGATCTTTCAAAGATCCGGTTATCCGAATTGAATGGATCCTGTCGCAATGTATTTTCTTTGAATCCATGGCGATTCAGCAAGCGAATGGAACGCGCATTATTTTTATGTGTAAAAGCCTCGAGTTGTAATTTGTGCAGTTTATGAAAACCAAAATGAATTACTTTCTCGATTGCTTCAGACATCAAACCTTGACCTTGAAACATTGGATTCAAATCGTATCCAAGTTCTGCCGTTTCACTTTCTGATGTAAAATTCCATAAGCAGATCGTTCCAATGGTTGTAGGATTATCTTTGCGCGTAATGCACCAATACAACCACTCGCGTGTGTTTTTTTTGCCATTGATGCGCTCAATAAATTCAAATGCTTGGTCTTTTGTATTCGTTTGTCTAGGAAGCGGTCTTTTTATGAACGCATTAATTCCGGGGTCAGATCGTAAAAACAAAATTTCTTCCCAATCATCTCGTGTTAAAGCACGCAGAATTAAACGGTCAGTTTTAAGAATCGGAAAAACCAGGCCATCCATTAATAAGTGGACTAATGAACCCTATTATTTCGCAGATTTCGTGTTCCGAATTGAATGCGATACTTTAAGAAAAATTCCATTGAACCCATTCCTTTCGAAGCAACGGATAAGCTTGACACATTTAGATCATAAGCGGCTCCAATACTGAATCCTGCAAAATCAAAAATGGTGTTCACAATAATTGCATCACCCCATCTAAAGTAAGTCCCAAAAGACAAGGTAACCTCATCAAAATAACTTGTTGATCGAGAAGCGCCCTTTAATAAAAACCTGAAATTAGACCCAAAAGTAATTTCTTTATTTGGCCCCTGTAAAAACGCAACAAAAGCCGGCAAAATCGTTACACCCGTTTCATCATTTCTAAACTCTCCTTGTCCATGAATATTCAATTTACGGTATAATTTGGTGTCTTCTGATGTGAAATTAATCCGTTGTTTCGTTAAATGTTGACCTGAAATCCCGAACTTTAATTTAGCATTTTCACTTACAAAACCTTCCCAATAGGCACCAATTCCAATATCAAATCGACTTACATTTAAGTTTTGATTGAGCAAGAGTTCATTATTATTGATGCTCTGATCAAATGCAATTCCGTTCCATTGGTTTTCCCAATTCACTTGATCTGTTCCAATGATACGTTGATAAAATGCAGGTTGTATTCCAAATGCCAAGAAATTTTTACGATCCAACATGATCGTATAATTAATCGGTAATGCAATCACATTTGTTTGATAACGCGTTACACCTGCAACATCATTATAAAAATTAATACCAGCACCCATACGACTTGCACCATAATCTAGCATACGCCAATCAGCACTTGCCGAAATGGTGCGATATGGGTTATCAGAAACTGTACTCCATTGCAAACGATAATTTGTAAATAACTGCAAATCACCAGGTGTAAATCCAGCAGTAGCCGGGTTGATATAAACAGGCGATTCAGTAAACATACTAAAATGCTGATCTTGTTGACCAAATACCGTTAACAATGAAGTTAACGCAAGTGTTAGAATAGTAACTCTCTTTTTCATTGCTTATCGAACTAAGGTAGTGGTTCCTTTTAAGACTCCACCGTTGCCATTAATAAATTGATATTCCAAGACCCACGTAAATACACCAGGATTCTGTTCTCTATTTCTAAACGTTCCGTCCCATCCAATGTCTTGTGTTTGTGTTTCAAATACTTTCTCACCATATTTATTATAGATTTGGAAAGAAATCGCATCCAAACCATACCCTTTAGCATATAAAACATCATTCGTTCCATCCCCATTTGGAGAGAAGGCGTCTGCGACACCTACTGCTTCAATAAAGTTAACAAAGACCAAGACCGTATCGGTGCCCGTACATCCATTTACATCTGTCAGCGTAACCACATAAATCATGTTTTCAGGCGGAGTAGCCGAGGTGATTGGACATGTTTCACAGGCGATATACTCATCAGGCGACCAAACATAGGATCCGCTTGGAATACTTCCAGTCGCAATCAAAAGAGCATCATCTCCTAAATCTATTATTGTATCCATTGCTGCACTTACCGTGGGCGAATCATAAATTGTAATTGAATTTGTTGTAGATGAACTTTCTCCAATTGCGTTTGTAACTGTTAATTGAATATCATATACACCAGGCGTATTAAAACATACTGTTGGATTTTGCTCCGCAGAAGTTGGTGGATCAACAGCACCGCCAAAATCCCATAACCAAGTGAGTGGATCTCCCAATGATGTATCTGTAAACGTTCGACAATCACCCACACAAACTATATCGTCAAAGCTGAATCCGGCCAAGAGCGCTTCACAAGGAACGACATTAATCGTAATTTCATCTGTGTTTTCACAGCCGAAGGCGTTGACACCCGTGACGGTAAAAGTTGATGTCGCATCTAAAGTAAAAGCAACACCATCAGTGGCTCCACCGTCCCACACATATCCGGCCGCATCACCTGTACCTGTCAATGTTACAGTACCGCCAATACAAATTGTAGTCGCGCTCGCAGTTGCTGTAACAACCGGCAACGGATTAACAGTTATCGTTATTGTCGTATCATCCGTTAAAACTCCGTCTGTAATTGTTAAAGTTACATCCACAGTTCCTGCCGTAGGAAAGCAAACCGTACCTGGGTCGGCACCTGCAATTGGTCCACCGATTGCTGCATCAGAAAAAGACCAGATATAACCAACAATTCCTGTGCCCGTACTTGCATTTGCAAAGGTAAGGCAGCCATCTTGACAAACAAATGGTGCGGATGGTGTAAACGAGGCGAATAATGGTCCACATTCGACTATATTAATTGTAATGGTTGCAATATCCGTTCCTGGACAAGGGGCTACACCAGGTAACGTTTCATAATCAAATGTGTAGACACTTCCTGCCACTAAACCAGTCGCATCCAGTACTCCGGTGCCCGGTGTGAAACCTCCACTTGGTGCACCACTGGTTTCAGTCCAAAAACCTCCAGCATCAGCGCCAGGAAGAAGTGTATTCAAATTTAATGTTGCATCTTCGCATAGATCATAGGCCGTTGAAACACCTGCATAAGGACCATCTAAAACAGTCACTGTAAAGGAGGTGTCATGCGAACCAATTCCATCCGTAACAGTCAGCGTGGTTGTGTAAATTCCGGGTGTATCATAGGTGACAACATGAGGACCAGCTGTAAGCGCTGCTCCTGGAGCTCCACCGGCAAAAACCCAATTCCAATCCGTAATCACATCACCTGTAATACTCAGGTCTGTATAGGTGATAGACTCGCCTTGACAAATCGTAATGTCCTCTGGATCAAATAAAGCAGTTGGTCCACCAGGAACAACAACTACTGGTTTTGTAATTGTAATATTATCAACAGCAAAGGATGGATCTGTCGCTATACCATCATCCACGTTTTTCCACACAAAACTTATTCTGAGATTCGCAATACCCTCACAAGCAGGGGGAAGAGCATACGTTTTTGTCGCCCACAATCCTTGCTCAGCACCTGTACAAGGTACACCTCCGCAACAAAGCGTTGTTAAAGGCGCATCAATCGAAACCCATGAAACACCGCCATCAATACTGTAAAAAACTTCGGTGAAATCCGTTCCACCCCCCATTCCAATCATATCAAAATTGAGCGTTAAGTCAACGTCTCCGACAGTATTAATGTCATTCGATTCTGATCTCCTATTTGAGGAAGTAAAACCCAATCCTGTTTCTGCATAAGCAGCCCCTAAATCACCTGCAACTATGTTTGGACCAACATGTAATGTGTTATTCCCTGCTCCACAGGCAGTGCCACATACTCCAGCGCCCACTCCCTCTTCTTCACACGAGATATACCATTGATTTGGATTTGCATCCTCTCCAACTAAATCCGTATTGATCGTCCAAGTTAAGGCACCATCAAAATCCTCAGAGTACACGACTACCTGACCTTGAACTTCTTGAATTCCACCTAAGACGGCTAAAAGAAAGATCAGTATACAATATTTTTTCATTTACTTTTTTTTTCAAATTCTAATGCAAACAACTCAGATAATCTAACTCGATAAGGTCAAACTGAACGTTTTGACCTCTCACAAATCTGACATCCTTTACGTCATAACTCAATCACACAGTTCATCTAAAACAAATGTAATCAATGTTTGCGATATAAAACGACCTAAAACGGGCGTAATCTTTGGTTTCCTATCTGTAGGATAACGAAATAAAACACAAAAAGGTTGACTCAAAGCCAACCTTTTTTTTACCCTAAAAAACTTATGCTAATTTTGATAAAGCTTCAGCGAATTTTTTATTTACGTCTCCATAAATCGACGTATAATCTTGATGACTTAGTTTGATTACTTCTAAGGCCTCTTCACGCCCGTATGTGTGCGTAATTTCAACCGTTTTATCAGAGCCATCTCCATTTGGATTTTCTTTGTAGGTCAAGAAAAAATGTTTGACACGATCCAACACTTTTGAAGGTATATCCTCGATATTGAGAATATCGCCATACGCTTGATCATCTTTTAAAACAGCAATTATTTTATCATCTGCTTCTCCTCCATCAATCATTCGAAATCCACCAACGGGAATGCAGTCAACAAAAATATTACCTCGATCAATCGTGCGCTCAGAAAGCACAATAATATCCAAAGGGTCACCATCTCCAACAATACCTGTTTTACCCGACTTTGCCATGCAATAATCAGCAATTCGCTGATCACAATACGTTTGTGGAACAAAACCGTAGAGGGCAGGAACAATATTAGAATACTTTTGAGGACGATCGATTAAAATATGACCACTTGGTTTATCAATTTCATATTTAATCTGATCAGATGGATTGATTTCGATATATGCACGAACCTTATTTGGCATGTCTTCTCCAATTGTGACACCATGCCAAGGATGAGCAACAAATTTTTGCTCGAATAGTTTAATTAATTCTTCTGTAGTATTCATTTTGTATAGATATCTTTCAAAATTTTTGACAAAAATAGTTTTTTTTATTCAAAGACCTTCGACTAATTGACCGACCAGGTAGACCCCTCCTTATTATCCTTCACAGTAATACCCGCGTCATTTAATTTATCGCGAATTAGATCAGAGGTGCTCCAATCCTTACTTTCGCGTGCATTCTTTCTTAATTCTAGGATGATATTCATTGCAGCATCTAACTTCGAATGATCCTGTTCATCAACAAATGTTAGGCCGAGAATGTCAAAAATCATAGCCTTCATGCTTTCGCTTACTTGCGCTCTATCTTGTGCTGAAATTTGTTCAGAACCTTCCTTCACCTTATTAATAAAGCTGATGACTTCAAAGAGGTGGGCAATCAAAACAGGTGTATTAAAATCATCATTCAATGCGGCATAAAATGAATCAATAAAACCTTGGATTGAGACGGACGAATTCGGACTCAATTTTAGATCACTCAACTCTTTATATCCATTCATCAATTTATGAAATCCTTTTTCTGATGCGGCAAGTGCGTCCGAAGAAAAATCGAGTACACTTCGATAATGCGCCTGCATCATGAAGAAGCGAGCAACCATAGGGTGAAATCCTTTTTCTAAAAGAGCCGTCTCCCCAGAAAACAACTCTTCTGGTAACAGCGTATTGCCAGTAGATTTACTCATACGCTTTCCGTTTAAAGTCAACATATTCGTGTGCATCCAATAATTCACGGGCTTATGCCCTGAGAATGCAGTAGCTTGAGCAATTTCACATTCGTGATGAGGAAATTTAAGATCCATTCCTCCACCATGAATATCAAATGTTTCACCTAAATATTTAGAAGACATTGCCGTACATTCGAGGTGCCATCCTGGAAAGCCATCACTCCATGGGGAAGGCCAACGCATAATGTGATAGGGGGATGCTTTTTTCCACAAGGCAAAATCTAAGGGATTTCGCTTTTCATCTTGTCCATCCAAATCACGTGTTCCTGAAATAAGATCTTCGATTTTACGTTTAGACAAAATACCATACTCTGCGGTATCATTGTATTTCAGTACATCAAAATAAACAGAGCCATTACTTAAGTATGCTGCTCCATTATCTAAAAGCGCTTGAACGATTTGAATTTGTTCAGAAATATGACCGGTCGCAGTGGGTTCTATGCTCGGCGGCAGCGCATTAAATTTTTCCATAACCTGATGAAAACCGACAGAATACCGTTGTACAATTTCCATTGGCTCTAGTGCCTCAAGACGTGCTTTTTTTGATATTTTATCCTCTCCTTCATCCGCATCATTTTCTAAATGACCCGCATCCGTAATGTTTCGGACGTAGCGCACTTTAAACCCTACATGCATCAAGTATCGATAAATCAAATCAAATGATATGAACGTTCGACAGTTGCCTAAATGCACATCACTGTACACCGTAGGCCCACAGACATACATTCCTGCATTTCCTTCCAAAACAGGTTCAAACGTTTCTTTTTCACCACTTAAGGTATTGTATATTTTGAGTTGACTTTGCATTCTAAAATTATAAAATAAAAAACCCGTCTCGAAAAATGCGAGACGGGTTCAAATTTAATACTATTTTTTCTATTGGAGTTGACCATCTGAATGGTACTTTCCATTTTTCCAAACTTCAATTTTTAATAGAATTCCATCACTGTCATACTTGTACAGTTTACCATCCATTAATTTACCGTCTTTAAACTCGCCGTCCATCCATAATTCTTGGTCTGCGTTGTACACCTTGTTATAGCCATTGGATTTGAATTTTTTACCATTGGTCGTCCCTTTTGTTCCATCAGGCGCACTTGACGAAGGAGTCGAAGCAACTGGCGTAGTGTTTACAGGAGGATTTACCATTTCCTTTTCAATTCTAGATGCAATACTTCCATCAGAATTATACATGATAATTTCCTTTACATCTCCATTTTCGTAATAACGCTTTGCTTGTCCAGTTGTTACCCCATCCACTTTCATGTATTCAAATTCAAGTTGACCGTTAGGATAATAATATTTAACCTGCCCGTCTTCTCTCCCGTCTTGGTTAAAATGTTTCTCTTGTGAAAGAATACCTGTATCGTAATATCTTCTAAAAACCTCAACCTGTTTACCTGAAGTAAATTTACCCTCTTCCATCATCACCCCGTTCTCGTAAAATTTAGTGTACGGTCCATTCGGGCGATTATCAACATACATACCCTTCAAACGAGGTGTTTTGCCGTCTTTATGAAATTTTACCCATTCACCTTCTTTACGATCATCTTTGTATGGTCCCTCTTCGATTTTTCCGTCAGGCGGATACCCTTTTTCTGGACTCGTTCGTCCCCAAATCGTCCACATACCTTGACGGCCTTTTGCATCAGAGGCATTTGGATATCCTTCTGGATTTTCGTCTGTTTGTAAAACGTCCAAAGGTTCCAAACCTATCGAATTTGTCGAGGCCATCACGAAGATCGGCAGTACAAATAATATGGCAACAATTACATTTTTCATTCTTAAAGGGGTTGTAATCTGGTTTCGCTAATTAAAGCCAATCTACAAAATTTTATTTAAAAATAGTTTTTATTTCGATTAAGTTCCAAAAGTCACAGATTAAAACGAGACATTAGTCGATTATTAATTAATTTGACACTATTAATCAATGCTCTAGAACGTTTTCAAGCATAATCTTAACCATTTTATCAAGATCGAACCTACCTTTCCATCCCCAATCAGCTTGTGCGTGTGAATCATCAATACTACTTGGCCATGAATCGGCAATTTTCTGCCTAAAATCAGGATTATATTCAATTTCGAAATTCGGTTTTTCGTGTTTAATGGCTGCATAAATTTCAGCAGGTGTAAAAGAGATGCCACCCAAATTATAGGATGATCTAATTTTTATTTGTTCTGCCGGTGCTTCCATCAAATCAATCGTAGCACGAATAGCATCTTCCATATACATCATTGGCAATGCAGTATCTTCCTTTAGAAAACAGTTGTATTTCTCATTCTTCTTCGCTGAATAAAAAATATCAACCGCATAATCCGTTGTTCCTCCGCCAGGTAAAGAGGTATATGAAATCAAACCTGGATAACGAATGCTTCGAACATCAACTTGATATTGCTTCGCATAATATTCACACCATCTTTCTCCAGCAAGTTTGCTTATGCCATAAACCGTTGACGGCTCCATTATGGTATACTGTGGCGTATTATCGCTTGGTGTATTTGAACCAAAGACTGCAATTGAACTAGGCCAAAAAACTTTTTTTACAATTCCCTCTTTCGCCAAATTAAGCACATTAAACAGTCCTTCCATGTTCAATTTCCACGCAAAATCAGGATTTTTTTCAGCCGTTGCAGACAACAGAGCAGCGAGTAAATACACTTCTTGCACCTCATTTGACACAATGATTTCACGCAAACGATCGGCATTCATAACATCAAGCTGCTCATAAGGTCCATCTTTCAAGGCCTCTTTAACAGCTGTTCCCAAATCGGAAGCGATAATTGAATCATTTCCAAATCTTTTTCTTAGTCCTACAACAAGCTCGGTTCCTATTTGACCCGACGCCCCAATAACAATTGCTTTTTTCATGTGTGAATTATTCTCAATAAACGTGAAGGCCACAAAAATATATTTATTTCATTTAGGAACTGATATTTATCATTGAAAAAATACTTAGATTCCCTATCTTTGTTCAAAGCACATCTTTTGAGCTATGACAGGAATATTTACAGCACTTCCCATTTTATTGAAATTTCTCATTAAACGGGATCCAGAATGACAAGACATAAAATACATGTTTTAGTCAGTTAAAAAATTCAAAAATAGATCATATGCCTTTTTATCATAAACTGGGAAAAATCCCACACAAGCGCCATACTGTATTCAGACAAGCAAATGGCGAATTGCACCATGAGCAACTGTTTGGCACAATAGGATTTGACGGAATGTCGTCACTTCTTTATCACCTGCACCCACCCACGTTGGTAAAATCCATTGGTGGTAAAGTTGATTTAAATCCAGAAATTGCGCAGGAAAAAGATCTTCAAATGCGAAGTATTGAAGGGTTTAAACTTCAACCTACCGAAGATTATTTGGATAGCAGAGTGCCTGTTTTGGTTAATTCCGATTGCCATATTGTTTTGGCTTCTCCCACAAAATCACTAACCGATTATTTTTACAAAAATGCAGATGCAGATGAAGTGATCTTTATTCATGAGGGATCGGGAGCGCTTCGCACGCAATTAGGGAATATCGAATTTTCATACGGTGATTATTTAGTGGTTCCACGAGGAATCATCTATCAAATTTCATTCAATACCGAAGAAAATAGACTCTTTATCGTTGAATCATTTCATCCGATTTACACACCGAAACGTTACCGTAATTATTTTGGTCAACTATTAGAACATTCACCGTTTTGCGAGCGTGATTTTAGAGGCCCTTCGACCCTAGAAACACATGATGAAGCGGGTGATTTTCTCGTAAAGATCAAAAAACAGGGAATTTTATACGATTACACGTATGGCTTTCATCCATTTGACGTAGCAGGTTGGGATGGCTATAATTACCCCTATGCTTTTTCGATTCACGATTTTGAGCCGATTACAGGGCGTGTACATTTGCCCCCTCCAATTCATCAGACGTTTGAGACTCCCGCATTCGTGATTTGTTCGTTTGTACCAAGATTATATGATTATCACCCGGATGCTATTCCGGCACCTTACAACCACAGTAATATTGATTCAGACGAGGTCCTCTATTATGTAGACGGCGATTTCATGAGTCGCAACCATATCGAACGCGGGCAAATTACACTGCACCCAGGAGGAATTCCTCACGGACCTCACCCAGGAGCATACGAACGAAGTATTGGTAAAAAAGAGACGCTTGAGTTAGCCGTAATGGTAGATACATTTAAACCGCTAAAAATGACAAAACAAGCTGTCGAATTGGAATTTAAAGATTACTATAAATCATGGTTAGGTTAACCTAAAAAATAAAATTATGAGTGATGCAAAAAAAGTAATTAGTTCAGTTGAGTATGGACTAGAAAAAATATTTGAAGGAGCGCAAGACTTTTTGCCGCTTTTAGGAACAGATTATGTTGAATTTTACGTTGGAAATGCAAAACAAGCAGCGCATTTTTACAAAACTGCTTTTGGATTTCAATCGCATGCTTATGCTGGATTGGAAACTGGAGTTCGCGATCGCGCCTCTTATGTTTTGAAACAAGATAAAATTCGATTAGTCTTCACAACAGCACTCGTTAGCGATTCGCCAATTGGTGAGCACGTAAAAAAACATGGCGACGGAGTAAAGGTAGTTGCTTTGTGGGTAGAAGATGCTCGAAGTGCTTATGAAGAGACCACTAAACGTGGCGCCAAGTCTTACATGGAACCGACGGTTGAAAAAGATGAGCACGGAGAGACTGTTCGAGCAGGGGTTTATACATACGGCGAAACCATCCACATGTTCGTTGAGCGCAAGAACTACACAGGTGAATTTTTACCTGGATATGTGAAGTGGGAATCGGACTATAATCCAACGGCGACCGGCCTTAAATTTATCGATCATATGGTGGGTAATGTGGGTTGGAATGAAATGAATACATGGGTAAAATGGTATGAAGATGTGATGGGCTTTGTTAACTTTCTTTCATTTGATGACAAACAAATCACGACTGAATATTCAGCTCTGATGTCTAAAGTGATGTCAAACGGAAATGGTCGAATTAAATTCCCAATTAACGAGCCTGCTGAAGGTAAAAAGAAATCTCAAATAGAGGAATACCTTGATTTTTATGAAGGCCCGGGTGTGCAGCATCTTGCTTTGGCGACAGATGATATCATTTCAACCGTAGCTGCTCTGAGAAGTCGCGGTGTAGAGTTTTTATCTGTACCTCCTCAAACGTATTATGATGCCGTTCCTCTTCGATTAGAAGCTCATAATCATGCGCTCCAAGAGGATATTGAAACATTAAAGTCATTGGGCATTATGATTGATGCTGACGAGGAAGGTTATTTACTTCAGATTTTTACAAAGCCACTGGAAGATCGTCCAACCTTATTTTTTGAAATTATTCAACGCATGGGGGCAAGAGGGTTTGGTGCAGGTAATTTTAAAGCATTGTTCGAGTCAATTGAAAGAGAACAAGAGAAAAGAGGTACATTATAGTTCTTTCTTGATTTAGTATTTAAAGCCGTTTCATTCAATTGAAGCGGCTTTTTTTTGAATTAATTTAAATTTTGTAATGAAGTTTTAGCCAATACGTCGAATAAAAAAATCAATGTCAAACGTTGAAAGTTACTCGGGGTCATATTATTATCGGTTTATTTTTGATCGCCTTCCTTGGTTGCTTGCCGCAATTGGGTAAAGCGAATTTTGGCTATAAACTAGATCACTTCTTTTCTTCCGACAATGCAGATTTTAAGTATTACTCAGATTATAAAAAGCAATTTGGAAACGAGAATAACTTTATCATGCTCAGTTTTGACCATGACAAAACTGTCTTTGATTCTTTGTTTTTAAATGAAATAGACCTTATCACGGATCAACTTGCTACTCTACCTGAGCTTACAAGTGTGCTCTCTCCAACACATACGAATCGAAAAATTCAATTGCCCATAATTGGTATAAAATCAATTCCTCTACTCCATTTGAAGGACAAAATAGCACTTCATAATGACCGGATGCGTATCCAAGGAAATCAATCACTCTATAGTAATTTTTTTTCCACTGATGGCAAATCTCTTCTGCTGTATTTAATTGTCTCGGATGAAATTAATAAACCTGAAAGGACAGGACTTTTAAGAAAGATCAAAGCAATTTGTGAGTCGGACAGATTGTCAACAATCAAACATGTTTTTTATGCAGGACAAATCAATACCCAATATTATTATACACAAACTTTAAGGTATGAATTGATTGTTTTCAGCGCAATAGCTGTAGCACTGTTACTTCTCTTTTTATACATCACCTATCGCCGTTTAAGAATTGTATTTTATACTATTTCTACATTGATTATTTCCGTTACTTTTTCTCTAGCGTTGATCATTTTAACACTTGGAGAGCTTGATTTTTTAATGACGCTTCTCCCGACTATCCTATTTGTAATTGGGGTTTCAGTTTTAATTCATCTCATTGAAGATTACGGAAACAATAGTGAAGAATTGCAGCGCTATTCATCAACCTTTAAAAAAGCGCAGCGCACGACAATCAATACCACCTTTTTAAGTGCAATAACGACGGCTATTGGCTTCTTTTCACTTTATTTTTTGCCCATTCAGCCTGTGCAGAATTTTGGACTTTATACAGGAATCGGTATCCTTATCACTTGGTCGACTTCCGTATTGCTCTTTCCAGCTCTTATGCAAATCGCCGGTTCTAAAATTTATATAAAGAAGCGTGGGAATGCTAATTGGTCGAAAACACTATCAAATTCCTTTGACGCAATCCTACAAAAAAAACAAATAATCGGCGTTGTAAGTTTCATACTACTTGTATTGGGCCTTATGGGAATTGCAAAACTCCAAGTTAATTCTTATTTCTTAGATGATTTAAATCCAACTAGCGATTTAAAAAAAGACTTAATTCATTTTGAAAAAAATTATGGTGGAATTCGACCATTTGAGTTAGGCATAACTGCTGTTGAAGGCAATCTACTTGATCCAAACCATATCCAAGAGCTCTCAGCAATTCAGGACTATTTGAACAATACATACCATGTCAGCATGAGTCTTTCCATTATTACCGTCCTAAAGGAGGTAAATGTGTCCATTCATGGAGGCAACCCAACCTATTCGCTCATTCCAGAAGACAGACTAGAACTGAGTAACCTATTAACTGCAGCAAAGGAATTCAAGCTCATTGAAAAGAGCGGAATCATGATCAATCCGAGCGGAAACGAAACGCGAATTACAGGGAAAATTTTCGATTCTGGTGCAATTGAAATTAAGGAGAAGAATGAGGCATTTAAAGCTTTTATGAAAAAATTTAATCCGCAACTTACATTTCATCTCACAGGATCAGCACATTTAATGGATATGGCCAATCAAAATGTCACCACTTACCTCATAAAAGGACTGGTTTTCAGTTTGATTTTGGTGACCTTAGTGATTGGTATTGCACTTCAATCTGTTCGGATTGCTCTCATATCAATCTTGCCCAACATTTTCCCTCTTCTCTTAACCGCCGGTTTAATGGGCTGGCTCGGTATTGATTTGAAAATTGGCACCGCTTTAATCTTCACAGTACTCTATGGCATTGCTGTTGATGACACGATTCACTTTCTGATGCGGTATAAAATTGAGCAAAACATTCACCCCGAATCTGCCTTAAAAAAGACCTATTTGCATGTCGGAAAAAAATTATTAATTACAAGCTTTATTATCAGCGCAGGTTTTTTGTCTTTTACATTGAGTGAATTTAACAGCACATTCTACGCTGGTTTACTCATCACAACAGGACTTCTAATTGCCTTATTAACCGACCTTATTCAACTACCGCTCCTTATTCATTCACTTGATAAAACCAATCAAATAAAATAGTACAGCATGGATTTAATAAATGCGAATAGCGAAAATTTGAAAACCATTCAAGACTTAGTTCGAAAAATGGGAGACCACGAAATTATTCAACCCTTAGAAATTTTGCATGGTTCTTCGATTGGGCAACATATTCGTCACATTCTTGAATTTTATAGTTGTTTGACGAATAGAAAAGATACCGTTTGCTATGATAAAAGAGAACGCAATCTTATGCTTGAAACCAACCGAATGGCAATCGATCATACAATAGATGAACTTGTGAGCGCTATGTCAGAAACTATAATAGACACAGAAATAATCATTTTAATGTCTTTCGACGCAGCGCAAGCCAATTTTACACCGTTTACAAGTAGCTATTTTCGTGAATTGGCCTATTGCCTTGAACATACCGTTCATCATTCAGCAATCATTAAAATTGCGCTCACAGAAAAATTTAAGCACATCAGCGTAGCCAACCAATTTGGAGTCGCTTATTCAACCTTAAGAAATCGAATTGAAAAGGAATGTGCACAGTAAGCTATTTACCCCAAGAAAGCGGTTTTGTGTTTACATCTAACCGTGATGAACATTTTTCAAGAAGTAAAACTGTTTTTCCTTTTGATCAAATGATCGGTGAACAAACGGTCTTTTTTCCACAAGATCCTTTGGCATTTGGAACTTGGATTGCGGTAAGTAAAAACTCACTTGTCTGCCTTTTAAATGGGGGATTCACGAAACATAAACATGAGCCTCCCTATCGAAAAAGTCGCGGAATAATCGTTTTGGAACGCTTCGATTTTGATTCTTTCGATTCTTTTGTTGAAACAATTGATTTGAGTCAAATTGAACCGTTTACTATGATCTCCTTAAGTTGGGATAAGCCAACCCATCTCAACCTTCAAGAATTAATTTGGGACGGGGAAAGAAAACATCTTTCTCAAAAAAATAGTAAGGAAAAGGAAATCTGGTCGTCTTCAACCCTTTACAACGATAAAATTCGCCAAGAAAGAACGAACATCTTTCACAACCTTTCTCCTGCAAACGCAAGTGAAGCATTGGAATTTCATCTTTCAGGTGGTGAAGAATTAGGTGAAGAAAATAAATTTAAAATGTGCCGATCAAATGGCGTAAAAACGATTAGTACAAGCCAAATAATAAAGGACAAAAACAGACTTACGGTTGATTATTATAATCACGAAGAAAATTCAAAAACCAAAATTACACTAAAACAATATATATGAAAAAGATCTTATTAATACTACTAGTTATGAGCCAATACAACGGCTTTTGCGGGGGAGGATGGACACAAGAAAAGGGCAATGGATTTTTTATGTTATCCCAGCGAATGATTAGTGGAACAAATTATTTCAACAGCAATGGAGTTATTGTTGGATCTCCGGCTCTTTCTGCATTTACAACCAATTTTTATGGTGAATATGGTATCACAAATAAATTAACTGCGACCATTTATACTCCGTTTTTAACCTCGCTATCACGTGAAAGTGGTCTTGACGATATGGGTAATTTATTTATTGGTGACAATGCTACTGGATTCGGTGATGTGGATATAGCTTTAAAATATGGTCTTTGTAGCAATAAAATAAATTTAGCTGTTTCACTTATTGGCGGCATGGCAACAGGTAATTTTAACGCTGGAAACACTGGTACCTTGCATTTAGGAGATGGTGAGTACAATCAAATGTTGAAATTTGATGCGAGCAAAAGCTTTAACAAAGGACTATTCGCTACGCTCTTTTTGGGATATAATAACCGAACCAAAGGGTTCTCAGATGAAATTCACTATGGTGGAGAAGTTGGCTTCGTAAAAAATAAATTTATTGGAATTTTGAAAATTTATGGCAGGAAATCCATGTTCAACGAAGTGAGAAAGGATAGCCCAATTCCTGGAATCTATTCAGACAACTTAGAATACTTTTCTTTCAGCCCTCAAATTTTATATAAAATTAAAGGCAATATCGGTTTGATGGCTGAAGCTGGTTTTGCAGCTTTTGGTCGAAATATAATTGCCGCACCTTCACTCAGTGTCGGCGTGTTTTTAGATCTGAAGAAGTAAATGACTTTCTTTAAGTTAAAACGAAGTTTACGTTACGAGTTTTGGCCGTCCTATCTGTTTTATTCGCCCTTTATTCCTGTTTGGCTATTTTACAGCTTACGTAGTTTCAATTTACTCTATTTTACACGCGTGAATCCGAAAATTAATTTTGGTGGTTTCTTTCAGTATTCTAAATTCAAAGTTCTAGAAGAAATTCCTGAGGAATACCGATTAATATCTCATTATTTTGCAGAAAAACCGACTGATGACAGCTTCTACAAAGGCTTGTTGAATTTCCCGTTTATTTACAAGCCTGACTTTGGGGAACGGGGAAAAAATGTGCATTTATTTAGAGATTCCAAAACGTTTGAAGCTTTTTATCCGACTATCAATGAAGCATTTATTCTGCAAGAATATTGTGATTATGCCATAGAACTTGGAATCCTTTATCACCGTTTTCCCAATGGTGAATCAAAAATTAGTTCAGTGGTACAGAAAGAATTTTTAAGTGTAAAAGGGGACGGCATTTCTACTTTAAAAAGGTTGGCTGAAAATGAAATTCGGGCACATGGTCGACTTGATTATTTGGCAAATAAATTTAGTCGCGAGTGGCAAACCGTGCTTGAGAAAGATCAAATTTGTGTATTAGAAGAAATTGGGAATCATTGCAGAGGAACAAAATTTATTGACGCTTGTGATCTGATATCGCCAGATCTAAAGCGCATATTCGACCATATTTGTAAGCACCTTCCTGATTTTCACTATGGTAGATTCGATCTAAAAGTGAGTTCGATTGAAGACCTCAAACAAGGAAAAAATATCCGTATTTTTGAACTTAACGGAGTGAATTCAGAAGTTGCTGACATCTATGATCCGAAACATAATTTAATGTATGCCTATCGCAGAGTTTTTAATGAACTGCGAACCGTTTACAGAATTTCAAGAGCTCTACGCAAAAATGAAGTCAATATCCCAAATACCTTACCCGAATTTTATCGTGCCTTGACAAAACATTTCAGCGCATAAAAAAGTCCGACTCCAAAGGTTGAAGACGGACTTTTTAAATTTATCAATTGTATTCTAATCAAATCAAACCATCAATGTGATAGTCTTAACTTTGATATCTTTAATTATTGTGCTGCAGAACCGTTAACGGTTGCTGAAAACCCAATAGAAGTACTGTGCATTTCTTCTGGTTTAGCTTCTGTTTTTTCTCTTTCAAAGAACATCATTTCTAAAGCAGCAAAATCAACTGTAAATTCACCAACAGTAACTACTGCTGTACCTTCTGCTACTGTCAATTCAACTGGTGCTTCAATTGCAACTTCTTTTCCGATAATTGTTGCTGTACCATAGATCATTCCGTTTTCATGACGATCAAAGGCGAAAGATGTCGTTGGGAATTGCATTACATCAAAGAAGTCAGGCGTTTTTAAGTGTCCTTCTAACTTTTCATCTCCTTCAGCAATTGAATTCATGTTTACAACTAAATCACCACCTGTGATTGAAGCTTCTTCACCTATTACTGTTATTTCAAAAGAACCGCTAAGCGCAGCGACTGTGCCTTGGTGAGCAATTTCTTCACCATCATAAGTCATCCAATTAATTACTGTAGTTGCCGTATCAACCGTGTAAGAAGTTACAACTGTATCAATTACTACTACTGTAGAGTCATTTTCTGTACCTTCAGCATCTGACTCAGCTCCACCACATGAAGCAAAAAAGAACGGTGCAGCGCACAATCCCAAGATCATTATTTTTTTCATTTTTTTTATCGTTTATATGTTTAGACATGCAAATGTAAATATTTCTTAAAAAATAACACCTTATCTTGCCTTTTTTAATTTGTAAAAAATTTTATACCTATTTTTAGCGTCAGAATGGCAAGAAATCGATCGAAAGGAAAAAAAGGGCTTAAAACAGCCTATGTATCAACGATTATAGGAATCGTGATGGTGCTGTTCATTCTCGGAATCGTAGCGTGGTTTGTTCTCGGTCTCAATCACTTTAAAGACGATAAAATAGAAAGCTTCGAGATCGACTTATTTTTCGATAATTCTGTAAACACATTGGAACTCGGAATTATCGAGGAGGAAATTGCTGCGAAAGAATATACAAGTGGAGCAATGTATCGCTCTTCCGAAGAAGCATTGGAAATTGCCATTAACGAAATTGGTGGAGATTCCACCATGCGCGACTTAAATATTGCCAATCCTATTAATCAGTCGGTTATTATGACCTTGAATAAGTCCTATTTCGATTTGGACAGTATGTTATGGATAGAAAAAGAATTGATGACTGATTATGAAGGCCGTCTTATTGAGGTCTCCTACCAAAAAGATATTTTTGCCAACTTTAATCAGAAATTTCAAAAATTCGTTTACTTGGGTTTACTCATTGCCGCAATGCTTCTTTTTATTGCGATTGGAATGATTAACAACACCATTCGATTGGCGCTATTTTCGAAACGTTTTTTAATCAAAACCATGCAACTAGTTGGCGCAACTCCTCGTTTTATTCGTAGACCATTTTTTTGGAGCGCAATTGGTCAAGGTGTTGTCTCAGGTCTCATTGCAGGAACAATGGTTTTAGGGTTAATTTACATCCTGACGTATTATAATGAAGTCTTTTTACAGATGACCGATTTACGGCTTTTCTTTCTTGTATTGGCCGGAATCGTGTTATTTGGAGTCTTAATAACACTCACTTCAACTTATTTTGCTTTACGAAAGTATTTGAGATTGAATTTAGATGAATTGTATTAATTAAAGCGCCTATTTGGCAAAACGAAATAGTATGGAGAATAAAGACAAGTTTGTATTCGGCAACCAAAATTACAAGTTGATCATTTTGGGATTTGCAATTACGTTAGTTGGATTTTTTTTAATGATCGGAGGTGGATCGGAGGATCCGACTCAATTTGATGGTGCTCGTTTATTCAGCAACATGCGTATAACGGTATCCCCCATTCTAGTTATTGGTGGGTACGGTGTAGTATTATACGGCATTATGAAAAAAAGAAAAGCCAAATAAGATTGAATGTCAGATTATATTGAAGCCCTTATTCTTGGACTCGTTCAAGGGTTCACCGAATTTTTACCTGTCAGTAGTAGTGGTCATCTCGAGCTAACCAACGCGTTATTTGGGACCAATTTAGATACAGATAAAAGTATGCTGATGGTGACCGTTCTGCACTTCGCCACTGCGATTAGTACCGTTGTCATTTTTAGAAAAGACCTCGCTGAAATTTTTAGAGGACTCTTCCAATTCAAATGGAACGAACAAACGATTTTTTCCCTTAAAATTATTCTGTCTATGATTCCTGCCGCTTTGGTTGGCGTATTATTAGAGGATGAGATCAACTCTTTCTTTGGAGGGCAAGTTTTATTTGTTGGTTCTATGTTACTTGTTACCGGTTTACTCCTATTATTGGCAGATCGAGCAAAAAACACCGATAAAACAGTTGGTTTTGGACAGGCATTGATTATTGGTGTCTCACAAGCAATTGCCATACTACCCGGGATCTCTAGATCTGGAGCAACTATTTCTACTTCAGTCTTGCTAGGTGTTGACAGAGATAGAGCCGCTCGTTTTTCCTTTTTAATGGTCGTGCCACTCATTTTTGGAAAAATGGCAAAAGATATTTTATTTATGACGAAGCACCCCGAAACGACAATTGACACCAATTTTGTTGCCCTTTCGGTAGGATTTGCTGCCGCATTTATTACAGGACTTATCGCCTGTAAATGGATGATCAGTCTTGTTAAAAAGGCCAAATTATCCTACTTCGCATTCTATTGTTTCTTAGTTGGAATTACTGCTATTTCTATCCATTTATTTTTGAATACATGAGTCCTTTAAATTTTGAGCAAGGAGAAGTCCTTTTAGTCAATAAACCATTAAATTGGACTTCTTTTGATGTTGTCAATAAACTGCGCTATGAAATTAAGAATCATCTTGGAATAAAAAAGATCAAAGTAGGACATGCTGGAACCTTAGATCCGCTTGCGGATGGTTTATTAATAATTTGCACTGGGAAAAAAACGAAAGAAATCGAATCCTTTATGGGACTACCAAAAACCTATTCAGGAACGATTACCTTGGGAGCAACTACGCCGTCTTATGATTTAGAAACGGAAATCGACCATCATTTTTCGATAGCTGAATTAACGACCGAAAAAATACAAGAGGCCGCTAAACGTATGATCGGGTTTTATGATCAAGCTCCTCCTATCTTTTCTGCAAAAAAAATTAAGGGCCAAAAAGCATATGATTTGGCGCGAGCCGGCGAAGAGGTCAAACTGGAGCCGAAGAGAATTGAAATTATTGACTTTCAACTTACAGGTATTGAGTTACCTGCTGTGCATTTCAAAATAGCATGCTCAAAAGGAACGTATATTCGGAGTATTGCACATGATTTAGGTCAAAATTTAGGCAATGGCGGTCATCTCTCCGCCTTAAAACGCGAGCAAATTGGTGAGTTTTCATTTGAAAACGGTAAAGATGTCGAAGAATGGATTGCTATAATTCGCAATTCTGACCCGCATAAAAATCCTGTTAATTCATAAAAAAAACAACTGTTTATAAAACCTGTAACGTATCTTTGCAAAGATGTATACCGTCAAGGAAATAAAAGCGAATGTTGAAGATGAAATGCACATCTTTGAAGAAAAGTTTCGCGAAGCGCTCAAATCTGACGTTGCTCTTTTAGACAAAATTACACACTATATCATTAAGAGAAAAGGCAAACAAATGCGTCCCATGTTTGTTTTTCTTACCGCAAAGGCTATACACGGAAAGGTTGAAGAAGCAAGTTATGTTGCTGCCAGTCTTATCGAATTATCGCACACGGCTTCACTTGTTCATGATGATGTCGTTGATGACGCGAATGAAAGGCGCGGTGTATTTTCAGTTAATGCACTTTGGAAAAATAAAATTGCCGTATTGGTAGGCGATTATCTTCTTGCGCAAGGATTATTGATCTCGGTCAATACATCACAATTTCAGTTATTGAAGATCGTTTCAGATGCTGTAAAAGAAATGTCTGAAGGCGAACTTTTGCAGATTGAAAAAGCGAGACGACTTGATATAACTGAAGACGTTTATTACGACATCATTCGTAAAAAAACGGCCTCACTCATTGCCTCTTGCTGTGCCGCAGGTGCTGCTTCTGTTTCAACAGATCAGAACTTGATTGATCGAATGAAAAGATTCGGTGAACTCGTAGGAATGGCTTTCCAAATAAAAGATGACATTTTCGATTATGGTGATGATGAATCGATCGGCAAGCCCACCGGCAATGACATTAGAGAACGAAAAATGACCTTACCGCTTATTTACGCATTAAACAATGGTGCCCCGGCGGTTCGGAAAACCCTCATAAATACCGTTAAGAATCACAACGAAGAGCCCAGAAAAGTCAAAGAAGCCATTCAACTCGTTATTCAAGCCGGCGGCGTAGGCTATGCACATAAAAAAATGATTGAATTAAAAGACGAAGCTTTGGCACTGTTAAATGAATTGGATGAATCTGACGCTAAAAATGCATTAATTGGACTTGTAGACTATACCGTCTATCGTAAAAAATAAAATTGTTTATGAAATTTATCATCACTATAGTTTTTACGGGCGTTTTCCTTTCATCTTGTTCAACCTCTTCAGATGAAGCAGATAACAATACTAATTTAGATTCGCTCTCTTATTCAGGTGACCCCCTTCAAAATGAAGAAGGTGTTCTCTCGGATGAAGTCATTCATGCAGACTATGAAGAGTTTTATGAAAGTGGCGCGCTTAAAATAGAGGGTAATTTTGACGAAAATGAGGCGCGAAATGGGCTTTGGATTTCCTATTACGAAAATGGACTAAAATGGAGTGAATCTTTTTATGGTCATGGTAAAAAAGAAGGCCATTCCGTCACATTTTTCCCGAACGGTAAAATTAGGTATGTTGGCGAATACAAGAATGACCAAAAAATTGGTTTATGGCGTTTTTACAATGAAGCTGGTGATTTAGAAACTGAAGAAACCTATTAATTGACATACAGGTCTTGCAAAGAATTGATTGTCAAATTTTTGAATTCCCAACTTTTTTAAACTATTTTAGCGACTCAGCAAACTATTTCTGTTTTATTTACGTCTATTTAAAGCTTACACTAATTCAAATTTTTTGCTGAAATGGCTCAATTTTTGATTAAATTGTGAAAGTATATTCCATATTGCGCAATAGGTGCACTTTGGACGAATAAAAGAGCAATTAATTTAGGTAAACCCACATTAATTTCGATTGATGCGACCTTATGAATAAAGTAGGACTGATTTTTATACTACTCTTCTGTTTTTCTGGCATTTATGCACAGGATGAAATATGGATGCGCCCAAATCGAGGACAATGGCATGAGAATGTTTCATATAAAATTGGAGTGCCTGGCGGTCAACTTTATCTAGAAGAAAAAGGTTTTACGTACGATTTTTCTAATGAAAATATCCATTACGAGCAGGGTCACGGATTAATGGATGAGCCCGAAGTAATGAAACGTCATGTTGTACGAACCACCTTTGTGGGTGCTCAAATTCCGTCCTTCCAAGAAGTAAATCCATCCTCTTTTTACGAAAATTATTTTTTATCCAATAACCGCAATGAATGGGTTTCGAACAGTCGCGCCTTCACCGAGGTTGTTTATCAAGAGCTATATCCAAAAATTAATTTGAGACTATACGGTGCGCATCAGACATTAAAATATGATGTGATTATCGCACCAGGTGGAAACCCCTCCGATTTCAAAGTTGCCTACGCAGGTCACGATCAATTAGAATTAATAGACGGAGAATTAATTGTATCGACTTCATTGGGAGCAATAACAGAGAGTAAACCAATTGCTTACCAACTTATTTCTGGCATAAAAAGAAAAGTTAAATGTGAATATTTGCTCGTAGGAGACGAAATGACCTTCGTCTTTCCTGATGGCTACAATGAGGCGTATGAATTAGTGATTGATCCTGAATTAAAATTTTCAACATTTACAGGAGCAACTTCGGATAATTGGGGCATGACAGCCTGTCCTGATATTGATGGTAATTTGATTGGCGGAGGTATCGTCTTTGGGGGTGGGTATCCTACGTCTCCTGGCGCATTGGACGTAACCTATAATGGTGGTGCCGTGGATGTTGCCATTACCAAGTTCACCTCAGACGGATCTGGAATTATTTTCTCAACATTCGTTGGCGGAAACGGCAGTGAAACACCGCATAGTATTATTGTAAATGGTGCAAACGAACTCTACATTATGGGAGCCACTTCTTCGACTGATTTTCCGGTTGGAGGTTCGCCTTATCAAGCTGTTAACAATTTGGGTGGGGGTGCAGTTATTGATGGTATTGACTTCTTGGCAGGTGCAGATATTTTCCTCCTGAAACTGTCTGCTGCCGGAAACACAGTGATAGGCGGCACCTATTTAGGCGGAAGCGGTTTTGACGGTATTTCTGAAGACGGCGCTGTTGTGTATAACTACGGTGATCAACTGCGGGGTGAGGTCTATTTAGACGCTGCCTCTAATGTTTATATTGCTTCAACCTCGACTTCTGGCGACTTTCCCATCATAGGGGGATTTGACGGGACACTCGGCGGATCCAAAGATGCGATTGCCGCCAAACTAAACCCCAACCTGACCAACCTCCTGTGGAGCACCTATGTGGGGGGGTCAAATGATGAATCAGGAAATTCGATAAAAGTATCTACCTCAGGTGATATTTTTATGGTGGGCGGCACGACGAGTACGAACTTTCCAAACACATCCGGTAAAATTCACCCGACTTATCAAGGAGGAACAGTGGATGGTTATTTAATTAAATTTATAGCGCCAGCCTATACCGCAGAAGCAACCTATTTGGGAACAAATGATTATGATCAAGCCTATTTAGTTGACCTAGATATTGATGATTTTGTATACGTTTACGGGCAATCTAGCGGCGCTTATCAAACGGATGGACCAAACTACATTAATCCAAATAGCGGTCAATTCGTACACAAATTATCCAATGATTTAGCAACGACAGAATGGTCAAGTGTTTTTGGAGCCGGAACCGGTGTGGCAGAAATTTCGCCAACTGCATTCCTCGTTTCTGATTGTTATGAAATTTATGTTGCAGGATGGGGTGGTGAAACTAATACAGCCGACGGTAGTACTACATTTGGATTTCCAACCACGCCTGATGCCTACCAAAGTATTACAAGCGGAAGCAATTTTTATTTAGGTGTTTTTACTGCAGAAATGGCTGGACTTAAATACGGAACTTTCATGGGTAAAATCGATTTTACCCGAGATCATGTAGATGGTGGAACAAGTCGTTTTGATAAATCAGGTACCATTTATCACGCTGTATGTGGTTCTTGTGGTTTCTCTGATACGGGTTTCCCTGTTACACCAGGAGCATTTGCTGCTGAAAGCGGCAGCCCGAATTGTAATATGGCCGTTTTCCAATTTGAGTTAGCAAAAATCGAGGCGGTATTGAGCACAGGTGCACCTGTTATTTGTATTCCCGATCCTGTTATTTTTGAAAATTCGAGTTTATACGGAGATGAATATCTTTGGATTTTTGGGGATGGAGAAACGTCTACCGAATTTGAACCCACACATTATTACGAAGAGCCTGGTGTTTATGAAGTTATGCTGATCGTTTCAGATGCTTCAGGTTGTTATTTGCCTGACACTGCTTTTATAGAAGTGACGATTGCGCTTTTCGAGGGCGAAGCAGGAACCTTAAGTGATACTATTTGCCCGGGTACGTCTGTACAACTATATGCCATAGGTGGTGATAGCTATACATGGGGACCAGCTGATGTATTGGATGATCCCTCAAGTGCTGATCCCATTGCGACTATTGATGAAGAAACGACCTTTACCGTTACCATTGAAAGTGTATGTGGATTTACGGAATTAGAGGTCACAGTTTATGTGTATGGTGTTGATGCATCTGCCGGATTAGATACCGCGATTTGTGTCGGGGGTGAAGCCCAATTATCCGCCTCTGGTGGAGATATTTTTGATTGGTCTCCTCCTGAAGATCTTGATAATCCTACTAGTGCGAATCCGATTGCAACTCCTATGATTACCACCTATTATTATGTAACAATCACAACCGAAGAAGGTTGTTTAATCGAAGATACAGTTCGCGTTCATGTCGACCTTGATATTCCTTATCCGTCATTGATTGATGAAGTTACTATCTGTAAAGGAGATAGTATTCGAATTACGGCTGGAGGAGCAAGCGATTATTTATGGACACCGGATTACAATATATCGGATCCTACGAGCTATAATCCTTTTGTCTATCCTGATTTCACGACTGATTATTCGGTTGTATTTACGAATGCGTGTGGATCGAGTTATGATACCGTCACTGTCAATGTTATCGTGATAGATGGACAAATCTCTCCTGATACAACAATTTGTCCTGGAGATGCAGCGTTTTTATGGGCTTCCGGTGGCGATACGTATCAATGGAATCCTGGCTCCTACCTCTCGAATCGAACAGGTTCGTCTACTGTTTCCACACCACTTCATGACATGACGTATACCGTCACAATAACTGACGAATATGGCTGTTCGACTACAGAATCAGTAAATGTCTTCTTATTTGATTTGCCTTCAATTTCAGTTTCAGCGGGGGCCTATCCTATTGTGGGGGATACGATTAATATTTGGGCTGAAGCAGATGGAAGTATCGAATGGACTCCTCCCTACAATATCACTTGCACAACTTGCCCTTCAACCATGGTTTACCCTCAATTAGAAACAGTGTATACGGCAACCGTTACAGATGAAAATGGATGCAGAAATTGGGCGGATGTTCCAATTATATTTGAGCCACTCATTTTCGTGCCGAATGCTTTTACTCCAGATGGAGATGACTTTAATAATTATTTCCAAGCTATTGCGCACAATATAGACGAATTTGAAATGCTCATCTTTAACCGTTGGGGTGAAGTTGTCTATACAATGGAAAATTTAGAGGATTATTGGGACGGCAGTTATAGAGGTTCTTTGGTTGTGGATGATGTCTATGTCTGGCAAATTGTCTATACCGACCTAAAAGGGATCGCTTACGAGCTAAGAGGGCATGTTGTCGTTTTAAAATAGAATCCATTTTTGAAAATTGGTCTTTTTTGAATCTTATCCTACTATCAACACCCTGTTTTTTTGGCTTTTATTTTAAGGTAAAAAAACGACAATTTTAAAGAACTGTCTCACTAAAATTCAACGGTGCTTATTGATAGCACATCTTTTGATTTCTTCACTATAAGCTGAATCAAGACAGCGTATAATTTATCAATAGATTTTGCTGCTTAATCTCCGACCAATACTCCTCCGCTTTGATAAAACAATTCATGTCGAAGAAAAGTAGCACATTACTCCTTTATTTGGTTATCCAACCCCCATTTTTATTTGAAATAAAGTAACTATGCGCTGAAAACAATGATTATTCTAAACACCTCATTTTCGTTAAAACATTCATGCTATGTTAGTTGAAACTTGAAAAAAATAGACCAACGCCATTCTATGCACGTTTGAAAAGTGATTTCCGAATGGACTCAGAAATTTGTCAGCGTAAAGCGGAATATAAAAACGTTCCTACGCAATGTACATCAAGGTATTATTGATGTTCAAAACCAAGATCATATAGGAAATGAAGTAGATGTACTCGACGGTTTTATGAACCCTCCTAAGCGGCTTAGAAAAATGATTCAATAGTCAACCCTTTTATGCGAACAAGAAAAGAAACAAATACTAGTTAAGACGTCTAACCAACCTAGTCGACGAACCTAGGATCAACCTCCATCACGTGACCACAGTTTTTACAAGTTCTTAATTCTTCTGACTTATAAAAGTTTTTAAACCGGGGCTGAAAATCCTTTTCTACATTCTCCAATTCAAAATATGTGTCATGTAGTTTATGATTACATTCATCACAGAACCACATTAAGCCATCCCTAAGCTCAGTTCCTTTGCGCTTACGCTCAATGACTAATCCAACAGAATTTGCTGGACGAGCCGGATTATGCGGAACATTTGCAGGAAGTAGAAACATATCGCCCGCTTTGATCGCGACTTTGCGAGCTTTCCCGTCTTCCTGAATGGTAACTACAATATCTCCCTCCAACTGATAAAACAATTCTTCTGTTTCATTGTAATGATAATCTTTACGCGCATTCGGTCCACCAACAATCATGACGATATAGTCACCCGATTCAACATACAGATTTTTATTTGAGACGGGCGGTTGTAATAAATCTCTATTCTCTTTGATCCAATTTTGTAAATTAAAGGGTGCTGCTATCGCCATAGTATATTGTTTTAGTAATTCGCGAGCAAGGATGTTCGATCACTTACACGATACTAATTTACGCATAAGTTTAGCGATAATAATAAATCGAATAAAGAAATCTGCCGAAGGCCTTAGAAAAGAAAAGTAAGGGCATAAAAAAAGGGGGAGCTCAATGAGCTCCCCCTTCCTTCTATTAAATCTATATTATTACTGTTTAACCACTCGTACTTTTTGTACTGAATCGTCAGAAGTAACTTTTACAAAGTAAACACCACTTTCAACAGTTGACATGTCAATTGTGAAGTTACCGAATACATTAGAAACAATGTTAGAGATAATTACTCTTCCTTCGATATCCAATACTTCGATTACAGCGTTACCTTCGATTGCTACATTTTGTACAGTTAATACATCAACAACTGGGTTAGGGTAAACGATAAGCGCATTAGCAGCTTCTTCGTCAACTCCCATACAATCAGTTAAAGTAACTGTTACAACAGCAGAATCAGTTGGGCAATATTCATTTGCTACAGTATAAAGGAATTTGTAAACTCCTGGAGCCATATCAAGCGGTGTAAATAAACCACCAGCTAAAGCTACATCCGGAGCAACTCCATCATACATCCAAATTCCACCACCATCATAAGAACCAACTAGGTGGTCAGATAAGATGATGTCATACGTATTACAAGCAACATAGAAACCATCACCACCAGCGTCAACGCCTTCAGTAGTAGTAATTTCCGTCATTACTGTATCAACATCACAACCATTACCAACAACATAGTAAAAATCGAATGCACCAGCAACATCAGGGAAAGAAACCAAACTTGGCAATTCGTTACCTGGAGCTACAGTCGGGTTGTACCAAGTACCACCTTCAGAAGAGTATCCTGCAATTGCATCAAACAAATCATAATCAGAACCAGCACAGATAGTTGGGCTTAAGCCTAAACCAGCGCTTATTTCTTCAACAGATTCTAACTTAATGTTAAAGTGAACATTCGGTTGAATAAACGAAATTGGATTAACCAATACATAATACGTTTGACCAGGTGTTAAACCACAAGCTGTAACAGTCGAACCGTAAGGAGCGCCAAGTGCAGCAGGATCATTCGAATTCGCATACTCAGGAATAAAGTTAGAGATGATTGCACAAGAACCCGTAGAATAAACTGCGATTTCAGTAAAACCATTTGTTAAACATGTACTCTCATCAAAAGTAGAAACTTTAACTTGACCAGAAGCAGGCGCAACAAACTTGAACCAAACTGATTTCTCAATTCCTTCACCAGAACACCATCCGTCAGAAGACTCACAATCAGCAGAACCTGGAGCAATTGCTGCTTCACCAGGAAGGATCGTTGCATTGAAGTTATGTCTTAATAAAGCAGGACCATCTAAAACAAGCGTTTCAGCATCACATGGATTATCATTTGAAACTTGCGTTCCGAATAAATAAGGACCAGCCCAAGCAGAAACAGAATCAACACCACATGTAGCTCTTACATAAGCCCAATAAGGAGTAGACTCTTCTAAACCTGTAATATAGTAAGGCTTGTCTTCAGTTCCAGCAACCATTCCAACTTCGTCACCTGATTCAACTTCGAAACAAGGTAGACCCCATTGTAAATCATAATTGTCAGCACCTGGAGCAGAGAAGTTAATGAATGCAGCTGTGTTGGTTACACCGATAGCGTTTAAGCTAAATGGAGTTTCACACAAAGCAGGTTGAGTCCAGCAAAATGGTCCAGCCCAAGTAGAAGAAGAATCTGGATCAGCACCACCACAATCAGCTCTTACATAGTAGCAATAGCTTTCACCTGGTGTTAAACCTGTTAAACCTAATGAAGGGAAAACAGCAGCAGATTCGAAAGAACCATCCATTGGATCATCTAAAGACGGTCCCCAACTTACAGTCCAAGCCGATTCAGCATCACCAACTTCCCAATCTAAAGAAGCTTCAGTAGGAGAAGTACCCAATGCATAAAGAGAAGAAGGCTCTTCACAGAATATAGAAGTCGTAAAACAATAAGGACCAGCCCATGAAGATAAAGAATCTGCTCCTTCACCACAAACAGCTTGAACATAGAAACAATAATCAGTTCCTGGCATTAGACCTGTAACAGTGTAAGGATTAGTTGGGATGTTAGTAATTGTAACACCAGCACCCAAAGCGAAACCTGGAGCACCATATTGTAAATTCCACTCTTCTTCAGAAGGCGTGTTACTAGATGTCCAACCTAAAGTAGCCGATAAACCAGCAGAAGCAACCATTGTACCTCCTGTTGGAGCTATACAATTTGCATCTGTACAGAATTCATTCGGTCCAACCCATAAGGAGTTAACGATTTCCGGTCCTGCTCCAAGATCAACTAAACAAACTGCTCTAGCATACCAATCATAACAAGAATCAGGCGTTAAACCAGTCAAATCTAAAAAGTCAACAGGAACAGCCCCTTCGAACGTACCATCTCCTAATACAAAACCTTCACCACCCCATTCGTAATCGAAACCAATTGGTGTTCCATCAGGATCAAGCGTTAGAGTCGCTTCTGTATTTGTAATTGGGTCTTCGTTTAAGTTAAGAGGAACTGGACAAATTGCCGGCGTACAAAACGTATTTGGACCTGTGAAAGAACAACTTGTTTCTCCACCACCACAATTCGCTTGAACATACCAATCATAACATGTCAACTCTTCTAAACCTGTTAAGGTAGCAAACGTACCACCTCCCCAAACAAAAGAAGTACCTTCTGTTTCTGGATCAAATCCTGATACGCCATAAACAATTGTCCATGATGTTTCAGCACCTCCAGCAAACCATGCGATATCAGTCGTGCTGAATGATGTCGGATTAGAAACCAAACTTGTTGGATCTGGACACGCAGGATTTGAGAATCGAATGTTAAATTGTCCGATACAATCCCATGAGTCAAGAATTTCGATATATGCGACTTCACCTTCTGTAAGGGCTACAGTTGGTGTAGAAGCGATATTCCAAGCAGCTGTAGCTTCTAAAGTTAAAGAGCCACAAGTACCTGTGCTTATTCTTTTGTCTACCTCGTTTGGTCCACCATTTTGAACAATTAGATTGCCATCACATGGTGCAACAAATGTATACCATTCAGTAGGACCACACGATCCTGCCGGGGTAGAATAGCCTAATCCGGTCGTTATGGGTACCGCTGTCGCACATGACGATCCACCAGGGTATACACCTTGACCGAAGGAGACATTAACGAAAACCACGGCGAACAGTAGCTTCAGCATTAAGTCAATTTTCTTCATAACTAGTTTTTAAATTATTATTTATAGATTTAATTTCGCTAATGTAGTAAAACATTAGAGATAAATCAAATCTTTTGAAAAAAAAGTAAACGTGTTTTTTTTTCAAAAGATTTGTGATTTGTATTACGCGTTTATTGATTAATTAAAAAAGTCTTCGATTTTGCATTATTAGAAACGGTAATAATCACTTTTTGTCCGTTAAAATTGACTAAAACCATATCCTTACAATCATTTGATTCTTTAAATCCAGAAGCCAGCGGAGCAAGTTGTTGAAAACCACCTTTACCATTACCCAGCAGGACAACTCCTCTTCCGCCATCATAGCGAATTGTTTCTACTTCTGCAGCAAAATTATTACCTGCCGCAATGACGTCCAAAAATCCGTCACCATTAACGTCGATATTAATTGATTTATTAATTGGTCCAAGCTGCGCATATACGGGCAGTTCTTTTGTCTCGAAATTGTTTCCTTTTGTTAATAATATAACAGAATGGAAGTCCGTAGCTGAAAAATGTAAGGCTTTAGCAAGCGCATCCTGTCCATAAATAGATTGAATATCTGCTGAAGCGTAATCCGAATAGGTGGGAAATTTATTTTGAATAAACGGCATTTGTTCAGACGAGCATTGGCGACCTCGCACGGGATAGCATATATTATCTTGGTATTTTGCAAGGACAATGTCATACGTGCCGTTCTCATCAAAATCATGACAATATATTTCAAGCGGTTTTTCTTTCGTTGGGTGAAATTTATTATTTGCCCCTAAATTTCCTGCTATATAATCATTTTTGCCGTCGCCATTAAAATCCCCTTTCGAAATCGAGTACCACCAACCCACATCACCATTTGGATTATACCGATCTGTTACGTCAATAAATTTTCCTTCTCTGTTTTCGAAAAAAGTAATTTTCATCCATTCGCCAACCATAACAAGGTCCAAATCTCCATCTTGATCAACATCATCAAACAAAGCGTCAGTCACCATTCCGGGTCCCATGAAATTTAATGCTTTATCTTTAGGCTGAGGATCAACGAGCATTGCAGTAACATCAGTAAATTTGCCATTACCATCATTTTGCAACATATAGCTTCGAGGCGCAAAAGGATAATAACCTGGTGTCTGTCTACCCGGAACGAAGAGATCCAAGTCTCCATCCTGATCATAATCTCCTGCTGCCAATCGTTGACCTGACGTTTCCATTTTCGGTAAAAGATTTAGTGTTTCATTTGAGAAATTACCTTGTCCGTCATTTATATACAATTGGTCTTGCATGAAAGGCGAATTATAGTTATATTCATTACCTCCGGAGATCACATATAAATCAAGATCGCCATCACCATCTGCATCAAAAAATAAAGAGCCCAATTCTTCATGTTTGATTTGTTTGATCCAAGGACCTGATTTTTCAATAAAACCAACCCCTTTTTTCTGAATGAATAATTTACCTGCATAATCCGCAGGGCCAGAAACATAGAGATCTGCAAGACCATCTCCATCAACGTCTCCTTCAGCAATAAACGGCCCTAACTGAGACATCTTATTTGGCATCAAAACCTCACTTTCAAAATCGTTTAACATATCCTCCGTATTTCTATACATAAATATAGAATCAGAAATATCAGTTAACAAAGTTTTAATCGGAGCCGGTTGCTGTTTAGTCGAGTTGGCATCTTTAACAGAAAAAGAATACAGTTGATTTGGTTCGATATTCTTTTTTAGCAAAACTTGCCCATTGGGCCATTCAATTTCTAACTCCTCAATCACTTTTGATTTACCAATCCCAAAATGCACAATACTTTCAACGGACGACTCGTAACCGCGGGTGACTTGAATTTCTTGAAATTGAATGCCATTTTCCGTTTTAATTTTAACACGTGCTCCTATTGCGAGTAAATTCGCATCACTTCCTTCCACTTTAAAACGAACGTAATTATTTTGACTTTCAAGTTCATTTTCGAGGATGAAAGAAACTTCTTCCATATTATTCACCACTAAATCAAGGTCACCATCATTATCAAAATCCGCAAAGGCAGCTGCACCAGAATTAACGGGTTCATCAAAACCCCATTCGTCTATTTTCTTAGAAAACTTTAAGTCACCTTCATTTTTAAAAATGTAATTGAAAATTTTTGTTGTCGGCATTAAATTAAGACCATCTTGAAAATCTTCTATTTCACCTTTCTCTGATTTTTGCGCGTAGGTAATGGTATAATCATTGTCACGTGCCTCCCGTCTATAACCGTTGGTGATGAATAAATCTTTCATCCCGTCATTGTCAAAATCGGCAAATAGGGGCGCCCAACTCCAATCCGTTTTAGACACACCTGCCAACTGCGCCATTTCTGTGAATGTCCCATCACCATTATTGAGTTGAAGACCGTTAAACATATACTGATAATGAAAGCCAACATAAACGAGATCCCAAAAATTTTGCGTACTCATTCCGCCCATATTTCGTTTTGATCGCACGTGATCTTCAGCTGCCATGTCAACCGTCATGATATCAATGAATCCATCATTATTAAAATCAGCCATGTCATTCCCCATAGAGAAGTTTGAAATATGTCCGGTGCGACTGTTTGTTTCGTGTGAAAATGTTCCGTCACCATTATTCATGTACATAAAATCAACATCTTGATAATCATTGGAGACGTATACATCACTGAAGCCGTTTCCGTCAAGATCACCCACCGCTATTCCAAGACCAAAACAATTGTTTTCAATACCCGCTTGCACGGAGATATCATAAAATTTACCGTCTCTATTTTCGAGAAAGACATCTGCATCCTCACCTTGTCGTTTGAGTCGTTTAAATTCACTCACAGAAACAAATCGCTCACCTGGAACTTTATGTGGATGATTCAAGACATAACAATCTAGATCACCGTCATTATCAAAATCAAAAAAGGCCGCTTGTGTTGTTCTTTTTTGAATATTCAAGCCGTATTCCTCTGCGCGTTCGGTGAAGGTATTATCCTGATTATTGACAAAGAGCATGTTCTGCAAAAGTGTTTTATCTTCAGGATTTCCAGAGCGAGAAACATAAATATCTAACCAGCCATCCGCATTGATATCTACCATTACTACACCTGTATGCCATCCTTCATTCGCTTTGTTATCAAAAGCTGAGGATGTAATGTCTTTGAAACGCATGTCGCCTTGATTCAAATACAATTTATCCGCCACTTGATTTCCGACAAAATAAATATCTGTCAAACCGTCATTATTGATGTCTCCAACAGCTACGCCACCACCATTATAGATGTATTCATAATTATAAAAATTAAAATCTTCATCTTCTTTAATAGAATTATAAAAATTGATGCCGCTTTCATCTTCGTTTATTTTTCTAAAAGACATTGACTCTTGCGACAATGCTGTGGTATCATTTCCATCAGAATCGTCAGAAGATGATCCATTGCCACAAGAGAAGGCGACAAGCGCTAGGAAAACGAGAAAAATGTTCTTTTTCATTTTTGTAAGATTTTCATTAGAAATAACCTCACAAATATACTAACTTTATCCGAAATATTTTTGGATGAATTTAGAATTAACGAACAAAACTGCCGTCGTTTGTGGTAGCACTCAAGGCATTGGATTAGCTGCAGCAAAGGAACTTTCAAAACTAGGTGCAAACCTTATACTTGTTGCACGTAATGAGCATAAGCTGAAGGTTGCGTGTGCCGAACTTTCAAATAATGGCCATCAGACCCACACGTATTTAGTTGCTGATTTTTCTCAACCAGCAGAATTGGTATTGAAAGTTAATTCCTTTTTAAAAGACAAAGCTGTTGAAATTTTGGTAAACAATACCGGTGGACCAGCTGGCGGTCTCATTCACGAGGCAAAAACAAGTGAGTTTATAGATGCATTTAACCAACATTTAATTTGCAATCATATTATGGTGCAAGCCGTTAAAGACAAAATGATTGCTGCTGGTTATGGACGCATCATTAATGTAATTTCGACCTCTGTAAAACAACCTTTAGCAAATTTGGGAGTTTCTAACACCATTAGGGGAGCGGTTGCCAATTGGAGCAAAACCTTAGCCAATGAATTGGGTCAATACAACATCACGGTGAACAATGTGCTACCAGGCGCTACTGAAACGGTTCGTTTAAAATCGATTATTGAAACAAAAGCCGGAAAAACAGGCAAGTCCTATGCGGAGATCGAAGCTGAGATGGCAAATGCTTCGCCTATGTTGCGTGTAGCACAGCCAGAAGAAGTGGCGAATGCTATTGCGTTTTTAGCCTCACCTGCTGCAAGTTATATCAACGGAATCAATGTTCCTGTTGACGGTGGGCGAACGAAAAGTTTATAAGCCTTAATTGAGGATATGCGTACGCGCTCTATTGCGATTATTTGAAGTAATCAAGAGTGTTTTTCCTTGATACGAAACAGCAATCATGTCTTTGCAATCATTCGGTTCATAGAATCCAGATTCCATTGGTGAAAGTTGTTTAAATTTACCCGTACCGTCTCCTAATAAAACCACGCCGCGACCACCGTCATAGCGAATAGTTTCAACTTCTGTCACAAAATTATTACCCACTGCAATAATGTCCAGGTGTCCATCTTTGTTAAGATCCATGATGATGGATTTATTAATTGGTCCTAACTGAGCAAGCACTGGTAAATGCTCAATTTTAAACCCATTATTTGATGAGAGCATCACAATAGATTTAAATTCGGTAGCTGAATAGTGTAAGGCTTTATCTAGGTTAGATTGACCATAAATATTTTCCACATTTGCAGAAGCATAATCGGCATAGGTTGGGAATTTATCTTTGATAAACGGCATTTGTTCGGACGAACATTGGCGACCGCGAACAGGGTAGCAAATATTGTTTTGATATTTAGCCAGAACAATGTCTAAGGATCCGTTTTCATCAAAATCATGACAGTAAATTTCAAGCGGTTTATCGCGACTCGGATGGAATTTATTGTTTCCTCCCACATTACCTACAACGTAATCACTTTTCCCATCCTCATTTAAATCTGCCTTAGAAATAGAGTACCACCATCCGATATCTCCATTCGGATTATACCTTTTTGTTTCATCCGAAAACTTTCCATTGACATTTTCAAAGAAGGTGATCGGCATCCATTCACCAACAACAACCAAGTCGAGGTCATTATCCCCGTCGATATCATCAAATAGAGCATCAGTAATCATACCGGGGCCATCCAAACTCAACTTTCCTGGTGCAGGACTAGCTGCGACAGATTGTGCAGTTACATCTTCGAATACACCTTTCCCATTATTCTTTAATAAATAACTTCGCGAGGTGTAAGGATAAAATCCAGGCATCTGTCTTCCGCCAACAAAAAGGTCCAAATCGCCGTCATTATCATAATCTCCGACTGCAATTCGTTGACCGGATGCCTCCATTATTGGTAATCTTGTTTTCGTTTCATTGGTAAATTTCCCAGCACCATCATTTATATAAAGTTGGTCATAATAGAGCACAGAGCGACTATCAAATTCATTACCTCCTGAAACCACATATAAATCCAAATCTCCATCCCCATCTGCATCAAAAAAAGTGGATCCTAATTCTTCTCTTTCTTTTTCTGCCGCCCAAGGTCCATTTTGCTGAATGAAACCATTTTTTGTTTGAATTAATAATTCACCCGCAAAATCTACCGAACCCGAAAAATAAACATCTTCGAGACCATCTCCATTCACGTCACCATGCGAGACAAAAGGGCCAAGTTGAGACATTTTATGCGGCATTAAAACCTCGCTTTCAAAATCATTCATCATTTCTTCTTTGTGAATATAGGAGATGAGAGAGTCTGTTATATCTCTAAACAATTTCGGAGGTACCGTTTTGTCTATTTTTGTGTTCGTCGCCTCGTTGATCGTTAGCGTATACAATTGGTTTGCTTTTAAATTTTCCTGTCGAGTGAGTTTACCATTTAGCCATTCTATTTCAAGTAATTTCACTGTTGATTCTCCTCCCAATCCGAAATGAACGATATTTTCAACTGAAGATTCATATCCTCTTGATAGATGTAGTTCATGAAATTGAATTCCTGCTTCAGTCGTTATTTTAACCTTTGCACCGAGCGCATCTATATTTTGGCCGTCGCCTTTTAATTTGAAACGAATATAATTATTGTTCGACTCCAATTTATTCTCCATCACGAACGATTTTTCTTCCATATTATTGAGGATAAGATCTAAATCACCGTCATTATCCAAATCTGCAAAAGCGGCTCCATTTGAATTCACAGGAGCTTCAAATTTCCACTCCTCCGTTTTCTTTGTAAAATGCAGCTCTCCATCATTTTTATAGATATAATTAAAAATCTTAGAGGTAGGCATTAGTGCGAGTCCATCCTCGTAATTTTGGATTTCTCCATAATAATCTTTTTTGCTGTAATCTATGGTATAATCATTATCGCGCGCTTCACGGCGATATCCATTCGTAATAAAAAGATCTTTTTTACCATCATTGTCAAAATCTGCAAAGAGTGGAGCCCAACTCCAATCCGTTTTAGACACGCCTGCCAACTGAGAGACCTCCGTAAACGTTCCATTTCCGTTATTTAACTGTAAACCATTAAACATATATTGATAATGCATACCCAAACTCACGAGTTCCCAAAAACTTTTTGTACTCATTGCGCCCATATTCCGTTTTGATCGAATATGATCTTCAGAAGCCATATCCACACTCATAATATCTATGAAGCCGTCGTTGTTAAAATCAGCCATATCATTGCCCATAGAATAATTGGACGTATGATTTGTTCTGTTTTGAACCTCTTGACTAAAGTGGCCATTGCCGTCATTCATAAAAAGTAAGTCAGGATCTTGGTAATCATTCGAAATATAGATATCAGCATAACCATTTCCGTCCAAATCGCTCACTGCAATGCCTAATCCAAAACAATTACTTGCTATACCAGCCTCCTTTGTAACATCTACAAATTTTCCCTCTCTATTTTCAAGGAGTACATCCGAATCTTCTCCAAATTTTTTGATGCGTCTAAATTCTTCGCCTGTCACTAATTGATCCGTTGGTAGCTTATTTGGGTGATTTAAAACGTAAAGATCCAAATCACCATCATTATCATAATCAAAAAACGCTGAGTGTGTCGATCGTTTTGCGATATCAACGCCATATTCCGCACCTTTTTCAGTAAATGTATTGTCTTGATTATTGATAAATAAAAGATTTGCCATTAAAGCCCTATCTGAAGGGTCGCCTGAGCGACAGACGTAGATGTCCAACCATCCATCTGCATTCACATCAACCATATTTACACCCGTATGCCAGCCCTCATTCGCGGATGGATCAAAAGCGGTCGCGCTGATATCTTCGAATTTCATATCACCCTTGTTGAGATACAGTTTATCCTGCACTTGATTTCCACTAAAATAGATATCAATAAGGCCGTCATTATTAATGTCTCCAACAGCTACGCCTGCACCATTATAAATGTACTCATAGGTGTAAAAATTGAAGCTATCATTTTCTGTGATCGTATTATAAAAATCGATCCCCGTTTGCTCCGTCTCTAAGGTTTCAAATTCCATTTTTGCGGGTGCATTCAACGCGAGTGAATCCGAATTCGTGGACTCATCATTTTCGGAGTTGCCACCGCAAGCAGTCATAATTATTGCAAGCGATAGAAGGAGTAGGACTTTTTTCATTTGTGTGTAAAGTTGATTATGCTGTTAACAAATATACTAAGTTTATAAATTTATCACAATCATTTTAATCTAAACGTCTTCGCCTTAGCTTGGTTTGAAACAGTGATAATTAAGGTTTGACCTTGAAATTGAACCATGGCCATGTCTTTGCAATCTTGATTTTCGAAAAAACCTGATTCGAGTGGTGATAATTGTTGGAAATTTCCGTGCCCATCTCCCAATAAAACGACTCCCCGGCCACCATCATAACGAATGGTTTCTACTTCTACTCCAAAGTTGTTTCCAACCACCAATGCATCCAAATGACCATCTTTATTGAAGTCGCCCATTACCGTTCGGTTGATCGGGCCAAATTGGCAATAAACGGGTAAGTTTTTATAGGCAAAACCATCCGCGCTGTTCATGAGTACTTGCGAACTAAAATTGGTCACCGAATAATGAAGCGCTTCTTCCAAATTCTCTGCCCCATAAATCTTTGTAATGTCCGCCAAGGCAAAGTCGCTATACGTTGGGAATTTCTCTTTAATAAATGGCATTTGTTCAGATGAGCACTGTCTGCCCCTCACGGGGTAGCAAATATTATTTTGATATTCGCCCAACACAATATCATTCGTCCCATTCCCGTCAAAATCGTGGCAGTACAATTCCAACGGATAAGCTTCGGAAGGATGAAACTTATTGTTTTCACCCAAATTGCCAACGATATAATCGTTTTTACCATCTCCATTAAAATCCCCTTTACTGATTGAATACCACCAACCCACTTGCGCCGTTGGATTGTAGATGCCTGTAACATCCGAATAGACTCCATTATTGTTTTCATAAAAGGTAATTGGCATCCATTCGCCCACTACGATTAGATCCAAATCATTGTCACCATCTATGTCATCAAATAGAGCGTCAGTCACCAAACCTGGACCTTCTAAATTGGGAGATTGCCCCGTAACATCTGTGAATTGTCCTTTATTATTTTGGAAGAGGTAACTTTTGGGAACGTAGGGGTAATAACCCGGAACCTGACGTCCACCAACATATAAATCCATATCGCCATCTTGATCATAATCACCTGCGACAACACATTGACCTCCGATTGGAATTTGTGGGAGCCGTTTTGATTCATTCGTGAAATTTCCTTTCCCATCATTGATGTACAATTGATCGATTAAAAAAGGAGAATCATAAAAATACTCATTGCCACCGCTCACAACATATAAATCAAGGTCATTATCATTATCTACATCTACAAAAAGAGCATCCATTTCTTCACGTTTCGTCTCTTGTTTCCACGGACCGGTTTTGGAGATAAATCCTGTTTTTGTTTGCAGGTAAAGCGCGCCCGTTTCACCCATAGGCCCAGTAATATAGAGATCCTCTAACCCATCCCCATTTACATCACCTTGCGCAATAAATGGACCCGATTGTGAGAGTTTATTTGGAAGTAAAACCTCGCTAGCAAAGTCATCAAATGGAACTTCTTTGTGCCGATATTGAAGGAGTGAATCCGTGATGTCTACAAAAAGCGGCGAGTTCGTCCTTTTTGGTAAATTACCCCGCGTTCCATCTTTTTGATTTAGGTTGATCGTACTATTAATTTTTGGATTATTTGAGGTTAAAACTGTACCATCTGCCCACTCAACTGCAATCTTTTCTACCGCTGTTATTTTACCCAAACCAAAATGAATAACCCCTTCAACAGAAGATAAATAGCCACGTGAAACTTGTTTTTCTTGATACTGAATACCGTCAGCTGTATAGAGTGTGACTTTAGCACCAATACTGTTTGTGTTTTTGCCTTCTCCAACTAAATTTACGCGTAAATAATTGCATCCTTCTCCGCTTAATTTATTCTCGAAAATAGACGCTTCATCCTCCATATTATTAAGCACCAAATCCAAATCTCCGTCATTATCCAAGTCGGCATAAGCCGCACCATTTGAATTGATGGGAATATCTAAACCCCATTCACCCGTCATTTTAGTAAAATGAAGGTCGCCGTCATTTTTAAAAATATAATTCTCGATTTTTGTTGTGGGTATCAACGATAATTCACTCTCAAAAGTCTCTAATTGTCCATTTGCTTTTTTGGTGTCATAGCTCCGGTTATAATCATTATCTCTTACTTCTCGTCGATAGCCGTTCGTAACGAATAAATCTTTAAATCCATCATTGTCAAAATCTGCAACTAAAGGTGCCCAACTCCAATCTGTTTTTGAAATACCTGATAATTGACCGATTTCACTAAATGTGCCATTGCCATTGTTGAGCTGAAGACCATTAAACATATATTGGTGATGAAACCCCATACTCACAGTATTCCAGAACGTCGTAGAACTCATTGCTCCCATATTCTTTTTAGAACGAATGTGATCTTCACTGGCCATATCCAAAGTAAGGATATCAACAAAGCCATCATTATTTACATCTGCAGCCTCATTCCCCATAGATAAATTAGAGTTATGCTGTGTCCTTGAACGTATTTCTTCAGAAAAAGTGCCATCCCCATTATTCATGTATAAGATATCAGGATCACTGTAATCGCTGGACACATAAATATCTATATAACCATCTAAATCGAAATCGCTTACCGCAATACCGAGACCATAAGTCGCACTTTGAATACCTGCCATTTCAGAGACATCTTCGAAAATGCCGTCATTATTTTTAAACAATTGATGCGCATCCGGTCCATACTTAATGGCGTGCATCAATTCGTCATTAGAAAAGATTACTTTACTATCCACAAGCGGATGATTAATTACATATAAATCAAGATCCCCGTCATTATCATAATCAAAAAAGCTGGCATGGGTAGATCTGTGATCAGAATTTACGCCGAAAATCTTTCCTCGCTCTTTAAACGTATTGTCATGTTGATTAATGAAGAGTAGATTTTCCATTTGGCCGCGATCACTTGTATTTCCAGACTGACAAATATAGAGATCAAGCCACCCATCACCATCTACATCCACCATGTTGACACCGGTATGCCAGCCACTCGCCATGTCATAGTCAAAAGCAGCTTGGGTGATATCTTCGAATTGCATACCTCCTTTGTTGAGATACAATTTATCAGAAGTATTATTTCCTGTAAAAAATAAGTCAACTAACCCATCTTGATTGATGTCACCAAGGGCAACACCTCCGCCATTGTAGATATATTCGAAATTATAATAATTGAGTGAATCATTTTCGGTTAAATGATTGGAAAAAGTAACGCCCGTTTGAGCAGCGGGTAATAATTCAAAACCCTGTGTCAATATACCCGTTTCAATAGCTTCTTGATTATCCGTCTCATCTGTGGAACCACATGAGAAGAATAAAAAAAGAGTTGCACTCATAAAGAGTCCTCGCTTCGATTTTTTCATATCTGTGAATCCGACAAATTCGACTGGCAAAATTAGCGAGTCGGCGATTCGCATCAAACGTAATTATTATTCGCGTCGAATTTAAGTCGGTAATTAAAATTAGTTGCATAACAAATGTAGCATAATTGCCGAGAAAAGAAGAAAAAACGTAGGATTTTTAGAAGTTAGGCGAATAAATCATTTTAATCTAAACGTCTTCGCCTTAGCTTGGTTTGAAACAGTGATAATTAAGGTTTGACCTTGAAATTGAACCATGGCCATGTCTTTGCAATCTTGATTTTCGAAAAAACCTGATTCGAGTGGTGATAATTGTTGGAAATTTCCGTGCCCATCTCCCAATAAAACGACTCCCCGGCCACCATCATAACGAATGGTTTCTACTTCTACTCCAAAGTTGTTTCCAACCACCAATGCATCCAAATGACCATCTTTATTGAAGTCGCCCATTACCGTTCGGTTGATCGGGCCAAATTGGCAATAAACGGGTAAGTTTTTATAGGCAAAACCATCCGCGCTGTTCATGAGTACTTGCGAACTAAAATTGGTCACCGAATAATGAAGCGCTTCTTCCAAATTCTCTGCCCCATAAATCTTTGTAATGTCCGCCAAGGCAAAGTCGCTATACGTTGGGAATTTCTCTTTAATAAATGGCATTTGTTCAGATGAGCACTGTCTGCCCCTCACGGGGTAGCAAATATTATTTTGATATTCGCCCAACACAATATCATTCGTCCCATTCCCGTCAAAATCGTGGCAGTACAATTCCAACGGATAAGCTTCGGAAGGATGAAACTTATTGTTTTCACCCAAATTGCCAACGATATAATCGTTTTTACCATCTCCATTAAAATCCCCTTTACTGATTGAATACCACCAACCCACTTGCGCCGTTGGATTGTAGATGCCTGTAACATCCGAATAGACTCCATTATTGTTTTCATAAAAGGTAATTGGCATCCATTCGCCCACTACGATTAGATCCAAATCATTGTCACCATCTATGTCATCAAATAGAGCGTCAGTCACCAAACCTGGACCTTCTAAATTGGGAGATTGCCCCGTAACATCTGTGAATTGTCCTTTATTATTTTGGAAGAGGTAACTTTTGGGAACGTAGGGGTAATAACCCGGAACCTGACGTCCACCAACATATAAATCCATATCGCCATCTTGATCATAATCACCTGCGACAACACATTGACCTCCGATTGGAATTTGTGGGAGCCGTTTTGATTCATTCGTGAAATTTCCTTTCCCATCATTGATGTACAATTGATCGATTAAAAAAGGAGAATCATAAAAATACTCATTGCCACCGCTCACAACATATAAATCAAGGTCATTATCATTATCTACATCTACAAAAAGAGCATCCATTTCTTCACGTTTCGTCTCTTGTTTCCACGGACCGGTTTTGGAGATAAATCCTGTTTTTGTTTGCAGGTAAAGCGCGCCCGTTTCACCCATAGGCCCAGTAATATAGAGATCCTCTAACCCATCCCCATTTACATCACCTTGCGCAATAAATGGACCCGATTGTGAGAGTTTATTTGGAAGTAAAACCTCGCTAGCAAAGTCATCAAATGGAACTTCTTTGTGCCGATATTGAAGGAGTGAATCCGTGATGTCTACAAAAAGCGGCGAGTTCGTCCTTTTTGGTAAATTACCCCGCGTTCCATCTTTTTGATTTAGGTTGATCGTACTATTAATTTTTGGATTATTTGAGGTTAAAACTGTACCATCTGCCCACTCAACTGCAATCTTTTCTACCGCTGTTATTTTACCCAAACCAAAATGAATAACCCCTTCAACAGAAGATAAATAGCCACGTGAAACTTGTTTTTCTTGATACTGAATACCGTCAGCTGTATAGAGTGTGACTTTAGCACCAATACTGTTTGTGTTTTTGCCTTCTCCAACTAAATTTACGCGTAAATAATTGCATCCTTCTCCGCTTAATTTATTCTCGAAAATAGACGCTTCATCCTCCATATTATTAAGCACCAAATCCAAATCTCCGTCATTATCCAAGTCGGCATAAGCCGCACCATTTGAATTGATGGGAATATCTAAACCCCATTCACCCGTCATTTTAGTAAAATGAAGGTCGCCGTCATTTTTGAAAATATAATTCTCGATTTTTGTTGTAGGTATCAACGATAATTCACTCTCAAAAGTCTCTAATTGTCCATTTGCTTTTTTGGTGTCATAGCTCCGGTTATAATCATTATCTCTTACTTCTCGGCGATAGCCGTTCGTAACGAATAAATCTTTAAATCCATCATTGTCAAAATCTGCAAAAAGAGGCGCCCAACTCCAATCTGTTTTTGAAATACCGGCAATTTGGCCCATTTCTGTGAAAGAGCCATTGCCATTGTTGAGCTGTAAACTATTAAACATGTACTGGTAGTGATATCCAACATCTACGATTTGCCAAAAATTAGTTCGACTCATTCCCCCCATATTTTTCTTTGATCGAATATGATCCTCACTTACCATATCTAGGACAACAATATCTAGAAAACCGTCGTTGTTAAAATCGGACAGATCGTTGCCCATGGCAAAATTAGAAGTGTGTTGGGTTCGTTCTTTAATCTCTTCGCTAAAGGTTTTGTCCCCATTATTCATAAACATCAAATCAGGATCCTGATAATCATTACATACATAGATATCCGCAAAACCATCATTATTTAGATCACCAATTCCAACACTATGACTATACATGTTTCTAACTAAACCAGCTTCCTCCGTTTTATCTATAAAAACACCGTCCCTGTTTTCATAAAAAAGATCTTGGTCGGGACCGTGCAATTTATTCGCTAATAATTCTTCTTTGGTATAAACGAGTTGATCGTTTTGTTCTGGACGATTGACAATATATACATCCAAATCGTTGTCATTATCATAATCAAAAAAACAAGCCGACTTAGTCCTTCGCTCTGCATCTAAACCTCTTTCAAAAGCTTGCTCTGTAAACGTATTATCTTGATTGTTGATGAAAAGATAATTTCGAAGTTCCTTTTCGTGTATTTCACTTCCTGAACGTCCTACAAAAATATCAAGCCAGCCATCCCCATTCACATCTACCATTGAAACTCCTGTATGCCAACCTTTGTCCAAAGCAAAATCGAATGCGCTTGCGGTAATATCTTCGAATTGTAAATCGCCCTTATTCAGGTATAATCTATCCGAAACTTGATTTCCAACAAAATAGATGTCACTGAGACCATCATTGTTGATATCTCCTACGGCTACACCACCCCCACTGTAGATGTCTTCGAATTTATAATAATTAAACTTATCGGATTCAGAAAGTGTATTTGCAAAATGAATACCGGTTTCTTCGTTATTGCGCAATTCAAAACCAACAGCAGATTCAGCATCTGAATGTTCTACCTCTTCTGAATTCGTTGTTGAACATGAGCTCAATAAGCCTATCGCTACAAAAATAATAGATGCGTAAATTTTCATTATGAATAGTCGTAAATCGGTTAAACAAAGATATTATAATTCGAATTGCTCCGACAAACTCATCACTAATCTTCAATAAATAGTCTTGCGTCGTAGGCCAATTGATGAATCTTGCGCCTTATTCCGTATTGATAAATCCTATTATTCACCTGCGGATAAACACGATTCGATAAAAATACAAAGGAAATATTATTCACGGGGTCTACCCAAATGCACGTTCCTGTAAAACCCGTGTGACCAAAAGTTGGTTGTGGAGCCGAATTAGCACATCCAAAAGCGGAGGTATTAAGTGACGGTTTATTAAATCCTAATCCTCTAAAACTATTGGGTTGGGCTGTAGTAAATTTTTCAACCGTTTCAGCTTTAAAAAATCGTTTGCCCCCATAGGTTCCTTTTTGACGCAACATTTCGCATAAAACCGCTAAATCGTGACCGGTAGAGAAGATGCCTGCATTACCCGCAACACCGCCGTATAAAGCCGCGTTTGGATCGTGCACATGACCTTGCAAGAGCTGTTTCCTCCAAAAACGTTCATTTTCTGTTGGCACAATCCTATTTTTTGGATAAAACTTTAAGGGTTTATACATGGTATGCTTCATACCCAATTCATCATAAATTTTTTGGTACAGATATTCCACAAATAAATCCCGGGTTAGCCGCTCTTCTTTTTTAAGTTTAAATCCATATTTTACAGGACTGTTGTGCAGGATACTTTTAAAGATAAAATAGAGTGTATTCATGTTTACATCACTGTATTTATATTCCTTACTTGGATCCAACCATATTTGATTGAGGCGTAACCACATTGAGTCACGATAACATTCCTCCAGGTAAAAATTTTCTGCGACCTCAATCGAATAAGTCGAATCTGGTCGATCACAATAAAATTTATCTAAACGACCTACTTCCGGAGACGTGTATTGCATGTAATTGATCACCGGGAACCCTGCAGGTAAGCCACTTTTATGTGTGAAAAGCTCTTCAAAGGTAATGTTACGAATGGTACTCGGGTATCGCAAATAATCTGATAATGAATCGGGAAGATAATCCTTTAAACTGTCCTTCAATTGAAAAGCCTCCGCTTCATACAACAACATCCCTACCATTGTCGTAGCGACCACTTTTGTGAGTGAAGCAACATCATACATGGACTCAGCCGTGATCGGAGCAGGATCTTCATAGGTATAGCCTCCAAAAGATTTCTCGTAGAAAATATACCCATCTTTCGCCAAAACGACTTGACAACCAGGAAAAGCTTTGCCGTTCATTGCGCTAATTACCGCATAATCGATTTTCTTGAGTGTATCACTACTTAATCCACAAAAGTTCGGACTTACCACAGCTAAACGATTCTTTTCAATTACAACCCCTTTTTCACGTATATTTTGATGGTAAAAATCACCCTCTAAATTTATTTGTTGCGTAAAGAGCTGAACCAATAAACTCCCTTGATTCTTCTCCCTTAAAAAGGGATGAATATAAACTAAATTTGGTGTTTTCTGCATCAACTCAAATTGATTTTCATTTGAAAAACAAAAGATGGTTTCCTGCTTTTTATTCACTTTTTTGATGGCTTCCAATTGCAGTGATGAGAGTGAATCAGGTAATAATATTATTTTCACACCCTCCTTATTGCAAATTGATTCAATGTCTTCTAAATCATTCGCTGAGCATTTTATATTATTTTCATTTCTCACAGCACCATCAACCGAGATGACTTCCTGCGAATAGAAGTGAGCACCTTTTAGGAGCGGAACAAGATTGCCTTCATTCCTTAATAAGGCACATGATTGAGCAGCTAGGTTTAAACGAACACTTTCTTTTTGTTCTTTGACCGACTTATGTGATTTAGGGAGATGAACCAGTGCTTTTAGTTCCAGAATTCGTTGTGTGCTTTGATCAAATATCGCACGCTGATCATCTTCAATTCGCCAATCTGAATATGGTATTGGTATAGGTTGGTTGGGCACGAGTTGAACACGCACAAAATCGGCACCATTCTTCAATTGTGTATTGATCGATTCTAATTCGACCGTCACAATAAATTGCCCATTAAAATTATAAATTTGTCTAAAACGATCTAATGATACGGAATCAAACTGGCTCAAATTGAGGTCAACAAGTTGGTCAGACGTTTTTAAAACAGATCGAAAGCGGTCAAAATCAACCGAGACATTTGTATCGCTGAGATGATTTGAGATAAAACGCGCACCCACCTCTTCATTCCATTTGTCCAACCATTCTCTTCGAGCATCACTCATCTCAAACGTATCATTAAAATCTATTAATCCTATCTGCCCATCTGAGAATACTTGGGTCCATTTGGATGCCCGATTTTTATCATTGACATCCCAATAAGGATAGATCGTTAAATTGAGATAAGAATTAAAGTCAGCAAAGTAAATTGGCTGAAGACGCATAGTTGTATCCAACTCCTTTTTTAAACGAACGAGGCTATCTTCATCCCAAGCTATAAAACGAAGTCCACCCGGCTGATTCGAACTAATCCAATCTGAAAGACTATCTATATTTGCCTGGTAGCTTGATGGAACCTCGACTAAAAAGTGTTGAAAATACTGTTCCTGATTAGTCAATTCACCATAAAGTGAATCGAACACGACATGTTGTTCATTCGGCAAATCGTCCGTAGGTTCTTCTTTTAATTCTTCTGTACATGCAAGGAATGCACCGCATAAAATGAAAAATAAAATGCCTATTATGGACTTGGGAATCATGAACTTACCTTTTTGACAAATGTAACGATTCCTTGGAATTAACGCAAAATGGTTATCATTCCTTCATAATCATGAACCATGTATTCACGATCAGTGATCTTGACCTTATAGACAACAACATCATCAGGAACTATATGACCATTGAACGTTCCATTCCATTTAAAATATTGATCGGTAGTTTGATAGATCAACTCACCCCATCTATTAAAAATTTGGAATTCAAATTGCACAGCACCAATGACGCTTACTTCGTATGAATTATTAAATCTTCCGTCATCAGGGGTAAAAGCATTAGGTGCGTAGAAATAGAATTCTGGTTTAATGTACAGCATTTTAGACACAGTATCAGAACATCCGATTTCGTTGTACGCGATTAAAGTAATTTCATAATTCCCCCAAGGATTGTAAGTGGAAGTTGGAGAATTTAAGGTTGATGTTTCACCATTCCCAAGATCCCAATCCCACGTCACACCGTCTACAGAGGTGTTTTGAAAAGCGACGAGCAGGTTTTCCATTGGATCTCGTGTTAATATCTCGAAATTGGCTTTAGGACGATTCACTTCCACTGTTGTTGTACCTTTAATATCGTATGTTCGGCATGCATCTTGAACAGAAACCGTATATGTTGTGGTTTCATTTGGATAAACTATGACGTCTGAAGTCGTCTCACCCGAATGCATCCAATAATAAATGTAATCCCCTAGTCCTTCGGATGCGACTACCCAAATTTCAGCAGAATCACCCGGGCAGATCAATTGGTCTGGACTCATTTCCAATTCCAAAACAGAGGCAATTACTGTTACAGTAATTTCTCTTGTAATAGCAGTTCCACAACCATCTGTCACTGTTAGTATATAGGTGGTCGTTGTCATTGGCGAAACATTAACAAAAGATAAAGTCGATAACAGCAAGCCTCCGGAGCGCCATTCATAGCTATAAATTCCTTCACCACCAAAAGGCTCAGCGGTAAGTACCAATGGAGTGTTAGGGCATAAGACAGACGTATCTGGTGTCGTGGAAACATTTAAGGGCGGATAATCGGGCACAATTACACTCCCAGACACCGTGACAGGAATTCCCAAACAGTCATCATTTACAGTGACACTATAGCTTGTTGTAACGCCCGGTGATACTGTTATCGTTGGTGTAACATCACCCGTTCCCCAATCGTATGTATACTCCGGTAAACCACCCTCAACGTTGACAGTTAATTCAACCGCATCTCCCGGACAATATGCTTCTACATCATCTATATTCGCCGATAGCGGAGCAATGTCTTGAATAAATAATTCAACGTCAACAAAATTATCCTCTCCACAAGGATCTGGATAATTTAATTCGATTAATAAATTCTCTGTGCCTTCAGCCAAAGCGTCACTTAACACGTCGAATGTGAAGGTAAAAGTAGATTCACCAGGAGCAAACGTAACCAAGGCAGGAACACCAGTATAATCCAATCCTTCAGTTGCTGTCCCCGAAAGGATTATTGGTAAAGAAAGTGCTTCCGCAGCATGTGACCGTGTGACCGTAACAGTTGCTGATTCGCAACCCTCTGCCATTGTTACCCCATCTCCAAAACCATCCAAATCCAAAGACGCTTCTATTTCCAAGGGCGCATAGCTTGCTAAACTATTTGCTTCAAGAAAGATTCCGGAATCGTACGCTTGATCGCCTGCATCCGCAATAGCGATTTTTAAATGATACGTTTCTCCACATTCCACCTTAGCGACTGCTTCCATTACAACAGTAAATCCATCATATTGGATGTAAAAATCGCTTGTAGCGAAGGGGGACTCTGTTCCCGTTCCATTTTGGATATAGTATGAGCAATTTTGACATGGACCAGCATTGGAAGATCCATTATTGATATTATCGATTGAAACCGCACCACCTCCGCCAGGAATTTGCGCCATATTATAAGTACCACCAAAGCCAGGGCCCGAAATAAAGAAAGCGAATGCGTCATTGTACCCTTCATCTACAAATTCAGGATATTCGTCAGAACCGAATACATAGCGGAAACGCACCGAATCGCTGAGCGGAACAAAATCAAACTCCAAAATAGCGGCATTTTCCGTTTCTACACCGGCAATTGCAGTTAATGGAGCATAGCCTGGTTCACCATTGGCTTTTCCAGATGAACCTGTGTCATTCGGGCCGAAAGGACCACGTTGTTCACCCCCTAGACCGCCAACTTCGTTCTTTACAGTGCCTGTTGTCAAGATTATCCCACTTGTCAAACCAACATTTGTACTAGCCCCATTAAATGAACCAATAGCATCAGGATGGCCCGTGTAAGTTACACCAGAGACGACAACACCGTCACCTACCAAGACAGACTCAACAAGTTCTGTAGGAGTCATTGCGGTTGATGTCACAAGTTGAGCCTTTACACCCAGACCTACGGAAACAAATCCACTTAATAATACTATTTTGATTCTGTTTAGCACCCTTCTTTTCTCTAGCTTTTTGAATAAACGAAATAAATCATTCATTCCCCTATTCAAATTTACATAATCTACTCTATATTAACAACGTTTAGTTTATTAAATAGTTGTTAATTTTAATCAAAAATTGAGCCAAGGGTTAGTTTGGTTGATTAAAAAGCGGTTTTAGGGTTAGAAACCGTTTTGAATACCATTTTTAAAACCTACATTTGTAAAGTAATTGTGAGTGTAAGAGAAAAAATAAAATCCTTTTTTAGCCGATCTCGCGAACGGCATAAACTGAGCTTTATAGATGATACAACCTATAAAGAAAAATGGAGTTTTCGCGTTTCTTCGCTAAACCTCACTTCGTTACTTGGTCTATACACCATTTTAGTTCTAATTGGCACGCTTTTATTGATAAAATACACCCCTTTAAAAGCACTCTTTGCAGAAGGAGATGCGGCATTAACTGAAGAGGTCAATCGAACAAGTTTTTTAATCGACTCGTTGGCTGAGGTCACCTCCTCAAGAGAACTCTATTTAAACAATCTAAGAGCGATTTTAATGGACGAACCCTTCAGCGACAGCACGATTAACAATTTGCCTGATTCAATGCAAAATTACAGTCCAAATTTCTCCATTGACCCAGCTGATTCGGTACTCAGAAACAAAGTGGAAAACACCTATAAAACAAGCAGCATAGGTGAATCTAGTGAGTCGTACGAATTTTTCTTTGCACCTGTTCAAGGAATCGTTTCTCAATCCTTTAACCCTAAAAAAGAGCATAAAGGTGTTGATATTGTAACATTAGAAGATGAACCGATAAAAACCTGTATGGAAGGAACCATTATATTAACAGGATGGATTCAGACCGAAGGAAATATAATTGTGGTTCAGCACAAAGGAGATTTAATTTCCATTTATAAGCATTGCTCGGCGATATTAAAACCGAGAGGGTCAATCGTTCAAACAGGTGATCCTATTGGGATCGTTGGCAATTCAGGAGAAAATTCCTCTGGACCACATTTGCATTTCGAATTATGGAAACGAGGTATTGCTATCAATCCTGAGGATTATATTTCTTTCTAATTTTTCGCCCCTAATAGATGGTTAAACATTGACTAAGCCTTAACACGTAGATCAAAAGAGGTGTCTAATTGGATAATTTAGCACAAATATCGGTCAATCAAGCTGTTTTACAATTCGATTGATTACATTTGCAGCTGTTTAATTTTTTCAATGCCAATGTGGTTTAAGCTATCGCAATTTATTCTTAGAAACCGAGTCCTAATCTTGTCAATCATCTTGACAATCACTATCGTTTTGGGTTATTTTGCGGTTACAAACATTAAGATCGACAATACTTACGGAACTATGCTTCCGAAGGATTCGCAACCTAAAAAAGATTATGAATTACTCAAGAAATCATTTGGTGGAAGCGAGTCATTATTAATCTTTGCGATCGAAACAGAAAATTTATACCAAAAAGATAAATTTCAGGCCTGGTATGATTTCGGAGAACGTGTTGCAGCATTTTCGGCAGTTGATTCGGTACTTTCTGAGGCACATTTATACCAAGTTAAGCGAGATGCAGAAAACAAGGTGTTCTATTTTGATGCAATCATTCAAAATCGTCCAGAAACGCAGGAAGAGATCGACAGTTTAAGAACAATTATCCGTTCTAATCCTCTTTACAATGATATTCTTTACAATGAGGAAACGAATGCATCTTTGATGATGGTTTTCATCAACGAGAACATCATGTCCGATATGAAGAAGGCCAATATACTCTTCGACATAGAAGCAATTTCACTTGATTATGAAGCGATTTTAGGACCTGTACGTGTTTCTGGAATGCCTCATATTCGCGTAGCGGTTGGAAAAAAATTAAAAGCCGAATTAGGGCTTTTTATAGCCCTATCAATTGGTGTAACCTCCTTGTTATTATTCTTCTTCTTCAGATCGCTTAAAATTGTATTAATTGCGAATACCGTGGTATTTGTCGGCGTAATTTGGTCACTAGGAAGTATTGGCGCACTCGATTATCAACTATCTATTTTAATGGTATTGATTCCACCATTAATTATCGTAATTAGTATTCCAAACTGTATCTTCTTAATCAATAAGTTTCACCAAGAAATCAAGGATCACGGCAATAAGGCAAAGGCACTTTCCCGCGTTATTCAGAAAATAGGAAACGCGACCTTTTTGACCAATTTAACGACTGCTTTAGGATTTTCTACGTTCATTTTTACAAACTCGGAGCGTTTATCCGAATTTGGATTGATTGCATCCATGAATATCCTGTTTGTGTTTTTGTTATCGATAACAATTTTACCGATTGTATTGAGCTATTCGAAAATTCCAAAACCGAAACATTTAAAACATTTAGAAAAACAATGGCTGCATTATACGGTTGAAAAGATAGAAAATCTAACCTTAAACAAACGTAAATGGGTATTTATCGGTTCTTTTATCGTGATCATCATTGCGACAATTGGGGCCTTACAAATAGAAGCGACAGGTAACATTACCGGTGATTTACCTCAGCACGATCCGATTACAAATGACCTGCATTTTATTCAAGATAATTTTGGGGGATCAATTCCATTTGATGTCCTTTTGGATACTAAAAAGCCAAATTCATTTTATACTCGTTTTAGTGAAATCGATTCTGCTCAACGTTACCTTGAGTCATTCGGAGAGTTTTCGAAATCACTTTCAATTTCAGATGCAATTAAAGTGGCCAATATGGCTTTTAGTGATGGAAATCCATCCAAGTACACGTTGCCATCTGATGCCAAATTAAGGATGATCAACGAGTATGTAAAAAACACCGCTAGCGACGCCTCTGGCACCAATGGATTTCTTGATAGCACACATACACTCACTCGCATCACAGCGCAAATAAAAGACCTTGGTTCATACGAAATTCAAGAAATAATTGACAGTATGCGAACAGGATTTGTAGCGCTAATAAATCCAAACAAAGCAGCATTAGATAGTTTGTTTATGTTAGTTGAGAAAACAGAGGGAGCAGACCAAGTGGACATCTTCAATTCAATTTACACGACATCACCTGTTGTTTTGAGCGACTTGAAAGACATGTATGGCGGTGCAATGGATACCGACGAGGCCTTCTTCACACATCATAGTGATGGCGGTTTTACAGATAGTCTGAAAAAGGCGATCAATTTAAATGAGTGGTCGGTTACATATACAGGAACCTCAGTTGTTGCTTCAAATGGCACACAATACTTAGTTATTAACCTTGTTATTTCACTAGCGATTGCTATTGTAATGATTGGTTTATTAATGTCTATCCTTTTCCGTTCATGGCGAATGGTATTGGTTTCTTTGGTCCCTAACTTTATTCCGCTCTTATTTACTGCTGGTGTGATGGGTTATACTGGCATTCCAATTAAGCCGTCTACGCTTTTGGTCTTTAGTATTGCCTTTGGTATTTCGGTAGATGACACCATTCACTTTTTAGCAAAATTCAGACAAGAGCTTAAATTACATGAGCACGATTTAAGAAGATGTATATTGGTAGCCTTGAGAGAAACCGGTACCAGTATGATTTATACCTCAATCGTATTGTTCTTTGGTTTCTTAATGTTTGCATTTTCACAATTCGGTGGAACAAAAGCATTGGGTGTTTTGGTATCATTAACACTTCTTGTCGCTATGTTTGCCAACCTCTTAATATTGCCTAGCCTCCTACTTTGGATGGAGAAAAAGATAAGCAATAAGGCTTTAGCCGAACCCCTTTTCCAATTGTACGACGAGGAAGAAGATATTGAACTTGACAATCTGGAAATCGAGCAAAATGTTGAAACCGAGGATGAACATTAAGCTTAACTTTCTTTTATGATTACAAGTGTAAACAATTATCAGGTCTATATTGAATCTTTATTGAAAGAATACCAAGTTCCTGACCAACCAAAAAATCTATACGAACCGATACGTTATTTCTTACAAATAGGTGGTAAACGTATGCGTCCTGTTTTAGCACTAATGGGGACAGCATTATTCAAAGACGATTATACAATTGCTAAAAATGCAGCATTAGCTGTTGAACTATTTCACAACTTCACACTAATTCATGATGATATCATGGATGCCGCGCCCTTGCGAAGAGGCCATCAAACGGTTCATACCAAATGGAATAGTAATATTGGAATATTGAGTGGCGACACACTTATGATTGAAGCATACGAGCAACTCACTCAGTATCCGCCCGCGATATTAGCTCAGCTCTTACCACTATTTAATAAAACGGCTAAAGAAGTATGTGAAGGACAACAAATGGACATGGATTTTGAGCGTGAAGCATTTGTTGAAATTGACCGTTACGTAAAAATGATTGCCTATAAAACTGCTGTCCTCTTGGGATGCAGTTTAAAAATGGGAGCTATTGTTGGTGAAGCATCTGCAGCTGATAGTGAAGACCTATACGATTTCGGGTTAAATCTTGGAATTGCTTTTCAAATACAAGATGATATTTTGGACGTATACGCTGACCAAGATAAATTTGGCAAACAAGTGGGAGGAGACATTCTTGCCAACAAGAAAACCTATCTCCTTTTACGCGCCTATCAAGACGCAGATAAAGCGCAAACGGACCGATTAAATGAATTGATGAGTGAATCTGATCCGGTACTCAAGGTAAGCGGAGTTAAAGCAATTTACAATGCCTTATCCATCCGTGAAAAGGCCAATGAGCAAATGAATTCATACCATTCAATCGCAATTCAGAAACTAGATCACCTGTGTGTTTCAGAAAATAAAAAAGCATCTCTTAGAGGTTTAGCCGAATTTTTACTCGGACGAGAACACTAAACGGCAATTTATCCACGTTTCGTCCAATTCTGCTTCGTATTTTTGATAGAAAGCGATTGCCGGTGTATTCCAATCCAATACTTGCCAATGAAACCGTTTATAATTTCCTTCAACCGCCTTTTGATAAAGCCGATCAAATAATAACTTTCCAACACCTTTTCTTCGATAGTCCTCAGTGACCAAAAAATCCTCCAAATAAAGGCATTTTCCCTTCCATGTTGAGTAGCTAATATAAGACAAAGCGAAACCTATAACCTTACCATTCACAGTCGCTACAAGGTATTCAAAAAGGGGGTGATGGCCAAAACCATCTTCTTTTAATTGATGGATTGAATTCGTCACTTCTTGCGGTGCATGCTCATAGATCGCCAATTCCATAATCAGTGCATGTACCTCAGCCATATCCTCAGAAATAGCTTGACGAATGACGATATCTTCAGCCATATAGTTCGGTGTTCTTATTGAGCAAGATTAAACCTTAAAGCAATACCTGCACTCGTATTCGCCGTGTTAAATGCTGTTGACAATTTTGGTTTGTTTACTACACGATCAAAATAGATTGCAATATTCAAATTATCACCAATATTATAATCCACTCTTGATTTAATGGAGTACATATCCTGACCAGAAGTGACTTGTTGATTGTCCTCGATAATGTTTCTATTCAAGGCAATATTAGATCGAATTGACAAATCAAAACGTATATTCAAATCGCTTACAGGATTTTTACCCATCACTTGGAACGGTAATTTTACCTGAGAAAATTTATATCCAGATCCAATTACAAACTCTCGTCCACGCATTTCAGTAATTTGAAGGTTCGTCACGCTTAATGCCAACGAGCGGTCACGCTTATATTCGAACTTCGTAATCAGACCATTTTTACCGACGATCCACGTCGCATCTAAACCTAAGAAAGGCGCAAATTGCTCTGTGATTGTGATACTTTGAACTTGTCTACCCGGAATATAGTTACCAGAAACATCCAATAATTGATTCCCGTCAAAATCAAAAGCTCCTAGATTCGTTTGATAATTTGAAACCGAAACATTCGAACGATATGCATGCGATAAAGAGAAGTTTCTCACATACTTTTTCATGAATTCTAACTTCGCAAGACCATCATAACGGATATCCCAATTAGGCAAAGGAACGGCCTTGAATACATCAAAGAAAGAAGACCCAGTTCCACGTCCAGTATAAGCTGCCAAAAACGAACCGATTAAAACGTCTTGTTGATTGCCACCGAAACCTTCATAATATCCGTTCTCACCCAACGCTGTTCCATTTTCTTCGCCGAGTTGTTTTGAAACCGTTGTTCGATAAGCCCTTAAATCATTAAAAACATCAGACACATAAGTTGAATCCATTTTTTGGAAGGCCGTTTTCCACGTAATTGAAGTAAAACTTATGGAACCACCATTCACCCTGTTTTGATATTCCCAATCTGGGCCTCCTATTAAACTATCATTATAACGATAGTAGCTATTTTCATTATTCGTGTATTTTCGATCCACGGTTACATTTATACGAAGATCCTTAAATGGCTCAAAAGTAGCACGCGCATTTAGCGCTTGCGTGTGCATATTTGTTGCCTGAATATTGAGCAATGGATTTTGCACCAACCAACCATTATTCGCTGCAAATGGCGCGTACGAGTCGTATTCACCCCAGGCATTGGTAGGTCTTCCCAGCAAATCTCTATTTTGTTGACCGGCAGCAAAAGCAAATGATGGCGCACCAAAATTATTCATTCCAAATAGCGTCGTCTCTCTATCAAAACCAGGTAAGAGCATCCCGTCAGTTTCAGAATAAGTGAATGATAAATTACGGAAGGACATAATTAAACGACCTGTTGTTTTCCAAACAGGATGAATCCCTTCACGTTTTTTCTTTTCTTTTTCCTCTTCCTCACCAGAATTTTCATCATCTTTCTCTTCATCTCCCTGTTTACCCCCTGTTCCGGCGCCATTATCTTGGCGATCGGCAACTTGATTTCCTCTTCCACCTCTTCCTTGTCCTTGACCGTCCGTATTGATCTTTTTTAAGAAGCCCACCTTATTGTACAAAGAAACCATATTCAATTGTCCATTGACAGTAAAATTACGAGAGTTTTGAATTGTATTTCCAAGCTCTGGAATGGAGAGTGGCGCACGTTGCCAATCATAGGAACTACGCATACTAACATTTGCTGACATCCAATCCGTTAACGGTAATTTATCAAATGGAATTTTATACGAAAAATCATAATTGTGACCATAATTCAAGGTGAGCCCGCCCAACGGATTATCGCCACCTGTACCGAGGAATGCCCCTCTTAGATTTTCCTTGTATTTTTGATAGTTTACAAAAGCATCCGTTCCATTTTCTGCATTTGGATCGATAATCCCATTCGGTTCGAGAATGATAGAGTTATTATGCGCCACAAATGAAAACTTAATATTTTTCGAAATATCATATTTCAAATCATAATTACGCACCCATGTAAAATTCTTCAAATAAGTTGGACGGAAAATAAATGTCGGAACAAGCGCATTTCTATTTTGACGCTCATTATACATTCGCGACAATTCCGTATTAAAACCTAATGATTTTGGTCCCAAATAGAAATTAAAATCCTTCACCAATCCAAACCATTTTGATTTTTTGAGGAAGTCATTCTTCTTAAACGGCTCTATCAATAATGGTTTAGCTGAGAAATTATAGTTTAATCCTCCGCGATAGGTTTGTGTAAGATCATGATCTGTATTAATATCCCGTCTATAGATTTCATTATAACCGTAACTTGCGGACCAGTTTTCGATATCCCAAATATGATTTTCTTTCCCCGCAGGACGCTCACGACGTACATTTGTAAAGTTATACGATCGTCGAATGGTTACATTTCGAGAAAGTTCCAATCGTTCTGCTCTCAGTACACCGTCATAATTACTTAGTTTAACATCTGGCGACAACAAATCAAATTGTGGTTGAATTACATTGGCCGAATAACCAATATAGAATGGTATTTGTAAATTGAGTTTACGCCCGAAAAACTGACCTAATTCCATATTTGAAGAGGCATCAAAGCCCATCTGTGTTTCACGTTGGCGCTCACTTACTTTCTTCTCAATACTCCCCCAACCTGGCGTCGAATAATTACCCGCTAAATTAACCGTTGCAAAATCCGCCAATTGCATATTAACGCGTGCAATAGAAGCCCAACCACCCTCTTGATCAAAATCCGTTAATCTTAATTCGTTAACCCAAACCTCTGCACATTTATCCAAGCCATCTTCAGCATATTTCCATGGATGATCTGTATCTTTATCT